>ORMF012135371.1_pt1 | contig 24724 bp, 22 predicted proteins | sample 1779871 | NCBI WGS metagenome assembly ORMF01 (sample SAMEA104232316, study PRJEB22302) | groundwater metagenome | biome: forest; feature: aquifer; material: groundwater | place: USA | collected 2011-08-07 | depth 5.4 m | reverse complement strand
ATCACCCACTTGATGTCGTGGACCTGCTGCCTCGCCCCGGGGAGGCCATCCAGACAATGGATACTCACCACGAGCGTCCGCCGTACCGGCGGGCCCGCGGGGCCCCGCCGTACCGGCGGGCTCGAGGCTCTCGCGGCGGCGGATGAGTGAGGCAGAGGTGGTCGTGCGGGGCATGACGCAGTCTGGCCTGATGCCGGGGCCGACTGCGTGACGGTCTTCGTGAGCCTTGTGGGCTTCCAGCCGTCGGCTGTGGCCGTCGCGCTGGCAACCTGGGCGGGGGCCCGTGGCGTTCCGGCGCGCGTGCTCCTTCTTCCCAGCCACGAGACGCAGCCGATCGCGGAGCGTCTCGTGCAGTGGGCGGGTGAGCGGTTTCCATACCAGGGGCCGCTTCAGGTAGTCCCCACGTCGATCCCCGGAGGGGTCGCTGTCTCGCTGGCGGGCGAGATCATCCAGCAGGTTCTCAGGGAGGCAGGTGCTGGGGCCGATCTCGTTTACTATGCCGATCCTGGACCGAAGGCGGCCGTGGTGTTGCTAGCTCGCTCGCTGCCCCCAGGCACGTCGCTCCTGCACTCGGATGATCAGTGCCTGCACATCTGCGAAGCGGGGAATGCCGGCGAGCGATGGTCGACCCTGCCACTGGAGGATCTCGGCCTGGAGTCGCTGCTGTTTCTCTATGGGCTGGGGTCGGGAGCGAAACCGTGGAATGCGCGGGCCCTACCGCCTCAGGTTGAGAGGGTGCTTACGGAGGGCGGGGCTCATGCTCGCGTGCGGCGTCACCTCGCCATCGGCGGCGTCGACGCACCCGTGTTCGATCTCGCCTATGAATCCCGCGGGCGCCTCTACGGGCTCTTCGTAGTCGATAGCGTGGATGGCAAGGAACGCCTGACCCTGCTCCGGGATGTCGAGCGACTCCCGGTTGCGCTCCACGGGCTCCGGCCGCGGATCGTGATCTGGTCGAGTCGCGAGGTGACGCTGCGGCACGCGCGTGCCGCGGGCTTCCTGTCCCTCAAGGCCGGGCATACGCGCGTCAAAGAAGAACTCGACGCGTGGCTTCGCGGGGCCGGACCCGCCCCCGGCCAGGTTCTCGGTGACGGAGAAATCGTGCGCACCACCGTGCCGCCGGCCCGGGGACGAGGAGGGCAGGAGGGCGTATCACTTGTCGTCTGTCTGGGGACCGATCCGTCGGCCACACTGGTCTCACTGATGTCGCATGCTCCCGCGCATGCCTGGGTCCTGTACGACGCGAGAACGCCGGTGGTGGTCGAACGGGCCCGCCGCCTGCGCGAGGCCCTCGGCACGCTGCCCGTTGGTGAGGTGTGCTTCGTCCCGACGGACTTGCAGGGCCGTGGGATCAGCCAGTGGGCCAAGTCGGTGGAGGGGGATCTGTTGCACGCCCGAGTTGACATTACGCCGGGATCCAAAGGGCAGGCTTGCGCGCTTGCGCGAGTGCCCGGGGCGGAGCTCTGGAGTTTACGGGGCCAGGTCGGACGTGCCGCGCCGCTCACCGATGATACCCAGAGCATCCAGCTGGTCGGGCCCCCGCTCAACGTAGCCGCTGCCGTCGGTGGCGGCTTGCTCGAGAGCGCCGGTGAGGATGCCGAGGAGGCCTTGGTCGGACGGGCGGACTTCCTCGCGCTGGCACTCGAGTTCCTTGCGTGCTTCGTGATGCACACGGATTTGAAGTCCGCCCGGCTCGCGCGGCTCGACGAGCCCAAGCGGCGAAAATGCCCGCATGGCTGGATGGTCGTCGTGCCGCTCCAAGAGGGTAACGCGGACGTACTTGTACAGCATAACCGGCTGAAGCACCAGGCGACCGTCCGTGGGGATGGCGGGTTCTGGCTTGAGCAGTTGGTTGCCCACGCCTTCGTGAAAGCCGGCGCGGACGAGGTCCGCCTGAACGTCGTCTGGGCCTGGCCCAAGGTGTACGTAGAGCAGTTGATTCGCGGCGGATTTTTTGCGCCTGGTACACGTCCCTTCCGGCGGGAGGTTGATGGGGTCGCTCGATTCGGTAGTCAAATCGTGGTGGTGGAGTGCAAGACCGGTGACCCGTTGCATCTGCCGACGCACCGGCGCGCCATCGAGGCGACCGCTGCTGCGGGCTTCGGCCGCCTGGCCGTCCCCGTGTTGGTCTACCCACGACCAAGGCCGGAGCTCGTCGCCCAGGGCCTGGCCGAGCGAAACCGCGCCGTGGTGCTCGGTCTCGCGGAGATCGCCCACCCGGGGCGGCTGCGCGCGAGGCTTGAGGAGGTGTTCCAAGCCCGTAGCACCCTGTCGAACGACTGATCGATCGTGCGGGCTCCGCTCATGTCAGAACTGGTCACACCCATGCGTCACACCCATGCGTCCTTGACATCGGGGGCGGCGTGAGTGCAGGATTCGGCACCGCTGGAGGGGGCCATGGCGACCTTAACGCTCGAGCTGAAGACAATCACGCCTCTCTTTCTGGGTGGTGCCTATCCAGACAATTTCGCCGAACTGCGCGCTCCGGCCATCAAGGGGCTTCTGCGCTACTGGTACCGGGCGATCGATCCGCAGTTTGGGAGATGTGAGAAGGAGATTTTCGGCGGCGTTGGGGCCGGGGCGGGCGCCTCGCCGTTCGCGCTTCGCATCCATCAACCGCTCCGCGGGGACCATCAATGGGATCTTGACCGGTATCAGGGTCCGCGATTCAGAAAGCCGCACGATGCCCGCGGCGCCAACGGCATCGTCTACCTCGGGTATTCTCATCGGCTGGGTGGCAAGAATCGCAGGGCTATTGCCGCGGGCCAAACCTTCAAGGTCACGCTGAGGACGACACGCCCGGTAGGCGAGTACGCGCTGAAGGGGGCCCTCGCGTCGGCATGGTTGCTCGGGCATCTGGGCTCGGCAGGAAGCCGGTCCCGCCGGGGCTTTGGCTCGCTGGCCCTGAAGTCGTGGGCGACGAGCGGGTTCCAGGGCATCGAGCAAGGGGAAGGCAATGTCCCGGCTATTTCGGTCGCCGAGCCTGCGAAAACGTCAGACGAATGGATGCAGCAGTTCTCGGCCGGCCTGGACCAGATCCGAAAATGGTTCAGCCCGTACAGTCGCGACCCTGACCACAGCGTCGTTGGACCTGGCGCACGCGTGTATCTCTATCGCGACGGCTCCGACACCGAGGGTGGTCTGGACGGTGTCAAGGCATGGGAGCATGCGCTCCAGCGTGTGGGTACCGACTTGCAGGAGTTTCGGATAAGAGAAAGGAACCCTGATCACGACCTCGTTAGAGACCATCTGATCGCACGATCAGCGCGGAGGGCACGCGGGATGGCTCTCCCGGACCTGCCGGACGGTGCTCGCGCGCGTCCGCTTGGGGCGAGTGACACCATACGCCGTGCGGCGTTCGGCCTGCCGCTGATGTTCCGGTATTCGAGCCTGGATAGGGCGAACCGGGCAAAGGAGCAGCAGGGGGGGCGGCCTGGCCGGACCTGGGAGAGGTTTCTGACCTCCACGATGTTTCAGGGGGACCAGCACTCCCGCAACGCATCTCCGCTCCTGATCCGCGTCGTCGAGATCGCTGGGCGGTGTCATCCGATGGTGGTGTTGCTTTCTGCTCCATTTCTCGCACGTGGAGAGGTGTTCCGCGAGCAGGATAAGCATGGGGCACCGAGGCTCACGATCCCGCCGCGAAAAATTCTTGAGGATTTTTGTGACAACGTTGTGGGACCGCAGTCGGTTCCCCCGGTGTTGCTGTGACGGTCCTCGTTTTCTCGCTCGGCCCCGTACAGGGGTTCATCGCCCAGGCACGGCGGAGCGCGGATGGCTGGGTGAGCTCGTTTCTGCTGTCGTACCTGGGATGTCATGCGGCGATGGCATTGCAGCAGTTCGGGAGCATTGAAGAGCCCCACCTCGACAGCGTTCCGTTGTACCAGGCCCTCACCACGAATGGGCATCAGCCGGACGGGGACCTCACAATCGCAGCTCTGTCGAACAACCTCGTCTTGAGTCTGCGTGATGGTGTCAATCCGGCCGAGGCCGGCAAGGCTGCTGGACAGGCCGTTGACCTTGAGTGGCGAGGCATCACGAAAGCGATATGGGAAGCTCTACCGTCCCATGCGAAGAGCCGGGTTCCCGAAGGCATCTGGACACGACAGACGACATCGTTCTGGGAGACGTACTGGGGCTGGGGCACTGATAGCACTCGGGCCTTCCAGGCGTTGGGAGCGCGGAAAGGCTTGCGTGACTTCCAGCCAGCGGAGGAGATCGGCGACCGCTGTACGCTGTGCGCGGACCGCGAAGCCCTTCGGGGGGATCCACAAGGACCGGAGGGTGTACGCGCTGCGGAGCGACGCTACTGGGTGGCCCAGTCGCCGCTCCCGCCTGGGTTGCCCGCGGCCGTCGTGAAACCGGGCGGACGGGAGCGTCTCTGCGCCATCTGCCTCGTGAAGCGGCTGATCCCTTACGTGACCAGCAATCCAATTCGCAAGCTGTGGAAGCAGCCCGACGTGATATTCCCTTCGACCTCGACGATGGCGACTGTGCTTGCCAAGGCGGCCATAGTGAAAGCAGCGTACGATCCCGCTGGCGACGGAAAGCTTCGCCAGAGGATGGATGGGTTCGTGGATTCGCTTGGGCCTGCGGGTAAGGCGGCGGATCCGCAGGACGCGTTTTCGGCCTGGTCGGCGGCGCTCGACAGTGTGCCCATTCAGGAACGGGCGCGAGCCACCAGATTCCTCCGTCTTGACGGAGACTGGCTACTCTATGGCGAGTCAGTCCGGAACGAGCATGAGCTTCCACCCGAGTCGGACCAAGCGATCCGGCTGGCACACCGGGCGTTGATGCGCGAGGTGCGAGCACGGGCGCCAGAAGCAATCCCGCCGATCTACTGGGCGCTTCTCGCGATGGATGGCGATTTGATGGGCAAGTTCAAGGAGCGACTGCCCGAGTGGTCAGGGGAGATCAGCCGCCAGCTCAACCTCTTCGCCGCTGAGGTACGGGAGACGGTCGCTCGACGCAATGGCCGGCTCGTCTATGCCGGCGGCGACGACGTGTTGGCTTTCTTTCCGGTCGCCGGGGCGCTCGAGGCTGCAGACGAGCTGCGACGTTATTATCTCAAGATCTTCCGGAGCTGGATGGCGACACTCGACAACGGGAAAGTCAGCGGCATCGCGGCGCCTACCTTGAGTGGTGCCCTTGTCTACGCGCATCACCAGTCCCCTCTCGGAGTTCTCGTGAGTCGTAGCCATCACCTGCTCAAGACCGCGGCCAAGGGCGAGGCGAAACGGAATGCTGTGGCGATTGAGGTACGAACACGGGCTGGAGCTGCCCTGAGCTTCGCTCGCCGCTGGGAGGACGAGGGCGGGTCCGGCCTTGTTGCTCGTATGGAGACCGTTCTGACCCTGCTCAGCGACGGACACTTGGGTCGCGGGTTCCTCTATGAGCTTCGTCGCCATGCCGAGGTCCTGGGTGGAACTGGGCCGTTCACCTCGTCGGATGAACGGGAACGGTACGTCGCGAGCCTTGCCAGGAAGTCCCGCACGGCGAATCCCGCGCGTGCGGACGAGGTCGCCAAGGCGCTGCTTGCCCTGACCGGCCCGCCGGCGCCTGACAAGATGCTCGACACCGATCCACTGATCTTTGCGCGATTCTTGGCCGACGGGGGGAGGGAGCTGCGATGATGGCCTGGCGCACGCTCCGGATCACGCCACTCGACACTCTCTTCTTCCGGGAGCCGCGTCCGTTCACGGCTGGTCAGCAGACGGATGCCCGAAGCCTCTTCCCTCCGACCTCGCTCACCATGCAAGGGATGCTGCGATCACTCATCCTGGCCCACCACGCGCCTCAAGCACTGTCTCGCCGGGGTGCGCTGCCGCCGGACGTATCGACGGTCATCGGCCAGATCGGCGGGGCGGTGGGTACTCTTCGCTTGCGGGGGCCGTGGCTGGTGCACGGTGAGTCGTGGCTCTTGCCTGCTCCGCTCGATCTCGTCATGCCCGCGGAGGCGCCAGGGGTGGCGATCCAAGAAGCTCGCGCTTTCGCGCCCACGCACCGTGATCGGACGGCCGACACGTGCAGCCTTCCCGGTCGGCTTCGTGCCCTTGTTCCTCCGGTTGGCTGGACGGAGTTCCATGCTGTCGGCGGGTGGCTGAGCTGGCCCGCCTTCCGGCAGTATCTCGAGGGAGAGCCGCTCCAGATCGAGCGTGGCGTCACGTGGTTTGAGCCGTCGGATCTGTGGGTCGAGGAGCTCCGGCCTGGCATCGGCATCGACGAACAGCGAAACCGGGCCAAGGACAGCCTCCTATACTTTGCGCGGCCCGTCCGGTTGCAGGCCGGTGTCTCCCTTGGTGTGGAGGTTGGCGGCCTCGGAGATCTGTCCGCTCCTTGGAAAGCCCCGGTTTTTGCCAGCCTTGGCGGGGAGGGCAAGGCGGTCGTTGTGGAGGCGGCGACCGCGCCACCGCCCTGGCGCGACTACCCTGCCAGAGCCGCGAAGAGCATGAAACTTGTTCTGACCCAGCCCGCTTGGTTTACGGCAGGCTGGCACCCGTCATGGATGGAATGCGAGGCCGGGACAGCGACGATCGGCGGGCGGTCGTGCGAGTGGGTAGGAGCCCGTGTGGAGCGCTCGGTGCGCATCGGTGGCTGGGATCTTGCGCGGCGCGGCCCCAGGCCGTTGCGTCCGTTCGTGCCGGCCGGCAGCATCTACTATCTCGACGGCGTTGCTGCCGATCAATGGCCGATGATCTGGGATGCAAGCATCACCGAGAGCCCAGCCGGGGCCGACGGCTTGTCCGAACGCTTCGATCAGATAGGCTTTGGCCATGTGCTGGCCGGCCAATGGGCCTACCAGGAGGGATAGCCATGTACACGGCATCGCGCCTGCTTGGACTGTACGCTGAGACCCCGCTGCACCCGGGTTCCGGCAGCACGACCGGCGTGATCGACCTTCCGGTTCAGCGAGAGCGTCATACCGGCTTTCCGCTGATCCGGGGCCCGGCGCTCAAGGGAGTGTTCCGAGACCTTGCTGAGGGCGATGGCGTCACCAAAGATAGTGTGGCCGAGATCTTCGGGCCTCCGCCCGAGGCGGGAGATCACCACGCCGGCGCGATGAGTCTTACCGACGCCCGGCTGCTGGCGTTCCCAGTCCGGTCACTCCAGGGAGTCTTCGTCTGGATTACCTGTCCGCTTGTCTTGGACCGCCTTCGCGCCGACGCGGCCCCCCACGCTGCGTCACTGGCACCTCCCGTGGCCTCTTACCGGCCGAAGCCGGGCGAGGCAGTGCGGGGCACCTCGAACGAGCTCGGCTTGGGACCGCTCGTGCTGGAGGAGTACGAGTGTGAGTGGAAGGACGAGGCGCCGCTGCGGGGGGCAGTCGATAAGATCGCCGAGTTGTTCACAAAATTCCTCCCGACTGCGCCAGAGTTCACGCCGTACGCGGATCGATTGATGACTCACCTAGTCCTGCTCAGCGATACGGACTTTCAGCATCTCGTCAGCACAGCCACGGAGGTCGTCACCCGGATCCGGTTGAACAAGCGTAAGACAACCACCGGCGATGGTGGCAACATGTGGGTCGAGGAGTTCTTACCCTCAGACTGCCTCTTCTGGGCCGTGGCTCTTGCCTCGCCACCCCGCGTGGAGGCGTCGAACCGGGACGCCGCAGGCGTTCTGACCTACCTTGGCGAAGTGCTGCGCAATGGGCTGGTGCAGATCGGGGCGAACGAGACCGTGGGGCAGGGATGGATGCGGGTGCGTCTGTGTGGTGACACCCAGGCCCCCGCACAATGAGCCCGATGGAAGGTTCGCCACGAATCGCACAGCGGCGCGCGCAGTTCGCGCTCAATCGTGTTCAGGTCGTGCCGGCTGGAATCCGGAAGGAGTACGCGCGACTCGTACGGCGACTGCCTGTCATGGTCCTGCGAAACGGTCTCGGCCAGGCGATCGCGTTCCACGTCGCCCAGGCGAAGGATCAGCTAGACAGTGCTCCCGGCCAAATCGTGCGTGACCTGTCCGAGTGGCTCATCAGGGAGCGGGACATTTACAAGGGCGACCCCGGGAGTCTCAAGGCTCTGATCACGGCGATCACCGACAGCGATAGCATCGCCTACCGGCGCGCTCAGGCCGAGGTGCTCGCACTGCTCGACTGGATGAAGAAGTTCGCGGACGCGTTCCTTCCGAGTGAAGGTGCAGCAGCCAAGGGATTTACCGCGTGAGTACCGGTCAACGGCGCCCGGAGCCGCGCAGCCTCTCGACTATCGGGGACCAGCTGCGGGCGCGCGGTCACCAGGGCGGCGAGGCTCAGACGCCGGCATCCCCGCCTGGCGCCCCGCCCCCGGCAGCGGCGGCAGGAGACGGGCCCCAAGGATCGGCGGTGCCCCCCGACGGCGTCCTGCCCCTGCCGGAGACGACGGCACGGAGGATTCGGGCAGGGTGGACGGGATCCCATCCGGCGCTGGCATTCGAGAAGTTCGTCTTCTGGCCCAGTGGGTGGCAGCTACAAGCCCAGGAACGGCGGAGTCCCAAGCTCGTTTTCCTGGAGTGCTTTGCGAAGGCTTATAACCAGCATCCGGTCCGCCCGTTCTACGAGGGCGCAGTCTGCGCGCGCCGGCTGGCGTTTCTCGAAGCGCTCCGACAGAGCGGCTGGGTCGTGCGGACGCAGCAAATGAAGACGTCCTGGCGAATGGTGAGCGGGCTGGGTATGTCGCATCCCTTCGAGACCGGCTTTGTCTTCGACCGGAGCATCGGTGTGCCCTATTTGCCGGGGTCATCCCTGAAGGGCGCAGCCCGTGCCTGGGCCCTGGCTGCGGCCGCCGAGGACGCCGACGTCTGGCGAGATCGTGGCGGGCCCATCGAGGCTCTGTTTGGTCCTCGTGGTGACAGCGACGGGTCGGATGAGACGAGCCTGGAGCAAGGCGGCGCCATGTTCCTGGACGTCTATCCGACCAAGTGGCCCGTGCTGGAGGTCGACATTCTGAATCCGCACTATAAGGAGTACTACGATTCCGTGAATGACGGCTCGACACTGATCCCGCCGGCCGACTATCTGAGCCCGACGCCTATCTACTTCCTTACCGTTGCCCCGAACCAGCCGTTCGAGATCGCCGTGGCGGTGCGTAAGGACCTACGCCCCGAACTGTTGGAAGCGGCGCGTACGGCCGGAGTAGACCAGTTTGCCGAGCTCGCGCTAGCCGCCGCCACGGGGGCGGCCCGGGATGCTGGCCTCGGCGGCAAAACGGCGGTGGGGTACGGGTACCTCGAGGAGGTCAAGGGATGATGGGGAAAGACGGGGGGGCCTCAATGGTCGAGGTGCTGCTAGGCTTGGAGCCGCGCGCCGCGGTGCGCCTGCCTGTCGCGCACGGTCACCTGGTGCACGCTTGGTTTCTGGATGTGGTGAAACAATGCGACCCGGGGCTCGCGACCGAGCTGCATCGGGACCGACCAGCCAAGCCATTCGCGCTCTCCATGCTCCAAGGCGGTCAGGGGACCGGTCGCGCCTCACTGGCTATTGGTGAGGGGCAACCATGCTCTCTCCGACTGACAGCGCTCGACGAGCCGACGGGGGCCGTGCTCCGTGCGATCGCGGCCGGCGCCACAGACCATGTCACGGTCGGCGATGCGGAGTTCCGTGTCGCGCAGGTCTCGATCCGCGCGCAGTCCTTCGAGAAGCTCTGGGCCCAAGCGCTGTCCACAACGGGGGGTCATACGTCGGTCCGCATGCGCTTCACCTCACCGACCGCCTTCAAGACAGGGCGGCAGAACATCGTGTTTCCGTTGCCCGGTCTGATCCTGCGCGGCCTCTGCCGCAAGTGGAGCTGCTACGCACCGCCGCAGTTCTTCGTTGCCGATTCGGCCATGACGGAGCGAGCTGTCTGGGTGGGCCGGCACAGCCTCCATACCGAATGTCTCGAGTTCGGTGGCTACGCGCAGATCGGCTTTGTCGGGACGTGCGATTTCATCGTCGACTCGCAAGCATCCCAAGAAATCGGGTCCGCTGTCCGAGCATTGCTGTCCTTCGCGGCTTATGCCGGCGTCGGCTACAAGACGACCATGGGCATGGGCCAGGTGGCCGTCCACCTCTGAGCACGATGCGTCCAGAGCGGAACTGGACGCCACCCGTCTTTCGCGGGGTTCGCACGAACTGAACCTGGAATCCACAGAGAAGGATTCGGTTCGTGACCACGTCAGCGCTGAGCCAGATAGTTCGGCAGACGCGGGATAGGTGAATCTAGAGGGCAACTCATGGGGCAACTCGTCGTATGTCCGGTAGGCTTGTCGATCTTTCAGGGAAGGCACGGGCTGCGCCAGCACAACGTCAACCTGAAGCCCGGCCACGAAGCCCAGACGCTCGGTCCGCTCCTCGAATCCCTCGGCGCCGACGCCGATCTCCTCTCAGCCGAGCTCGCCACGATCAAAGCCCTCAAGCCTGCAGCCGGCGATCGAGTGGTGTTCCTGGCCACGGACACTGACGAGGGGGATCAAGCCGCAAGAGCCAACGCGGCCATCGCGGCGCACCGCTTTGACGTGTCCAGCGAGAGCGAACGCGTTGGAGGGCTGGTCCTCGATAGCGCCACGATCTTCAGGCGGCGGGGCATTCCCTCGCTCATTCAAGTGATGGATCGGCATATAGATCGAGCGCTCCGAGACGGTCTGCGGACGGTCCTCGGCGTGAGCGGTGGGATCAAGCCGGTCGTCCCCTATGTCGCCCTGTACGGGATGCTGCGCGGGGTGCCCGTCGCGTACCTCTTCGAGCGAGAGGTCGAACTGATCACCCTTCCCCCACTGCCTATCGAGTTCGATTGGGCGGCCCTTGCCACGGCCGAGCGAGCGTTCCGGGAGGTCCAGGACGAGACCGCCATCTCCCGGGCGCGTCTGGAAGGCCTACTGGGCGATCAGCTCACACGCATGGAGGGCCTGTTCGAGGACGCAGAGGACGGTCTGGTGACGTTGTCCGGCTTCGGCCTGATGTTGGTGGCATCGCTCGGGCAGGCCGCCGAGCGGCCGGTCATGTTGTCTCCGTCCGCGCGGCGCAGACTGGATGGGTTCAATGTCTCGGAGCGCAAAGTTGCCGAAAGCATGCTTGATAGGGTCCGCAACCCCGTCGTCCGTGCCAGCAAGAGGCACGAGTTCCGGGGCACCGATCTCGACGTCTACAAGCCCGGCAACACGGCACCCCGGTTGGCCTACTGGGTCGGGAATGAAGGCGTTTACATCGCGGAAATCTACCTGGACCACGACACGTACGAGAAGGAGCTCCTGGGCCGGTTGAGGCAAGACTATCCGACCAAGGAGTTCACACCTCACTGGCCTGCGGGAGTGCTGACAAGCCGAGAGGTGCTTGACGACGAAACCGTGGCTGTGGCTCTCGACGAGAAAGCGCGCGCCGAGCAGGAGCGAGATCGGGTCCTTGAGGCCGCAGCACGGGTGGCCGCTGACCGGGACGCGGCGCTGGCCCTGGCCGGAACCGCGGAAGCCGAAGCGGCGGCGGCCAAGGCTGCCCGCGACGTGGAGATGCGGTCTGCCCGAGAGCTGGAAGAACGGGCGCTGGCCGCCGAGGCCCGCCAGGCCCGGATGGCCTCGTGGGGGGTATGGCGGCGGTTGCAGTGGGTGCTCGGAAAGGATTGAGTCGGGATCCACGGGCGGTTGGCGAGTGATGGCACGTTTGTCGAGCGGCTGCAGCTCGACCTAATCACGCGGAGGACGCAGGCGGCGCCAGCCTCTGCGAATCGCCATGGGCCACGGGTCCCGGCTCGGCTGTCAGGCCGGACCCGCTGAGCTTCCAGGCAATTCCACCGGACGTGCTCCTGTCCGGCAGGATCGTGAGAACCATGCTCGGCACGGAGGAGAAATTCCGTGCGCTTGTCCGACGACGGGCCCGGGGTCGGCCGACTACTCGGGGTTCTCAACTTCGCGCGACTGGGCTGACCCGTCGCGCCCGGCCACCTGGCTGGCCTCGCCTCTCGAGGCGCCCCAGTCTCGCCTCATGTCAGGATCGCCCGGTCGTACCGTCGTTCCTCGTGTAGGGGCGCAGATGGCTGGGCACTTCTCGGCAGAGAATTTGACGCCGTCAAGGGCCAGCCATGTCAAGAGTGCGGTCCCGAGAGCATCTCTGAGGCTAGATGAAAGAAAGGAGACCGACCACCACATGAACAAGTTCCTGCTGCTCGTTCGGCGTTCGACTCGGGTCGTGTGGTGGGGACTCCTGAACATGCTGCTGATCGCTATCGCTGCCGCGTTGCTCTTCGCCAACTACAGCGGTCTTCGGACCGCGTTCGCGCTCACGGGCCTCGACCTCAGCCCCCTGGCTGACGATCCGCTGCTCGGTAGATTTTTCGACGCTTTTGGAGCCGGCGAGGCCACCCAAGCCGATCTGTACGCTGCGGCCCTGGCGTTTGTCGTGGCGAGTGCCGAGATCTGGGTGTGCCACTGGCTGATCCGGCTGCTCTCGCTCTGGCGTGAACGGCGCGAGTACCGACGCCAGGGCGAGATGGTCGTCCAGCGATACCGCGGTGAGATCGAATGGACAGTCGGGATGCTCCTCGTGGGTATTCCCTTACTAGCTGGAGCCGCCTACTGGGACCTCGAATTGTTCCGGGTTCGCGCCGTCATGGGCTCCCTGGGCCTCGATCAACCCGAGCGGTTGTGGGATCTGGCGGACTGGCCGACCCTCGTGGGTGCGCCCGACGCGGCATATGCCGTTCGCATGGCCTGGATTGCGCCCATCGGATACCTCTGTGCGACTGGCTTGGCAGCGATCGGCCTCGAATGGGCCGGGCTTCGCACTCTGGATGCGGTCGCCGCCTGGGAGCAATCCGCGGTTGACCTCTTCACCTTTGACGACGGGCCGGGTGGCGAGATGGCGCGCAGGCCCGCGGCGGCTGGCGCGGGCGTCGTTCGCCCGGGCGATGATCTGGCGACCTCGGGGGCTGCCAGCGTGGCGGCCGTGGGCGCAGACGCAGTTCCACGGCCGGTCAACCCGGACGCCGGATCGGCTGGGAGTCCGACCACCACGGCGCCGCGGATTGCCAACGCGCGCTCCGCGTCCCCCATCGAGGTGGCAGCACCTGAGGCGCCGGTTGCACCGCGGGTCTCCGTGGATCTGCCAGCGAATTCTGAGCCGCAGATCGAAGTCCTGGGCGGCCAGGTGGGTGAGCGCGTGACGCTCGTCGAGGCGCAGGCGAACAAGGACCGGTACCTGGTGGATGGCGAAGGCCGGCGAGTGTGGGACCGGGCCTACTACGAGGCATTACACGGGACAGCGCCGACACCGGAGCCGGCCACCGGCCGGGCGGCCTAGGAGGAACCAGATGCCACGTCTTCTGCTCTCGGTCATGGTCGCGACGGGCTTGCTGTGGCCTGCCGGCTCGGCGCTGGGCAAGGACAAGCCGTTCAATCGCGTGGCCGTCCTCGTCGACGCCTCGGGCAGCTATGCCGGACGCCAGCCGGAGGCGATCGAGGCGGTCGGCAAGCTCCTCGGCGCCATGGGCCAGACGAATCTCCGGCGCTGGGAGGCCGCCGACGAGATCGTCATCATCTCGCTGGACGCGATGCCAGAGGTGGTCTGGCGTGGCTCCGTGCGGAACCTCGCCGAGGACGAACGCCAGCGCTGGGTGGAGCGCTTCAAGGCCCGGCGCGATTTCGCAGGTTGCACCGACGTGGTGACCGGTTTCAAGGTGGCAGCCCGCGAACTCGCGAAGAGCCCGGAACCCGCTGCCCGGTACCTCTGGATCTACAGCGACCTCAAAGCCGAGCCCCCGGCGTCCTCGGCCAGCGTGTGCAAGCCCGTGTCACGCCCGGGTCCGCCGGCCGGCTTCCCATGGGACACACTGCGAGGGATTTCGGTGGCCGCATTCTGGGTGCCAGTCAATCAGAAGCTCGCCTGGAAGCGCGCGATCGACGAGCAGGGCGAGGACTTACAGGTGGCGCTCTACGCGGAGTCCGAGTCGGGTGCGGTATCAGTGCTTGCTCCGCCGCGGGCGCGACGGATCCAGAGCGACGACCAAAAGGCCGAGGTTCGCACACACGTCACGCAGGCGGCCTGGACGGTTGGCCGGTGGCTGCTCACGATCGCCCTGACTGGGGTCGGGGCGATCGCGGGGCTTGGCATGGTCGCGCTGGTGCTCTCACAGCGTGCTCGCCGGCGGGGGGTACCCGCACATGAATCTCGGAGCTAAGGAGACAACCATGGAGCAGCGCTCGGTCTTTTACCAGCGGTCGCGGGAGGAACTCTGGCGAATCATCGAGTCGAGCCGCGCCCACGGGTGCACGCGGGCCGTGCTGGTCACCACGCGTGATCGCGAGCACGCCGTGCATGTGGTGCGGCAGGTGGCCGTGGAGGCTGGGCGTCCAGTCTACCATTACTCTGCGGCGGGACGGCGCAGGTGGCGAGATGACCGGCTGGCGTACGAGCCTTGCGGGGGCCCCTGCCACGACCCGTCCGAGCTCCTACGGCAGGCCCACGAGTTGCGCGAGGGCGGTGTTGTGCTCGTGGAGGACGTGATGTCCTTCCTCCGGGAACAGGGAGGGGACCGTGGTGCCCGGGCGCAGTTCATGGAGATGCTGGCCGCCGAGTCGCGATCGGCTGGCGTGGTGATGGTGTTCGTCGAGCCACCGGAGGCCGAGGGGTACGTGCCCAGCGTCGTGGCGGACCAAGTGGTGCGGTTCGACGTCCCGATGCCCCGGAAGGACGAGCTGGAAGGCCTTGCCAGGGACGAGGTGACGGCGGCGGCCTTCGCCACCGGGCGCCCACTGGGCGTGGACACCGTGCAGCGGTGGTCGGGACTCCTCGCCAACGAGGTTGTGGGCCTCGCCCGCACGGCGGCTCGGGACGCGCTGCGGGACGCTCTGAGCGCCGACCCCACGGCCCTCGCGAATGCCCGTGCGCTCCTGGCCGCTCGCAAGTCCGGGCACCTCTCCCGCGAGCTGGCCATGCGCGTGCTGGAGTCTGGCCGGGCTCGCGAGCTGCCGGTGGGCCTCGACAATGTCTACCGCTACATCGAGACGAACCGGGAGCGCGTGCTGGTCACCGGCCCCGACCGCGCCCGGGGCATCCTGCTGCTCGGCGTGCCGGGCACGGGCAAGTCGATGCTCGCGCAGGGGATCGGACAGCTCCTGGACCTGCCCGTGATCCAGTTCCAGATTGGCGCGCTGATGAACAGCCTGCTGGGCGAGACCGAACGACGGTTCGACCAGGCCTTCCAGGTCCTCGAGGCCATGAGCCCCTCGTGCGTGCACATCGACGAGATCGAGAAGGCGTTCGGGGACAGCTCGGGGACCGAGCGCGACGGCGGGACCATGGTGCGCTGCACGGGGCGGCTGCTGAGCTGGCTGGCCGACAATCCGCATCCGAATTACATCGTGGCGACGGCCAATAGCCTGCGGCGCCTCGGCACAGAACTCGGCCAGACCCTGACGCGCCGGGGCCGCTTCGACCGCGTGTTCTTCGTGGATGTGCCGGTGGCCGCCGCCCGGCAGCAGATGCTGGCGCACTGGCTCGCACCGCACATGGCCGACGCCGCCGCGGCCGCCGCGGCACTAGCCGGGAGCACGGAGCGGTTTTCCGGGGCCGACCTGCGCGCGGCGGTCAACGACGCGGTGGCCGGGGCCCGGTACCAGAAGCGGGACGTGAGTGTGGACGATCTGCTGCACGAGATCGAGCACAGCCGGCTGCGCGTCCAGGCCCTGTACGACGAGTTCGAGGAGCTGCGGCGGTTCGCCCGGCTGTACTGCGAGCCTGCCGGGCCGACCGACGGGACCACCAAGTAAAGGAGACCGCGCTATGTCCCAGACGACGACGATCACCCCGTACCGAGAGACCGAGGCCGAGTGGACGCGGGAGCGCTCGGCCGAGGAGACCCGAGCCCGGCAAGCTGTCGATCGGGCTCGGGCCGAGCGCCGGATGGCGCGTGTGACCCCTGCGCGAGTGACGCTGCATACGCGTCAAATCGACTCGCTGCAGCGGACAGCGGAGACGCTGGGCTATCGTGCCGAGGGCCTGTCGACCGGAGCCGCGGATCTGCAGCAGGCTGGGCGGATGTCCCTCACCGGGACAGGCGGCGATGTACTCGTGATCGAACGCACCCCCGAGGGCGAGGTGGTCCTTAGCAGCGATCGGGGTCCGGAGGCGATCCGGCACGTGGTACGCGAGCATGTGCTTGCACAGGCGGAGGCACACCTCCGGGCGCAGGGGATGGAGGTACGGGTGCGCCGCCTCGCGAGTGGCGAGGTGCAGCTCGAGGGGGTGGAGTCTCGGCCGAAAGGCGCGGGCGGTTGCGCGCGCATCGAAGCACGGGTGGCGAGTGAGGGGACGCTGCACGTCGACGTGAGCGGCCTCATCGGGCCGCGCTGCGACGACATCGCCCTTGGGCTCGCGCGGGCGGTGGGCGGGGAGCACGTGGACGTATCCCGCAAGCGCGAATACTTCCAGACGCCAACGACCGGGGAAGAGCACCTGCGTGCTTAGGCAGCGCAAGCGCTTTCGGGTCGGGGATGACGGGATCGAGCTCATCGATCCTGATGCCAGCGATCTGCCGTTCCTGACCGCGCTCGATCCACGGTTCGAGGTGCGGCGGGAAGGGTTGGGCGGCTTTGTCAGGCCGCGGCTTCGGACCTGGGGCACCCGAACAGTGGGCCTGACACGGCAGCAACTGGGGGCTCACCCCGCCGACGGCCTCTGGGTCGCCCACGGCGATGCTGTGGCCGCTATGCGGCAGAGCGTGGGAAGCCGTGAGGTGGCCGCACCGGGTGAGCCGTCCCTCCTGGATCTCAAGATCGAACTGGCGCGGCGAGAGCTGCAATCGTGTGCCCTGTGTGGTCATCGGTGCGGGGTGAACCGGCTCAGGGATACGCGGGGAGTGTGCGGCCTTGGACGCGACGCGATGGTGGCCGAGGCCTTCGTGCACATTGCCGAGGAGCCCCCGATCAATCCTGCCCTCAACCTGAACTTGGTGGGATGTGGGCTCCGGTGCCGGTTCTGCCAACAGTTCCCACTGCTTTCCCCGGGGCTCCGCGGCACCCGGCCGCTGGACGGTGCCCTGTGGGCTGACTTGCCGCTCGCTGAAGCGAGGAGCCTCGCCTTCGTCGGAGGCAATCCCGACGAGTCCGTTTATGGAATTCTTCGGTTTCTGCGCGAGGCCCCGGCCGACCTGGCACTCCCCGTGGTCTGGAATTGTCACGGCTACGCGACCTCGGTAGTGTACCGGCTGCTCGACGGGATCGTGGATTGCTACCTCCCCGACCTCAAATACTGGGCCGACGAATGCGCGTGGCGCTGGTCAGCGGTGGCCGGGTATCGCCAGCACGCCGTCGAGGGGATCCGCGCGATGGCGAACCAAGGCGTGGCGGTCCTCGTGCGCATGCTGGTGCTGCCGGGGCACCTGGAGTGCTGCCACCGGCCGGCGCTCGAGTGGCTTGCCAGCGAGGTGCGCTCGCAAGTCTGCGTCAACGTCATGGGCCAGTACCATCCCGACTATCTGGTCCAGGCGGGCGATGGCGCGCTCGGGTGCCGACCGTCAATCCGAGAAATCTCCCGCCTCCGCGACTGGGCCCGAGCACTTGGCCTTCGGATGACATGAGATGTCAGGGTGTGACCTATGCGTGCGTCTTCTCACTACGAGGAGGTAAGGCATGGGATCGCTCCTGAGATTTCTTCCTGATGTTGATCATCGGCGCGATGCGCTTGAGGGGTGGGCATGATCCTGGGGCCGGGAGATTGCCGTAGAGCGGGGGCACCATGAGCGTGCTGATGCGGAGACTGGTGGTGGCGATGCTGATTGCTCAGTTCGTCGTGCCGGTGCCGGCGAGGGCGGGCGTGCTTGGCACGACCCTGCTCAGGGGTAGCAACGGCAAGATCGCGGGCAAGGTGCCCGTCCTGTGGCGGCGTCCCGTCGGCCCGATCTGGCGCTTCCCGCGCCCCACGCGTCCCGAGCGGTTCACGAACCGGCCGGGCACTGATACGCGTCGCGGGTTGGGAGAGGATTCCTTCCGGAGGCGCCCGGGGCCAGCTCGGAAGGCGGCGCTCGCCAAAGACATCAAACTCCGCGAGACCCTGCGCCGTGGCTGAACGCCCAGGCTTTTTTGGCTTCGAGCTCGAGAGCGTCGAGGCACCACCGGAATCCGCGACGGCGCTAGCCGCGCGGGCGGTGGACCACCTCCGACGTCACGAGGAGCTTCTGAGCGCCCTCATGCGTCAGGGCGTCGACCGGGTGACCTACGACCTCCGGCTGATCTCGGAGCCACACCCCGAGGCCTCGAGCCAAGGCCGCATTGCCCTCGGCGTGCTCGGCCGCGTCGACCGAAGCGGCGAGACCGAGGTTCAGGCCGAGTACCTGCTCGGCCTCTTCCACGGACTCTTGGAGGAGTACCAATTCGCAAGAGCAGACGAGGAGAGACTTGAGAACCTGCGGGAGCCCTTTCCCATCCGCCACTCGGTCGTGCTGGGCCGGCGCGTGCGGCGCGAACGCCTGGATACGCTGGGGAGCAGACCCGCGTCTCCACGGATTGGCTTTGGCCAGCAGGACGTCATCGGAGCAGACCATGGCCGAGCCGATTCGGGCTTCGTGCACCACGTCTGTCCATTCGTCCCGACCCTGCAGAGCTTCGACAGGGTCGGCCGAATGCTTCTCCGGCACACGGATCCGGTCGCGCTGAGCATCAGGCTCCGACCCACCGTGCTCACCGGGGGCGAGGAGGCGTTTCTCGAGGACCAGCTGACACGGTGCGAGCTCTTCGCGCAGTTCGGCCTGGGCGTGGCGACGGGCGAGATCGATGGACTCCGCCCCACGTTCCGCGACCAAGCTCGGCTGTATGGCGACCATCAGGCTCGTGTCCTCACATCCCTACGTGCCGGTGCGGGCCTCGTCACGGTTGAGATGGGCTCGCCGAAGCCGTTGCCGGCGGCGCTGGTAGACGCCGTCGCGGGTCTCGTAACCGCGCCGGCTCAAAGAGGGCCTGATGGGGACCGATCGAGCCTCCTCCCGATCGGAGGGTATGCCGCCCTGGAGAGCGAAACCCTTAGCGAACGGCGCGCGCTGGCCTTCGCCGAAGCGCGGCTCGAGCTTCCGGAAGGGTCCAAGTTGCTTGACGGTCTCGGGCGGCGCTCGCACCTCTTCGGGCCGTCCGAGGCCGCGGGGGTCTTCCGCCTTCCATTCGTGGGGCCGGAGAGCCTTTGTGGCCTCCCGGTACGCACATGGCGGGCGAAGGCTGCGCCACCCGGGCTCCCATCGGAGGGGTGTCTGCTTGGCCAGAACTTCAGTTCACGGGGCGCCCAGACCGTACGCCTCGGCGCCGACGACCGTCGGCGCCACACCTACATCGTCGGACAGACCGGCTGCGGGAAAACCACGCTCATCGAGACAATGGCGCTCGACGATATCCGCTCTGGTCGGGGTCTGTGCCTGGTGGATCCACACGGTGATCTCTTTCAGAGCTTGCTCGGCAAGATTCCGGCCGATCGAGTTGCGGATGTTGTGGTCCTCGACCCGACCGATGTGGAGTACCCCCTCGGGCTCAACATGCTCGAGTGCACCGCGCCGGCGCAACGCTACTTCGTTGCGCAGGAGATGGTGAACATCACGACACGGCTGCTCCAGGACGAGTACGGCCCAGGCGGGTTTGAGCACTTGGTCGGCCCGGTGTTCTTCCAGCACATGCGTATGAATCTACTTCTGGCGATGTCCGACCCGTCGGATCCGGGGACCTTGCTCGAGTTCTACATGATTTTTCAGGAGCCCGACTACTGGCGGCGCTGGCTGCCCCTCAAGACGACCGACGCCTTCCTGGAGCGATGGGTGACTCACTCCCTTGCCAGGACCGACTATCTCCGGGTGGGGAGCGAAGGCCCGTCGATGGGCGGCTACCTGTCAAGCAAGTTCGAAAGCTTTGTTTTCGACCCCATGCTGCGCAACATCTTCGGGCAGAAGCGCTCGACGTTCAATCTGCGCCGGATCATGGACGAGGGGAAGATTCTCCTCGTCAACCTCGCCAAGGGGGCGCTCATGGAAAACAATGCCCGCTTCCTCGGCATGGTGCTGCTGGGCAAGCTCCTCGCGGCCGCGATGAGCCGCGCCGACGTTCCAGAGGCGCAACGGCGCGATTTCACGGTATACGTGGACGAGTTCCAGGCGGTGGCGACCCGGAGCTTTGCCACCCTGCTGTCCGAGGGCCGCAAGTTCGGCGTCAATCTTGTGCTGGCCAACCAGTTCGTCAACCAGATCGGTGACGAGCGCATCGTCCAGGCCCTGTTCGGGAATGCTGGGACCTTGGTCTGCTTCCGGACAGGCCCCGCGGACGCCGCGTTGCTGGAAAGCCGGTTCGCCCCCGAGCTGAGCCGCGGAGACCTGACGAACCTTCCAAATTGGCATGCGTACGTGTCGATGCTGGTAGAGGGGTGTCCGTCCCGCCCTTTCAGCCTCGCTACCGTACCAGTCGAGACTCCTGCCGATGTAGCCTGCGCCGCCGCCGTCCGTGACCGGAGTCGGCGAGCCCACGCACGGATGCGCACCACCGTGGAGCGAGAGATCGCGACGAGCCTGGTTTCCTTGGGGCAAGGCCCGGAATCGGTTGGGCGCACCGGGTGAGAGCGACGCTTCTGGGGTGGCTCGGGGGAGATCTTCCACCGGCCGCGTGGAGCAAGTCAGATCAGGCAGCGGGCGCGCGTCTCCTTCACTGCCATGGGCAATCGCACCTCGGGGCCGATTCGCAACCTCATCCGCTGGGATGACCGGGGACCTGCCGTCAACGGTTCGCATGTCAGGGGGGTGCCCGGTCGTGGCGTCGCGGAGGGTGGAGGTCAACGATGAACAGGGCGACTTCTGCGGCGGTTCTCGTGACGGGGATCCTGCTGACTGGCTGCGCCGGCAGCCCCCTTACCCCTCGTGAGCGGGCGACGCTCGGGGGCGCCGTTCTCGGCGCCGGCACGGGGGCGATCATCGGCGGCGCAGTGGGCAAGCCAGGGCCCGGAGCCCTGATCGGCGCAGGCATCGGGACCGTGGCCGGGGCGGTCGTAGGCGATGCGATCCAGGGGGCGCAGCCGCCCCCCGTGCCGGTGCCTCCGCCTCCTCCTGTCGGCTGGCCTGGCATGCCTGCACCGGTGTACGGGCCGGTCCAGGTGTACGGCGCGGGAGACCCGACTCGGGGCGCCGTCGTCAACCGGACGCCATGGCGCGTGAGCGTGGAGGTGGACAGCACGGCCTTCGTGCTTCAGCCGGGGGAAGCCCGGATGGCCCTGCTCGACGTGGGGCCGCATCGGGTCCGCGCCCGCGCCGAGGTGAACACCCACTTCGGGCCCCGGGTTGTCGGCCATGTGGACAGGACGCTGACGGTGGATCCGAGGAGAGCGGGCTGGAGCCTGCACCTTACGAAGTGGGACTTCCGGTGAGCGACTGCGTGACTTCCGCCGAGGCGACAGCGGTGCGCTCTCGCGGGGAACAGGAGACGATACCGATGGCGAGGAGAAGCAAATTGCTGGCGGTTCTGGGCGCGGCCTTGGTGCTGGCGGGCCCGGTGGTACCCGTAGGGGCCGAGGCAGGTGGGCTTCACTCGGCGGTCGCGCGGGGCGCCGCCAAGGGTACGGCGAGAGCCGCCACCAAGGCGTCGACTCGGGTGCTCCGGCACGACCTCGTGCGGGACCGAGCCACGCTCGCGCGGCCCCTGGCACGGGAACGATCGGTGTTCCGCTACACGACCGCCGACAAGGCCCGGCGCGAGTTGAGGGCCGGCATCGCCCCGGGGACCCACATGACCTCGCGCGCCGTCAGGGGCCGCCCGCTTGCCGCCGGCAAGGCCCAGTCCCGGTATGGCTTGCAGAATCGGCCCGACGTGCGCGAAACCGTGCGCTTGCCGGGCAGGCACCCGGTGCGCATCAACCGGGCGGTCGGAGGAGCCCAGGGGGTCGGCGAGATCACCTCGCCCAAGAGGGTCCCGGCCCGGGCCATCGAGCGGGTCGTCCCGCTCAAACCCGGCCGGTAACGATGCCGCAGTCGCACAACCCTGCGAGAGGAGGAATGCCGGTTAACCGAGGCTGTGCGCCCGGGATGTCAGGAGGCGAAGGCCCCGGTCGTCATCGTGAGTACGAAGGGGGAATGCACATGGCTGCTCGACCGACGGGCTGGACAGGGCGGTGACGCGGACCGGGGCGCTGTGGCTGCTGTTGCCCGAGGAGCTGCTGGGACTCGTCCTGGTGGCGGCGGTCTTCGCCGTGATGTTTGGCTTGATGCGCGGCTGGACCGTCCTGGGAATCGCGGCGCTCGTCGTCTTCCTCCCGGTTATCGCCCTGGTGGCGGAGCATGTTCTGGGGCAGCTGCCCCCGTGGGTCGCGCTCCTCGTGCTCTTGGCGGTCGGTGTGACAATGCTCAGGGCGGTGGCGTCCCTCATCCTCGGCGGCCGAGCTGCCGACACGATGGTGGGCACGCTCGCGGCCGACGTGGTGCGCCTGGCGGTCACGTGCATGTTCATTCCCTTCAGGCTCGCGGGCCGGGCGGCTCGCGGCGCCTTCAACGGCTTCAACCACCATCCCTGAGGGGGCGATGGGTGCTGACTTCGGCGAGCGTGCGCCGGACGACACCGTACCGGGATCTGTCGATCGATGCTGCGCTCGATACCGAACGTCACGCTTGAAGTCCGCAGGCAGGATGTAGCGGACCTCGTCACGGCCATTCCGCTCGTCGACAGCATTCACGTGACGGTCTTCGAAACACCGGCGCGCGGGCACTTTACAATCGCTGTCGCGCCGAACTACTTGATCGCGGGGTGGGCGTGGTGGAGACTGGCGACCATGCGGGCGGTTTGCGCGATGCGGCGTCTCGAACGTGGCAGCGTCCCTCGCCGGACGCGGCGCTGACGAGAACGTGCCGATGTGGAAGGTGAGCGCGCTCGTCACAGTCCTGCTGGCTATGCCTTTCCTGCCGAGGCCGGTCGCGACGACTGGCGCAGAGCCCGCGCACGCCCCCGCAGGCCTCACTGCGAGCGCGCCGACCGAGTTCGTCTGGCCCATCGACGAGCCGCGTTCCGTGACGCAGCCATTTGGGTGCAAAGGGTGTCTGAATCTGAGCGTCGCCAGCGAGAGCTACCGTCGCGGCGCCGACACCCACACGGGATATGACCTGAGGCGGCGCGGCGCACCCTGTCACGACTACGAGACTCCCGTCCGGGCGGCGGGCGATGGCCGCGTGGTGAAGGTCGTCTCGGCAGGCCCGGCCAGCCACAAGCTGGGGAACACCGTGATCGTTCACCACGCCGTCGGCCTGTACACGCTGTATAGCAACCTGGACAAGGTGTTCGTTCACCCCAGTTTGAACGTCAAGCAAGGCGCCGTCATCGGCACGATCGGAAACTCCTCCAGCGTTGCTCGGGATCGGTCGTTCTGCACCCACGTCCAGTTCGAGGTGAAGACACGCGGCGTTCTGGGCGACGTGAGCGACGACTGCCGGTACTGGGGCTACACACCGGGCCGACCGGAGGGCTTTGGCTACGTCGACGCGAGCGTCCTGATCGACGGCCCCGACTCGCGCCGGGCGCTCTACCCCTACGTCGATCGGGGCGGATGCCCGGGCGAGGGTTGTGTCTACGGTGAATGGCTCGCCCTTGGCGAGGTGCAGCTCTTCGACAGGCCCAACTCGGACCGCCCCCGGTTGCCACGGTCAGGCCGCTTGAGATCGTTCGTGCAGTGACAAGCGAGGTGTGGACGATCCCAGGGCGAGCGACGGTGATCCGCGACTACAAAGCCTTCCGACGGGGCGATGTCGTGTACCTGCTCACCTACTACGGCGAGGGATCGTTCGGGGTCTGGCACAGAGGGCACGTGGGCACTGCCTATCTCACATTCGACCCCGGCGCGTCGTCCGGGCCCGGCACGTTGTCACGGGAATGCGCGGAGAAGAGCCCGGAATGCTGGGGCACGTGGGACTGGAGCCCAACGGCGACCTGGTGGGTCAAGATCGAGACGGGCTCGGGGCAGGTCGGCTGGACCAGCAATCTCGAGAGCCTCGGCCATCATCACCCACAATACGACCTGGTCGTGCCCGAGGTGGTGAGATGCCTCAAGGCGGGACGGGACGCGACAGCATGTGCAGCGCCGATACGGCGGATCGTCACGGAGCTGTCGTCCGGTGACCGGAGCATCCGCTATGGTGCCGCGGTGGCGGTCCTCGAGGTCGGGCCGGTGGCAAAAGACGGGGTACCGCCGCTGCTCGCGATGCTGCGGGACGCGGACGTTGATCATCGAACGACGGGAGCGGCCGCCCTCGGACGCATGGGCCGCTCGGCCTCGCGCGCGGTACCCGTCCTGATCGATCTGGCCGTCAAAGACACGAGCGAGCGGGTCCGCGCTGCGGCGTGCGAGGCAGTCTCCCAGATCCGGGATCGAGCCTACTGAGCCCGGCGGACGGCCAGACGGCGAGCCAGCACGACCGGGGCGCTCGCCAAGCGGTGGAGCGCTGCGGCGCGGGACAGCGGCGCGAGCAGCTCTTCCGCGCGGACTTCACCGGTGACGGCCGGTACGACTACGCGACGCTTCTCCGGATCGGCGAGCCCGCAGGAAAGCCGGGCGAGGCCTTAAGGACGGCGCCCCTCTGGGGAGTGGTCTTCCTCGCGAACCGGGACGGGCGCTATCGCCCCTTCATCCTGTTCAAAGACGATGACGCGATGGTCCCGTCGCGACGGGTGCTCTGGGTCCAGCCGCCGGGTCCCGTGCACCACGGCGCGCACCCCGAGCGCGTTCTTACGCTGAAGCATCCGGGGGGGGGCTCGATGCTGTGCGGGAGCACCGCCAAGGTTTTCT
>ORMF011797432.1_pt1 | contig 24727 bp, 25 predicted proteins | sample 1779871 | NCBI WGS metagenome assembly ORMF01 (sample SAMEA104232316, study PRJEB22302) | groundwater metagenome | biome: forest; feature: aquifer; material: groundwater | place: USA | collected 2011-08-07 | depth 5.4 m | reverse complement strand
GGCGGCATGGTGCACCAGGCCGAAGACGAGATCGCCGCCGCCGGCGTTGCCGTGGGGGCCAATTACGCGGGCGTACCCACGGTTACCATAACCTCCGGACCCGGCATGGCCCTCAAAACGGAGTTCCAGGGGCTAGCGGCGATGACGGAAATCCCCCTGGTGATTGTCGATGTGCAGCGCGGCGGCCCCAGCACCGGGCTGCCCACCAAGATCGAGCAGGGCGACCTGCTACACGCCATGTACGGATCGCCCGGCGACTCGCCCAAAATCGTGATCGCCCCGAGCACGATCGAGGAGTGCTTCCATATCATGACCACAGCACGGAAGCTGGCCGAAGAGTTCCGTATGCCGGTGATTGTGCTCTCTGATGCCAACCTGGCGACCGGTCAGCAGTTATTCAACCGCCCGCAGCTTTCCGAGGATTCTCTGCCGCCGCCGCTGGATCAGAATCCCGTGCCCACGGGAACTCTCCCCTTCGATTGGGATGAAACGACGGGCCTGTCGCGACGTCTCATCCCGGGGCAACCCGGCGGCACTTCGATCACGACCGGGCTTAACCACGCGCGCACCGGCAAGGTGGTGTACGACTACGCCTCGAATCAGACCGGCCACCGCATGCGCAGCCGCAAGTTGGCGGCGCTGAAACGGGTGCTGACGCCCCCTCGAGTGCACGGCGACGAGCAGGGCGACCTGCTCATCGTGGGGTGGGGCAGCACGCGCGGGGCGATTGAAGAGGCTGTGGACAGAGCCCGAACGCAAGGTCACAGCGTCTCTGCGTTGAACATTCAATTCCTTCAGCCGCTTCCGCCCGGCTTGAAGGAGATCTTCAGGCGCTTCGGCAAGGTGATGACCGTGGAGCTCAACTACAGCGACGACTGGGGCGACCCATTAATCGATGAGGAAAGCCGGCGCTACAGTCAGCTCGCCACGGTGCTGCGCGCCCATACTCTAGTGGATGTGGACTGTTGGTCCCGGGTGCCAGGCAGACCGTTTATGCCCGTGGAAATTTACCGCGTCATTCAGTCGGAGATGGCCCAGCTGAACGGGCGACCTCGACCACAAGTAGACAGTAAGACAAAACAAGAAATGGAGATTTCCCATGACATCGTTAGCCATTGATGAATTCGTTGAGAATCATTGCGGGGTTCACCCCCACGAGTTACAGGAATACGAGGCGGACATCCCCAGGTGGTGCAAGGGATGCGGGGATCACGGAGTACTGTCCATTCTCCAGCGGCTCCTCTATGACGAGCAGGTGAACCCCGAGAACGTCGTGGCCGTTTCCGGAATCGGCTGCTCCAGCCGGCTGCCCCATTATCTAAAAACCTACGGATTCCACGGCATCCACGGGCGCGCCCTACCCATTTCGCTGGGCGTAGCGTTGGCTCGGCCGGACCTGCGTGTAATGACCGTCATGGGCGACGGGGATTGCTTCAGCATCGGAGCGGGTCACTGGATCCATACCCTGCGCTACAATCCTCGCATTATGGCTATCGTGATGGACAACGAGGTTTACGCCCTGACCAAGAATCAGGCCTCCCCCACGTCTCCAGCTGGGGCCATCACCAACACAACTCCCTACGGAGCCTATCTGAAAGGCTTGAACCCTTTGAGCATCATTCTAGGCGTGACCAATGTTTCGTTCCTGGCCCAGAGCGCCACCTGGCTGCCGGTGCACTTGGAGGACACGTTGCGCAAGGCCTGGCACCACCGGGGCATGGCATTCGTCCGCGTCCTGACACGCTGTCCGGTGTTCATGCCCAACAGTTTCGGTGCCGACGGGTCGGTCTTTCCCGCCGTATTCCTGGAAAACTCCGAGGGCATTCCGGTCAACAAGGGGGTGCTGCGCACCGCGCCGACCGAGGCACACGACCCCCGCGACCTCCATGCCGCCCAGCGCATGGCCCTGCGCGAAGACGGTTCCCCCATGGGTCTGCTCTACTGGAATCCGGACTTGCCCTCCTATGGTGAAGTGCGGCGGTCGCACACAAAGGAATTGGATCGGGCGGCACTCATCAGCGCCATGAACGCGCAGTTGGACAAGTACGCGGTGCAATGAACACGATAAGGTCAACCAATGAAGCAACAGATTGTCGAGATCACTGAAGCTTACTGGAAAGAGCGGGTACCCGCCCTGTTAAAGCTCGTGGAAGACGGGGCGCATCAGATCGAGAACATCGTCGCACTCGAGAATTATTATCGCAACGCCCGGACTGAAGAAGGCGGGCTCCAGCGTTCCTTCGGCGGCTTTGCCTCGGCGACCCTCGACTTCAAGGCTCTCTCCTCGGTGCTGCAGCAAGGACATGATTCGCGCACGATGCAAAAAGAGCGTTACCAGCGGATTGTGGGGGTTGCTCGCGATCTGGATAAATTGCGAAAAAGCTATCGGGAAAATCCGCCCGTCTGCCGATTCGTGGAGCTGGAGCAAGGCGCGCAAGCTATCTTTAGCGCCTTCGAAAGCCACATTGAAGGCACAGCCCGTGGTTTCGGTTTGCTGCGCAGGGCGCGATTGGAGGCCAGGGGCAAATATGTGCCAGCGGAGCACGACGCGTTTTTCGAGCGCTTCAACTGGCGCCAGCTCGACAATTCCGAGATGGAGCTCTGTCCGCCCTTCGTGGTGTTTTCCACGCGGGAGGAGCATTTCAGCGAATACCTGGGCAAGCTGCTGGAGCTGGTCACCAGCGGCAAGCCGCTCAAGACCTTCGTCCTGCGACCCAGCTTCTTCACGGGGGTAGCAGAAACGGGCCGTGCCGCCGCGCTGCGCAGCGCCTCGGACATCGAGTTGCTGTTTCTTTCGCTGCGCAACGTCTATTTCCTCCAGAACTCCATGGCCGGTCCCAACGGCTTAGCAGAACCGATTGGCCGCGGATTGCGCTCGCCGCGACCGGCCGTGTTTTCCATCCTCACGGACAACGGCCGCCAGGAACGCGCCTCCGAGGCGCTACTGTCGCGCGCCTTCCCGCACTTCGTCTATGATCCCGACCGGGCGTCGGACTTCGTATCGTGCCTCGACCTGGGAGAGAATACGGCGCCTGACGAGATGTGGCCCAAAGCGAGTCTGGAGTATGTGTCGGAAGATGGAAAAACGCAGTACTTGGAACGGCCGTTCACCTTCGCCGACTTTGCCGTGAACGAAAAGGAATTCCAGGAGCAGTTTTCACCTGTCCCCGCTAACCTGGCCGAGAGCACCTTGGTACCGCTGGTGGACTACCTCGGCATGACTCCGGTAGGGCGGTTGGGAAAAACGCCGTTCATCTTTCACCGCAACCAGGAAAAGCACCTGGTCAAGCTGGTGCCCTCCCAGGCGATGGTTGCGCGAACCGCCGACAAATTGCACCTGTGGCACACGCTCCAGGAGTTGGGCGGGATAAAGAACCCATTCGTGCAAGCGGCGGAGCAGCGCCTGAAGGAACAGTTGACCGCCGAGCGGGAGAAATCTCTCAGCGAGCAGAAAGCCCAGTTGGAATCCCAGCTCCAAACCCGAGAGTCTGAGGCGGTGGCGGTGGCGATGAGAAATCTGGCCCTGCGTCTAACTGGCATGAGCGCGGCTACGCCCGCGATGGCCGCACCGGCGCCGGCCCTCCAGGCGCCAGCGAAGGCTCTATCAGAAGCGCCGGCGGCCGCACCCAAGCCTGCTGTAGCGGCGCCGAAGGCCGAGCCCGTGGCCGCGCCGGTGAGCGAGCTGCCCTGGATCGAAGAAAAGCTGTGCACCACTTGTGACGAGTGCACCAACATCAACAAGAAGATCTTCGCGTACAACGGCAATAAAAAAGCCTACATTCTCAACCCCAGGGGCGGACCGTACCGGGACATCGTGCGGGCGGCGGAAAAATGTTCCTCCGGCGCCATCCATCCCGGGCTCCCACAAGATCCCAACGAGAAGGATCTGGACAAGCTCATCAAGCGCGCGGAGCGGTTCCAGTAACGCCACGGCGATGGCGCCGGCTCTGGCGTCGCTCCGCGTCATTGTACTAGCTTCCGGAACCCCGGGCTGAGTTGCTGTGCGAAACCGCCTTGGGGTGTAGCCTCCAGAAAAAGCGCCTCCACGCCCGGGCGGGTCTCCACCCACCGTAGCCCAGCTTTCGTTCCCATCACCATCAAAGCCGTGGCGATACCGTCCGCGGTCATGCAATCCGGGGCGAACACGGTCACAGATACCAGCGAGGAGTTCGTGGAGAACCCCGTGCGTGGATCGATGATATGATGGCTTTTCTCCGCCTGCCGACGTTTGAAGCGCCGGTAGGAGCCGGAAGTGGCCAGCGCGCCCTGTGTGAGCTGCACCACCCCGTGAAGCGCCGCGCCCCGCAGTACGTTCTCCTCAGGGCGCTCGATGCCGATGGCCCATGGCTCGCCGCCGGGAGCCCGGCCAGCCACCGTGACCTCGCCGCCGATCTCTACCAGATAATTGCCGACGCCGCGCCGGCGCAGGATCTCCGCGAGGGCATCGACCCCGTAGCCCTTGGCGATTGCTGAAAAATCCAGATACATGTCTTTCACCCGCTTGCTGAGGCGGCGCCCGTTGACGACGAGATTACGGTAGCCAACGCGGCGTTGAGCGTCGGCGATTGCTGCGGCATCCGGCGGTTTGTCACGCGCCATGGGCCCGAAGCCCCAAAGGTTGACCAGCGGTCCCACGGTCACATCGAACACACCCTCAGTCGCCTCGCTCAGCGACAGCGCCGCTTTCAGCACCCGGTCAAAATCCTCGGACACCGTCACCCACTGACCGGGGGGCATTTCATTGATGCGCGAGATCTCCGAAGCAGTATCCCAAGTGGACATGGACTTGTTAATGGCCCGCAACCGCGCTTCGATCTCCGCCGGGAGAGCGGCCAGCGCATCGGCAGGTGCTCCGTGCACCGTGATCGTATACGTCGTGCCCATCGTTTCGCCTCGAAACGTGAACGACGGGCCGGCTGAAGCGGAGCGGTACTGATGCCACAGCACCACAACCAACAACGTGCAAACCAGGCCGATGGCCCACCAGTAGCGCACTCTCATGAAGCTCAGAAATTTCTAGTTGACACGGCGTGCTTTAACGCAAACGGCCGCGGGACGACAGTGCGACGGATTCTTGTGGCCTCTCCAGGTGACCGCCGCGCTAATATTACCAGTGGCTGACCGCTCACACCCGAGGAGGTCTTGTCAGGGCGCAGTGAGCGTGCAACGCAAGAGATCTGGCCGAAACTTCAGCCCTACTTATCCCGGGGTATACTGTTCTTCGGTATCCCAAAATTCCTTGATCTCTTTCCACGTCCTGCGTACGGTTCCATCCAAATCCAATACCTTGGCGTACTTTAGGACATCGGCCATGGTCACCATGCCGACGACATTCCCATTCTCATTCATAATCGGGAGGTGCCGGAAATTCCCATCGTACATTTTGGTCAAGGCCGCATTGACTGATTCGGAAACCGACAGGATAACTGGATTCGCCGTCATAACATCTTTTACCGGCGTTTTCTTTGTGTCTATGTTTTTACCGACAATCCGGTGTAATACATCCCGCGACGTAAAAATCCCCTTGGGTTGTCTTTTTTCCATAACGATAGCAGCGCAGGTGTCCTTCTCGACCATGCCCTTGATGGAATCAAAGATCGACGACGATGCGTCCACCTTGAAGGGTCGACCGGACATGATGCTCCCAACGCTCCTGGTCTTGCGGGCGCCTTGCCCTGATTCCACGGCGATTTTGAAAATCCGACGAATGGAGACGAGTCCCAAGATCTTCCCGGTTTCGCTGCGGACGAGCATGTGGCGAAACTTCCCGCGATACATTTGGCCCAACACATCGAGGATGGGCGCATCCTCCTGCACCCAGCGAATGGGTGTTGTCATGACCTTCTTGATGCTGGCCTTTTTGAGGTTGATTTTTCGATGCATGACACGTCGTAAAAGGTCGTGATCGGTAAAGATTCCTACGGGCGTCTGATCGTCGGCAATGACGATACGTCCCACATTCTGCCCCGCCATCGTCTGTACCGTATCCAGAATCGGTGTCGACGACCCCGTCGTAGTTACATCGCGGTTCATAATTTCCTTTACTTTGCTGGACAACATGGGACACCTCCTGGGTCACTTAACTTTGGGGTCAAGGCGACTGAAGGATGATCAAGAGAGAACCACTACCGAGGCCTGCCTTCCGGGGCTCGCGATTCCCAGCCCTACAGAATGAAAGCGATCACCTCGAATCTTCTGCGACAGTCGTCGGCTGATCACTCTTTCTCTCAGTCCGCCGCAGAAAAGCCGACACTTCTCTCCTGCCACAGCCATAGGGTTAATGTCAACTTAGCGTTAACGCCGATACCTGGAAGAGAAGTTGACGGGCTCGTTGTGACGTCGACGAGGACGAATAATGACGAAATCACGCCGAAGGCTCGCTGGAACCGCCGCGTTTATCACGCGCAACCATCGCCGTATGCATCAGACCATTACGTCACAACCGCTAGTCAATTGAAAATTCCACACAGACTAATCAAGGTTGCATTTGCCAAATCTCGATTTGCGGCCTACATTTTTGTTCCCAGCATGTTTCCACGCCAACTTGACCGAACCATAAGAACCGCTCGTTCTAATGTTTTATATGCGTTGTTTTTGATGCCTTTCTTCAGATTGAGGCAAGTTGAGAAGCGGTTGATTCTATTTCGTAATCAGTAGGTCGCCGGTTCGACTCCGGCGGGTGGCGCCAAATTTTTCTAACCGTTCGCAGGGTTCTCTACTCCCCATCTCCCGCAGCCAAGATGACCGGCGCCCAGAAATAAGGGTGAGAGGTTGAAACAGAACTGGGAGCACGGAGCTTGGAGTTTCGCCCCGCCTCCCGAGCCCTCCGACGCCGCGCTGCATGACGGCGATTTTCCGTTTGGCCTCGACGTTTGAAAGCCCCATCCGCTGCATGTTAGCGTGTACGAAATAATGGAGATCACATGAAGAACGGTCATCCACTGGCCTTCGACAGGAAGGCGGAAGCGATCTATCGGACAAAGCTGAAACCGAAGCTCGAAAAAAAATACAAAGGTCGCATTGTAGCAATCGATGTCGATTCGGGAGACTACTTCCTGGGGAAAACAGTGCTTGAAGCGATCGAGAACGGGCGCAAGAAACACCCCGGCAAAATATTCTACGCTGTTCGAATCGGCTATCCCGCCGTTCACTCGCTACGTCGTTCATGGCCATCCAAGGAAAAGTAAGCGCCAAGGGGGAGCCAGTCGTTGTTCTGCAAGCCTTCCCGACAAAGCGCAAGATTTCTGTTATCATCGACACCGGTTTCTCTGGAGAGTTGTGCCTTTCGCCGAGCATCATTCGTCGTCTGGGTTTCGAGCGAGTCGGCCGGGAAGCCTACGTTTTGGCGGACGGACAGATTGTGCGTGCTGACATCTACAAAGCAGAAATTCACTGGTTCAATCACAGACGGTCCGTTGAAGTGATCGCATTGGATAATCCCCAAGGACTTTTGGGAACCCAGCTTCTTCGAGAATGCATGTTGACCGTTCATTTCAGAAAGCGAAAAGTATCCATCAATCAAGAGAGACGATAAGCTCATCTCCTCACCGATCAATCGCTCCCCTCCCCCACCAAAATAAACGGCGCCCAGAAGTAGGGGTGAGAGGTGGAGACAGAGCTGGGAGCATGGGGATCGGAACTGGGCGCAGGGAGCACGGAGCTTGGAGTTTCACCGAGCTGGCCCACTCCGCCGATTCCTCTACGAGCAAGCAGATCACTGTTGACGTTACCGCGGATTAAATTCAACTGTGGCTGTCTGAGCGCTTCGACCTTCGTCATCGTCTTGAGGTTCTTGTAAAAGCTCGCCATCAACTGCGCCGTGCTGCTGTCTTCGACATTCCACAGGCTAGCCACCACCGACGGCGTGCCGGCGTCGATAAAAGCACGCGTAAGGCCGACCAGTTCGTCTCCGCTCGATAGCTTTCCCAATCCCGTCTCGCAGGCGCTCAGCACGACAAGGCTGATTTTTAGATCCATGCCGAAAATCTCTCTGACTTTGAGTCTGCCGTCTTCTTTGTCGCTCTTCGCGAGAAGCACCGCGGACGAAAGCGGATCGTTCTCGTTCAGCTCCGCATGGCTGGCGAAGTGGATGATGTCATTCTGGGGTGAGAGGGTCTTGGCTTTTTCTTCCGTGGCTTCTTTCTCAAGATAAATCGTTGATTGAGGGTAAAGATTCTTGATCTCACTTCGGTTTGACAACCGCTTCGGGTAGCTGTTAACAAGGCTCGTATCAGAGTTGAATGACCTAAAGTAGAGAAAAACAAGATGATGGTCAGGGAGGCAATTTATGTTAACCGCGAGTGAGATGAACGGTGTTCTTGGAATGATGCCCGCTTTCGCTACGCCCGACGCGGTGGATATTCGGGCGACGCAGACGATCGCCGTCGATAATCTCAAAGAAGGCGTCGACAAGATCATCAAAGACGGCGTCGACAATATCGCCACCACGGGAACCTACGGCGAGTGCTACAATCTTCTTTTCGACGAGTTTAAGACGTTGGCGGTGGCGACGGTCGAGGCGGTCAGGAAACGCGTGCCGCTCTTCATCGGCTGCACCAGTCCCAATCCGAGGGAAGTGGTGCAGAAGATGAACTTTGTAAAGGGCTTGGGCGCCGACGGCGTTTTGCTCGGTGTGCCCTATTATGAAACGCTTCACGTCCAAGACGCGATCAAATTTTACCATGACATTGCGGATCTTTTTCCGACGCTGAATATCGTCATCTACCACAATCCGGAGAATCACAAGTTCACCATCCCAGTAGCGGCGTTTAAGGAACTGGTCAAGAAACCGACGATCATCGGTATGAAGGACAGCCACAGAACGACCCAGGCATTCATGAATCTACAGAAGATCGTCAAGGGCAAGATCGGCGTCTTCGTCAATCAGACCCAACTCTATCCGTATTACAAATTAGGCGCGGCGGGCTGCTGGTCGACGGAAGTGTGGATGGGGCCCTGGCCGGTTCTCTATCTGCTGGAGCAGGTACGCAAGGGCGATGACCAAAAAGCGATCGAGGTTATCGATGATCTCATCGGCGACGGCAGTGGTGGAAAGCCGGTTCCAGGCGCCGGCAACAAACGCCCGGCGGAATTCGCCGACTACTGCAAAGTCGGACCGACGCGGATACCGTTCGTTACATTCCCCGAGACTGAACTCGCTAAGGCCAAAAGACGGGCCGCCCATTGTATGAAACTGAACGAAAAGTACCGTCCGCTTGCCGAAGCCCTGAGATCTCGTCCTGCGGCCTAGTTATGGAAGGCGTTGATACGGTTTTACGCCCTTGTTGGTAGAGTGGGGCGCGCCGATGACTAATCCCGGATTCCGCAGTTGAAGTTGTAATCTCTACGGAGGTGTGAGACTGGAGTAGCGAAGGCACCGATCTCCGCAGTATCAAAGTCGTCTTTCGGGCTTGGCAATCTGTTGTCAGCGGGTTACGGATGCCACTCAGGGCACCGCTGATTTCAACTTTCTTAGGGGCAGAGGCCCATTGCCTTCGCTACGGAAGGCTTGCACCTTGCTCCGCGCCTTAACTTTCAAACGCGGAATCCGGGCTAATTCAGCGCCGGCAGGGTGTCGACCTGCGCTATTTCGATCGTATCCTTGCTGCTTCCCTTCATCCGGGTCATCCGCGACTCGGCCTCATGCATCAGCTCGGCGATGCTGTGCGGCGCCTTGGCACAGGTAATGGCGCTGATATAAAAATTCACCGGTTGTGCATGCTTGCGTCTTCCCTCTTTGAGTTCCTTTTGGATTTTTTCGAGAATCGCACTGGCATCCTGAGAAGTGACGTTGGGTAACAAAACGGCAAACGCCGTTCCGCCGACCCGCCCAACCAGGTCCGGCCGCGGAACATTCTGTTTGATTGATTGAGCGATCATGCACAGCATTTGGTCCCCTGTAGCGTAGCCCAAACGGTGATTGATCCACTTGAAGCCGTCGACATCAAGAAAAGCCAGGCTCAACGGTTGGTGGCCTAGAGCCTTGCCTATTTCCCGGGACGTTAAGTCGTAAAATGCGCGACCATTGGGTAAACCGGTGAGTAAATCTTGGCCTGCGAGATCCGACAAAGTATCGAATTTCGAACGCAGCTGCGACAGGGCTAACGCGATAAAGACAAAGAGGCCTCCGCGCATCAAAAAGTTCCAATGAAGAATCCATCGGGAGCTGTATTGGCGGCCCCCGATAACTTCTGCGGCCAACACTACGATATCACATAGAATCGCTATGTAGATACCCGCCCGCCGGTTCACAAACCAGCTCGCCAACGCAATCGGAACGACATAGAGGAAATGCAGCTGCGCCTCGAGGCCGGTTTGAATGTCGATAATTCCCAAGAGGATGACAAAGATAATGACAAACGTCGTGACGCTGACTTTGCTCTGACGTCCCAAGAAAGACAGTATAGCCTGAACCAAATCGTTATGCATGGTCGGGGTAGCCGATGCGGTTAGTTTCCGTGCTCTGCCTGTTCGGACAAGATCCGCGGTGCCTTCTTCAAAGGATCGGTCCGAAAGCCCCAGGCCAAAGGGGGCTGGTGAGCTTACCGAACCTTTCGTTCGCTTCGTTTATTAGGTACCTAAAAACACAAAGATGAGCGCTGCGATAACTACAGCCGCGCACAAGACCCCGATACTGATAATTACTAAGCCATCGCGAGTCCCGTCCGCTACTGGAGGCGGAATGTCCGGTATCAATATTCTTCTGGATTTGGAAAGCCACGCCATCCATTTTTTTACTTCAGCACGTTCTATGCCAGTCAATAGGAAAATCGCTTCATGTAATAAATGAGAGTTTAGCGACATTTTTGAGTAATGGAGGGTTCAAAAGCGTCTATCACCGCCCTCCCAAAAGGGCCGGAGAGAGCAACTTGGGATTCCCAGTATGTCACTTTCGGGTGGTTGTTAACCTTGAGTCAAGATTTTGACGCATGACTGGGTTTGCGAGACTACGCAGCTCAATATCAGAAAGGCTTAGGGCGCGTGCAATTACAACCATACCAATTTAGGATAGATTGTCCCGTATCACGTGTTCTTGTCTTTTTTCCAGGTGGGAAACGCCTAGCAGGTTGCTGAGAAAAAGCCTCTTGCAGGCTGCTCAAAAAGACCAGAGGCGTGGCGATTGAGCTCACCCATCGACGATGCTCAGGGCAATCGGCATGTGGATCTTCTTCAGCAGCGTGCTAGGAAGGTCAACTACCCTTATCACTGATCCGCTGCTGCCCAATGCGCTTGGCCAACTCGGCGGGCGAGGCCATGGCCAGGGACATCGGTATCATCAAAGCGCTGATGACGATGAGTCCCCAGATGGCGGCGGAGTAGTTCCCGTTCAGGTCGAAGATAATACCCATGACCAAGGGGCCGATGACCCCCGCCGCAATGGAGCCCCCCTGCAGAAGGCCCAAGACTCCTCCGATGGCCCGGGTGCCGAACATAATGCTGCCGACGGCGCCACGCATGGGAACCAGGCAGCCGAAGCTGACGCCGAACATCAGCGCAAAGGGCAATGTGGCCCAGACCGTTTTGACGGCCACCACCTGAAGATACAACAGCGCAAAGCCCATCATCGCGGCGACGACGGCCAGGACGAGGCGATAGTCTATTCTGTCCAGCAGATAGCCGCCGCCGATGCGCCCAATACCGCTGATGATGAAGACCATGGACATGACCACCGCGGCCCAGGCCGCGGTAAGCCCGATATCTTGCTGGAAGTAGGGAATCATGTGGCCTTGGACCGCGGAGTTTACGGCGAAGGTCCCCGACAAGTAGCCCGTGAATAGCCAGAACTCCTTGGTGCGGAGCACCGCGTGGAGCGTCAACCCGGCATCCGTGCGGCGGCGCGATGAGCCGGTAGAGTGTTCAATGGAGGCGCTATCCTCCGGCGGATCGCCATCGGGCCGCAAGCCGTAGGGCTCCGGCCGGTCGCGCACCAGCATGCTGAGCAGCGTGACACCGACCAAGACCAGGGCGCCGTAGCCGAACAGGACGACGCGCCAGCCGTACGCCTCCTCGATCTGCGTATTCAGTATGACGAGGGGCGAGCCGAAGATGGGACCCGTTACCGCAAGCCCCGTGGCCAGGCCGCGATTGCGACGAAACCACCGCGAGATGATCACGGGCCAGGTCACCGCATGGCTGACGCCGGATGCTCCCAGGGAAATGACCACGAATAAGAGAAAAAATGTGACGATGCCGGTCGTGAAGCCGAGGCCGATGAAGCCGACGCCTGAGATGACCGCGCTCCAGAAAATCAATTTACGCGCGCTGAAGCGGTCCAACAGAAAGCCAACAGCGGGACTGACGATGCCGGACTCCAACTGGCGCAGCGACATGGCGGCGGAAACAACCCAACGGTCCCAGCCGAAGGTGCGTTCTATCGGGAGGATGAGAACGCCGAAGCCCTGGAAATAGGCGGCGGAGAAGATCGTGTTGGCCGCGACACTCGCGGCGACGATGTACCAGCCGTAAAAAATCCGCCGCCTTCCTGATTTCTCAGTGGCATGGGTATCGATCATTCCGCGCACCCTGTGCTGGTACGGCGGGGTATATTGATGTCAGTCATCGCGGCTTCCGGCTGTTTTCCGATCTTAGCAAATCCACAGGGCATTTCGCCTGCGGCGTAGTGACCCCGCAGGCGACCAACGGGGAGGATCACCGACCGCTACCCGAACTTGCAAAACGCGTTTCTCGAAGCTGGTTGTTTTTGAGTATCCGTGTCGGATGGAGCGAATCGCGGTGAGCATTGCCAATTGAGGTTTGCGATGACGTATAGCAATTGCTAGAATCTGGCTCAATGGAGGTTGTCTTTACCAGCTCCGCATTTCGGCACGGCTATACCAAACAAGACTTTTATGAACTGTTAGCAGCGGATTATTTGAAGATTCGGAGTCAACGTGGGATTGAAGAGGTCTACGAATTGCTCGGAAGAAATCTAAGCGGATCATATCTCCATGTTGTGTATCGTGTTTTACCGAACCATCGGCTAAGAGTTTTTCATATGAACGGCATGACCGAAGCTCAAAAGCGGCGTTATCGGAGGCACCGAAGATGAAAAAGACAAAACGAAAAGCTTCCCGCCTGACCAGCAACTCGACGGACGAAGAGGTTATCCGCTGGACAAAGTCCCATGACGTATTCGATCGGCTGGAAACAGGCGTATCTGAAGTCGTCGAGGATCACAGCGATTTAGACGAGGTTCTTCGAGAAGCGATTTTCCAGGACAATACCGCCCAACTCAATATGCGCCTTCCGCCAGCCATGAAGGCCGTGCTGAGCAAGCTTGCGCGCCAGCGCACAACGGACGCGACGACCCTGGCTCGTATATGGCTCGCGGAACGGTTGGAACGGGAACTTAAAGCGGGATGAATCGATGAATGCTCAAGCCGACCTAACCGCGACGGCCTCTACGGCGCAGTCGATGCGATTTGAACCGGCCCACGTATTGGAGTTTAACGATTGGAACCACTGGAACTTTTGGAACCGACTTTGCCTAATGTGAGCTCAGCCAATCTGACCTTGAACGAACATTGAACCTTGAACTTTGAACCGCCGCCTGCCGGCGGCTACTTGCCGTCGTCCATGCTGACGACGATGATGGCGTTGGCGATCAGCCAACCGTCGTCGCCCTTTTCATTGAGCACCTGCAATCCGCCGTGGACCACGTGGATATGGCCGCCACCGTGGGGCAATGTTTCCAGCACGGCCTGACGATCCACTGCCTCGGGCTTGGGCACGCCGATCGTAACATCCACCCGCATGTCGTCGGCGGTCTTGCCCACCAGCCGCGGAAATCCCAAGCTGCTGTGATGAATCGCATCGAACACCGCGCGCTTTGCGGCATTGGTGTAATCCAATCCGTGAACATCCACTCCCATACCCATTTCTGTAACGCACCGTACCAAAGCCATACCTGGTCACCTCCACCTGCGAGTTCCAGTCGAACCGATTCTTGCGATACTCATTAGCAACGCGAGGACTCCCCCGTCAAGCTTTCTGCCGGCTTCGGCCAGAGAAGCTCGTTTTTGACCTTCTCGGCGAAAGCCAAACTGCCCAATAGCAATGGCTTCCGACCAGCATCGATCTCTGGAGAATTCCTGAAATAGCGAAGTTTGCCGATCTGGCATTGAACTTTTGAACCCTTCGATATGACTCAGGGCTCTTGAACCTTTGGACTAGCCCTACCTTCGCAAATCGGGCGTCGTTCGGAGAGCAAGTTTCACGATTTTTCATAGGCGAATAATGTCTCTTGCCCCTCGCAAAAATGCTAGTTGAAAGAAGAGGCTCAGTCAGACTAGGACTAGGGGTCACTAGGACTAGGGGTCAAATCTTTTGTTGACAGTCAAGCGTCGGACGTAGTTGAAAGTTTGGCAATGTGAATTTCGTCGTGGGCAAGACGCGAGAGGGAACGTTCTAACTAAAGGCAATAACTTGCAACAAAAGATTTGACCCGTTTGCCTTTCGTTTGCCGTTTGCGTTTGTCCGATTTTCAGACCGCATTGGGCGGTGTCGCCGTGCGCGGCACGATCCTGTACAAGACCCATTGAGCCCTATCAGCAAGCTTCCTTGCCTCGCCGCCCGTGAGGATGCCGTCAGTCCGCGAGGCCACAATATGGATGTGCTCTTGGCCTTCGTTTTCAATGCGGTCCCGGACAAGCATGCATCCAGCTTCGCGTACGACCCGAGCTGTAATCCCTACTATGCTGTGCCTTGGGTATGAGGCGAGGAAGTCGTCTATAGTCGTGAGGGATGCGATACCGACAGAGGTTATCTCCTTGCTTGACCTAAAGGCCCCAGAATTCGGGCGCGGCTCGCCCGTCACAGGGTCTTTTTTTACGTGGGCCGGATCATCAGCTAGAACGCGACGCCAGAGAATCTCATCGTCAGATATAGACGCATCGTTCTGCCACAGCGCCACGGTTATAGCCCTTGAATCGGGTCACGCGCTGCGGAGCTACGGCATCAGCCATAAAAGAAGGCCCCGCATTTGGGAAAACATCGGATGCGTTACGGTGTCTTCCTGAACCGGCTCACCACCTTCGATTTTTAAATATCTGACATCGCCATCGCTGAGAACCTCCAACTCCAGTTCTCGCTGTCCAGATTCCCACTCGAGCAAAATTCCTCCACCGGAGACAGGATTGATCCGAGGCATTGTCAGGTTTTCAAGACCACCGTCGTCGAGTCCCTTAAGAAGAGTAAAACCCATGGCAATCGCTGCCTTGGATGGAGGCTGACTACCGTAGCTGTCCCAGTCTTTCGGTAAATTCTCAAGTGTCAGCAGTCTTTGGACCAATGGGATTTGGCGAGCACCCCATGGCCAATCGATCACCTCGCTCCACTGTCCCTGAGCAGCGTCGCGCCCTGCTCCAGCAGGCGGCTCGACGTAGCGAAAGCTCATCGTTGCGGTGTTTGATAAGCCAGTCATAGTCCCTCCTTTCGCTTCCACGCCCTGTGCATTTCCGGAGTCGTAAAGTCTGTGAACCCGTTTACAATCCACCGATGGCCGAGATCGAGCCATTCAAGGATGTCTTGTAGCTCTGATGAGTTCGGTTTACCCCTAGCCGTAAGATTCAACTGGAAGACCTGCTTAGCATCGCGCTTTCGAATCACTGGCTGGCCAATAATGTGTAGTCGGCCGCGGTTCTCGGGAATAAGGTATCGGACATTGAAGGTGACGGTTTCCGGCTGTCTCAAGAACTGGCCGGAGTATGAGCCCGACCAACATGAAATTACTTTACCCAGGTCTCCCACCTCGGTGCCGTCTGTGCCAGGCTCTATATGATTGACGTACGTTACCTCGCATTGATTCACGGCGGGTTTGTCGTAGCCCTCATCCTTCAAGAACGAACAGAACTCCAACCACTCTTTTTCAAACCGAGGGCGAATGTCGTCATAATGCGGATACGGTTCGTCCTTAACGCGACGCCAATTATGTATAAAGCGATCTTTCTGGACCTGAAGAAGTCTTGTTTCGGTCTCATCGATATACCAGTATCGGGACTCGTCGCCCTGAATAAACTGAATACCAAACGCCAGCGCCTGAGGACGGCCAAACTCCTCAGTAACCGCCGGAAGTGGACCTTGAAGCTCCAGAGATGGAAATCTCGACATGATGCGTTGCCAGTACTCCGTATAAAGGCGGGTCGGAAACTGCTTTGTCGATGAAAACTGGACGCCCAATAACGTCTCGACAACAGGAGGGGCATCAAAGTCAGGTAGGTCACGCTTTGGTAGAGGCATCGTCCCAGCGTTCTATTTATGCCTATTACGCCTATACCACGTGGTTATAACTCTTCAATAGTGGTCCGCTGGAGTCTCGTCAGATTGAAATGAATTATAGCCAACGCTCCTGCGTGAAGCAAGGGCCTGCGTGACAGTGAAATGTGGAGATGTGTATGTCTGCGGCTTGGCCTTGCAATCTTGCCTAAGACAGAATCAACTGCCAGCCTCTCAGCCTGCACCACGCCGTCTCCGTCAGACGGTACGCGCGGCGAGTTCGGCGAGCCGGTCCATTTGGTCGCGATCGTCGGCGCAGGGCCGGAGAATGAATTCATCGACGCCCATATCGCTCTGGCGCTTGATCGCCTCTTCCACCGCCGCGCGCGAAGCCGGCAGCGTACGGAGGCGCCGCGCCGCAAGATCGGGATTGTATCCGTAGTTCGCGTTGATATAGCGGCTCGCGTGATCTGCGGCGTTGGGACCGAGCGCGTAATAACTCGCTCCGACCCAACGCGGCTTTCCCTTTCGCCCCGCCTCTTGCCATGCGCGTTCGATTTGGCGCCACATCTTGAGCAGGCTTTCCGGCTCTCCGCCGCCCGGCGCCATGTAACCATCGCCCCACTTCGCGATGCGCGGCACGATCGCGGGCACATAACCGCCGATCAGGATCTCGGGTCCGTTTGTGTTGCTGGACCTTGGACCGATCGCTCCCGCTTCGCCCGACAGGTTCCCGCCGGACCACAACCGGCGCAGGATCGGTAACTGTTCTTCGGCCCGGCGACCGCGGCGATGAAAGTTAAACCCGGTGGCAAGATAATCGTTTTCACGCACGCCGATACCGAGCCCGAGAGTGAGCCGGCCGCCGGAAAGCACATCGATGGTCGCGGCCTGACGGGCCAGCAGCGTGGTTTCGCGCGTCGGTCCGATCACGACACTGGTCATCAAACGGATGCGTTGCGTCGCTCCGGCCGCCATCGCCAAAACCGAAAGCGGTTCGAGCGCCTGGGAAACCACTCGATCGGTGACGACGACGCTCGAAAACGGGCCGCGCTCGGCGCGGGTGATCCACTCGAGCATCGCTGCGCCGGAAGCGGACGCTACTCGACTAGGTAAGCCTATGGCAATGCGCATCCGGTTGACCTCCAAGTGCGTCGTTGTGGCCTATAGAGCTCAGTGTCAGAAGGCTTTGATTGTTTGAAAGTTGATTCATCTTCTCTGTCTAACTTGCTTTCCGCATCTCGCCGGCCAGGATTTCGTTGACGAGCGACTGATACGGCAGTCCTTTTTTCTCTGCGGTCTTGCGCAGCCAACCCAACACCTTCGCGTCTAAACGAATTGCGATGAGCTTTCTCGGCTCGTCGCCCACCGTTGGTCGACCGACCCGACGCATGGACGAAAGCTGTTTGTCGGAAAGCTCGGGAATATCCGAAAAGTCAATCTTCTTTGATTTCATACTTTTTTCGTTCTTTCCGGCTCGCGCGCCTCGCGCTGATAATCCGCGTGATCTCTTCATCGTTTCTTCTCCTTATCGTGTACGCTACGAGCAGGACTTTGCCCAAACTGCCTTTGGCCAGTCGCAACCGCCGCACTTCAACTTCGGAGTGCTCCAAGTCTTGTCCGTCCAAGCCGCGCGGATCAGAAAACGCCCTGGCTGCCTCTTCGAATGATACACCGTGCTTTCGCCTGTTACTCTGGGCCTTTCGTGGATCCCAATCGAACATCAATTACGTATATACAATATACCTCGATTGCTCAAGGATTCCTAACCCAAAGATTGGGAAACTGGCGGGACTTCCTGACCGCATGAATTGTGATCCCACAAACCATCCCAGAGACGAGTGATCTGCACATCCAGTTGACCTGTTTGGTCTGCGGGACTATTCTCGCGAGCAAAGACGAGACCCCCCGATGAAGCCGATGCCGAGCGACGACTGACAACTTAAAGACTGAGGAGGGGCTATGCGGGAGAAGTTAGTATCTCTGGAGCAGGCAGCGAAAATTGTCCGCGATGGCGACCGAATCATATTCAATGGTGATATGGACTGGACGCCGATGGCGCTTCTTCGGGAGCTGGTGCGAAATGGCATTCAGAACCTTCACACCATCGGCGTGGTGGGAGGCGCCATAAACCTGGACTTCCTCATAGGCGCGGGAGCGACCGCGACAGTGGAAACTTGCAGCCTTGGCTTCGGCAAATATGCCCGGCTGGCTCCCAACTACGAGCGCTATCAGAAAGCCGGTCGCGTAAAGATGAAGGACAATACGTGAGGGGTACTCTATAGCATGGTCCAGGCTGGATCCATGGGAGCCCCCTTCGTGCCGACTCTTGCCTATGCCGGAAGCGACGTTATCAAGCGCCGCCCGGACGATTTCACCATCGCCACTAACCCTTTCGATCCCGATGAGCGGATCGTGGTCGCTAAAGCCATCAACCCCGATGTGGGCATTTTCCACGGCTTGAAAGCCGACCGGAGGGGCAATGTTCTCCTGAGAAAGGGAGGAGAAGAGCTGCTGTTGATCCAGGCCTCCAGGAAAGTGATCGTGACAGTAGAAGAGATCGTGGAAAAAGTCGATCCGGAGGCTTCGGGCGCTCGTTTCATCCCGTCCCTTTACGTCACCGCCGTGGTCCACGTGCCCTTCGGAGCCCACCCGACCGGCGCTCCCGGATATTATACCGCAGACGACGAACAGTTGCGGGAGTATTTAGCGGCCTCCACTTCTAATGAGACATTCGGCGCCTACCTGGACAAATACGTCTTCGAGCCGGGAAGCCACGACGGGTATCTGAAACATGTGGGTTTAGGTCGCATCGGGAGCGTAGCGCCATGACTACAGAGCTTCAAATGTCCGTCGAAGAATTGCTAGCGGTGTTTATCGCCCGGGAGATGCGGGACTTCGAGACCTGTGCCTGTGGCGCGCAATCCTTCATCCCCGCGGCGGGAATGCTTCTAGGTCGCGAACTTTATGCTCCCAACTTGGAGATCATAATTCGGGGCACCCGGCACTATAATCCCATTGTGAATCCCCGGGACTTTCACTTTCTAGCGCAGCGCGGGAAGATGGATCTCTTCTTTATCGGCGCCATCGAGATAGACAAGCACGCCAACTTCAACTTGCACGTCATCGGCGACCGCGATGCCCCGCAGGTGCTGATGCCCGGGCAGTACGGTACGGGTCTACTCTACTATGCCGTCCCCCGCATCATTATGTTCCGCACGGCGCACACGAAACGTATCTTTGTGGAAAGAGTTCACTACATCTCGGGCGCCGGCACGTCGCCCGAAGGAATCTTCCGTCGCACCCGAGAGGTAAAGATCCTCACTCCTGTGGCGTGGCTCAAGCTCAACCAAGAGAGCAGGGTCGTGGAGTTAGAGTCGGTGCACCCCGGGCATACGGCGCAAGAGGTGCAGGGAAACACCGGCTTTGACCTCAACATTCAGGGCCCGGTCCCCACAACGCCTGCGCCGACCGAGGAGGAACTTCATACTCTGAGGACCGTTGTCAAATCTGGCATGATTGAGACGGCAACCTACTCCGACATAGCCCGTGCGCGCATCGGTACTGCGAGGTGACAAAGCAAGAGAAGAGTTCGGACTGAACCGGCGCCAGAAATTGGCGTCGTGCCTGAGTATTGACTTATTTCCATTTGGATTGCCCGCGGCCGGGTTGGCATTGGTAAGTCCATGTAACACAAACAGCTCGTCGAGTTCGGCATTGGGGTCTAGTAAAGTAGCATAAGCCGTTGGCTAACCTGCCTGGACGTTTTCAATTGCCTTTATCAATTGACCGCTAAAATGTCTGGACGTCGAGGACAATTTGACAGGTAGTAGCCAATTGGCTACTGTTGACCCAAGCTATGCCGCAAGCCGTTCCGAGAAAAGTCGAAACCTACGTTACACGCGACGGCAAGGATGTGTTTCAGGGATGGCTGAACGGGCTGGCAGATAGGCGAGCACGGGTACTCACAGAAAAGACTATCGCGAAAGTCCGGCTCGGCAATCTTGGACGGCATAAATCCGTCGGGGAGGGTGTACAGGAGATCGTCTTGGATTACGGCCCTGGTTACCGAATCTATTTCGGTGAACATGGTTCGACGCTGGTTGTTTTGCTTCTTGGAAGCACGAAAAGGCGGCAGGACGAAGCGATTAGGTTAGCGAAGCGGTATTGGAACGATTGGAAGGAAAGGACCTTGAGATGAAAGCAAGACGGAAAAAGGTTTATCCGGCGAGCAGGGCGTACGAAGAAGGCTTGGACGAACGTCTCAAGAGTCCCGAGTACGCGATCGAATATCTGAATGCTATTCTTGAGGACAATGACCCGGATCTTTTGCTGTTGGGCCTTCGAGACGTTGCGCGAGCCTATGGCTTCACGCAGATTGCGGGGTCTACGGGCCTCAATCGGGAAAGCCTTTACAAAGCTCTTTCAAAAGGCAGGAATCCACGGATCGGCACCATCATGACTGTGCTGTCCGCCATGGGGTGCAGCATCAGGTTAGCGCCAAGCAAGAGAACAAGGCGCAAAGCGGCATGACCGTGGTGGGATGGGTGTTTTGACATCCGTCGGGTAATTAAGTCGATTGAATTCTACTACACCCGGTGAAATCGATAGTCGACTATAACGTAAAAGTCTGACCCGGCGCTCTGGCCCCTACGCCATCTTCGTCGCAACGGCGCCGGACCTGGAACTCACCCCGGAAAAGGAACCCAATGACGCAATCCAATCCATTACGCGTAGGCCTCATCGGAGCAGCCGGCAGATGGGGGCCGCGGGCGCATGCGCCGGCGCTGAAGGGCGTGCCGGAAATTGAGCTTTACGCCGTGTGCACCGCGCATGCGGAGACCGCGCGGGCGGCGGCGGATAAGTTCGGCGTCGCGCGCGCCTACGGCAGCGACAAAGCGTTGAACGCCGATTCGGACGTCGAAGCGGTGGCGGTCGCGGTGCGCGTGCCGGCGCACTATGAGCTTTGCAAAAACGGGCTTGAAGCGGGCAAGCATGTCTTCTGCGAGTGGCCCCTCGGCGGGAATACCAGAGAGGCGGAAGAACTGGCGGCGCTGGCGCGCCAGAAAAACCTGCGCACCATGGTTGGCTTGCAGCGTCGCGGGTCGCCCGCTTACCTGTATATGCGCGAGCTGATCCAGCAGGGTTACGTCGGAGAGGTGCTGGCGGTGAACATGATGCTGATGAACAGCGGCGTGTTGACCCGCACATCCGATCGCACCTGGCAGCGCGATGTGACGCTGGGCGCGAACACGCTGACGATTACCTTCGCGCATGTGTTTGACGCCATGTGCATGGTGGTCGGCGAGCTGACCGAACTGTCCGCGCTCGTCGCCACGCGCGTGCCGCAGTGGTTCGAGAGCGACACGAAGAAATACGTGGACGTCACCTCGCCCGACAACATCGTGGTTCAGGGCCGGCTTGAAAACGGTGCTGTCGTCAATGCCTACTGCGCCGCACATCCGTACCACGGCAGCGGCCACCGCTTCGAGATTTACGGCAGGGAGGGCACGCTTGCGATGATCGGCGGCGGCGAGGGTGGCGAGGAGCGCAGTCGCAAGGTCGTAGGCGGACACATGGACGACGAGGCGCTGCAAGAGTTGCCCGTGCCGGAACGATTCAAGTGGGTGCCGGAAGCGGTGCGCAACAACAGTCCCGCCTACGACGTGGGCCAGATGTGGGTCAAGTTCGCCGAAGCGATACGCACGGGAGCGCGCAGCGAGGCCGACTTCGATCACGCGGTGCGCCGCCACCGAATGTTGGATGCCATCGTGCGCGCTTCACAGACAGGGCAACGGCAGAAAGTTGTGTTGTAGGTCGAGGAGGAAGAAAGGGTACGCGAACCTTTTTCTTGACTCAATATGGACGCCGCACGGGAACTGTTCGACAGCTTAAGAACTGTAGCCGACATTCAGAGCTTAATTGGCAAAGAAGAAGATCTTTTCCTTGAAGTCAAACGAGCCACTGTTCCAATGAGTCAGGATGATAAGGCGAACCTATCGAAGGCACTCTCTGGTTTTGCAAACTCATCGGGCGGTGTCCTGATCTTTGGTCTTTTCGCCCAAAGCCGCAATAGGGATGAGCCGGATGTCATAAGCAAGGAAGATCCTATAACGGACCTGGAACGATTTCTTCCCGATGTACAAACATTGATCGGAAAGGCGGTGGTGCCTTTCGTTGACAGCGTATTGGTTAAAGCCATCCGATACGAGAAAGACCCGAATAGAGGATTCGCTCTGGTACTGATTCCCGAGAGTGACCGCGGACCCCATCGGGCTATGTTAAGGGATACATGTAAACAGTATTACAAACGATCTGGCGATAGTTTTTACGTTATGGAGCATTTCGACCTCGCCGATATGTTTGGCAAACGCCGGCGTCCTGATTTGCGGTTTGCGTGGCGTCTCGCTCACATTTCATTTTCTTCTGACAAACCGTATAAATTTTCGATCATTCTCGGGCTTGAGAATGTAGGCCGCGGCCTGGCTCGTTACCCTTTCTTGGGTTTGGAAAACTTGTCTGGAGCTACACTCTCCGAGTATGGTGTCGACGGAAATAAGAATCAGGGCCTTCCAATAGTGAGGGGTGACCGATCTATCGGCCTTGCCTTCGCGGGAGGGATAAATGACGTAATCCATCCGGCCACGATCAAGGAAATCGTAGGACTGGGTAAATTCGAGGTAAATTCATTGTCGGATGTTAGGTTCAAACTAATTATTGCGGCAGAGGATCTCGAAGCGAATTCACGGGAAATTGTTATAGGATCACAGACCGTCAAAGAACGTCTCTCTGATCCTAGCCGGCGTGCTGGGTGGGTTTACATATGATGGTAACCACCGCTAGCAATTCGTGGAAATCTACGCGTGGCTTGAAACGATTGCTGTACCATGAACGCTTGCACCTCGCGGCAATGAATCAAAGCTGCCAAGGTGACGGAGTCTTGGATGGGTCGAGCTGAAGAAGTATTTGAGTGGCTCACGAAATACAGTGAGGAAAAAGGGGTCGGGAGATCGGGAGTCTTTTCATGTTCGTCATATTTTCTTTGGGCTGCGTCCCCGTGATATTTTCTGCAAGGCGTCATGCACCAGTATAAGAACTACCCCATTCATGTATGAGCGATAGCCTGTCATGCCGGTACACGAGTGGGTTGGGAAGCGCTCGGCTTAATCTTCGATCCAGAGATATCGACCGGCGAAATCAAACGGGTTCAAACCGGCAACTGCCTGTTCCTTTCCACCGAAGACGACGCAAGGACTTCGCCTTGGCCATGTGCCAGACTTGGACGATGGTCTGAAGGGATAATGGATAATTTGCAAAGGAAGCAAAAATGGATTCCGAAGAACGTTCCGCAATGATTGGAGCATTGATTGGCGCACCTGTAGGCGCGATTTACGGATTATTTCAGCATGGAATCGGTGGAGCTATAGTCGGGTTAATAGCAGGAGCTTTTGTCGGTGGGGTGGTACTGTTTATAATCTGTAGCGAAGAGTTCAAAGGTTGGGTTTTGACGGCATTGGCTGCTGTGGGTGGGATACTTTTGCTTGCAGGGTTGGGTTGGGTAATTCAAAATTTGTGGAACGTGGGTAAGCCGTAAGGGAGATCCGCTTCCCGGACATTCTCAGCCCAAAAGGTAACCCCTATTCCGTTTTTTCATCAAGCACTCGTGCGATCGATTGCGATTGACGACTCGCTGGCTTATGGTCTCCAACCTTGCCGCATGAGCACTCTCCTAAGTTCCACGCGACCTTCCTCGTTGAAGTCCAAAAGTCTTGCTGTCGCTCGGCCTTCAGGAGATGTGCCCACAATATGTCCGTCCTCCTGGAGCTGATAATTGTCGTGCCAGTGCTGTTTGCGGGGATGAAATAAAGCAACAAGGTCGTTCTCGTTAGTAGCTTCAGGGTCTGTCGATGCGATGTTTGGACCTTTTTTGAGATTACAGCGCAGGCAGCACAAGCAGAGATTGCTCTCTTGATCGCTCCCCGAATGTTGCTGGGCGACAATGTGATCGACTTGATGAGGTAGAACGGATGCCTTTTGCGGCAATCGACAATACTCGCAATTCTGCTGCGCTCGACGCCGTACCCGCGCTCGCTTTTGCGCAGTTAGAGTCACGAGGCAATGCGAGGAGCCCAATACTCTTCGGCTTGGAGTTTGAGCATGCTCAGGAGGTCGTTGAGGCGGACAATTTGTTCGTACTCCGCGCGCTCTTCTTCAGACATTTTTCCCGCAGAACTTTTCGCCGCCAACTCCCCAACCCGCTTTGACAAGTCTTTCTCTACGGCTTTAAAGGCCGCGGTTAGCCGATCCAGGGTTTGCCTTTCCATGAACAAACTCCATACACAAAAAACGTGTATTTTGCTATAGACGGCTTTTCCTGTCGCCGCTAACGAAAACTGACCCGTTCTCGCTAACAAAAACGAACCCGGTGGCTGCGGCAGGATTTTCGGAAGGAGTTGCGGCGTAGGTTTTTAGGATGAAGCAGTCAGGGGCGGCTTGGGCGCCCGCGCGGGCAGCT
>ORMF010816607.1_pt1 | contig 24732 bp, 15 predicted proteins | sample 1779871 | NCBI WGS metagenome assembly ORMF01 (sample SAMEA104232316, study PRJEB22302) | groundwater metagenome | biome: forest; feature: aquifer; material: groundwater | place: USA | collected 2011-08-07 | depth 5.4 m | reverse complement strand
TCGAAAATCAAAAATCAAAAATCGAAAACAGGAGGACCTATCCGACCAATCCGCTGTCAGCACGGACAAGAGCGCCAGGCAGCGCCAATGATCCGTCACGGCAAAGCCAGCGCGCATCCCTAAAGACATTCAAACGAATACCGGTGCAAAAGCTAAGGAGAAGCAAGGTGTCGAATGAGGGGTTTGGGTCTTACCTCCATACTTCCAAACCTCCACACCTCCACACGGTTTTCCCGATGCCCCTGGTCAGTCCATTAAAAACGCGGGCCTGTCAGTCGAGTGAGGAAAAACAGGTGGCCATTCCAACCACCGCCAATATAGGACGACCCACCGCCCATCGATCGGGAGGTGGTCAGGGAACTTAAATGATGGTCCGAACTCAGATTCGTTTGATTACAGGATGGACTGTGATTGCCCGGCCGTTAATCTGCGTAATCAATTAATCCGACAAATCCGAGTTCAAGACGATTCCCACCAGGCGTCTACGGCGTCCACTCTGTCCACCAAGGCACGGAGAAAACATCAAAGACGCGCACCGTCCATAGCGGGCCTCACAATGGTCACACCCGCTCCGTCTTCTCAGCTCCTCTCCGCCCTTTTAGGGGGAGAGGCCGGGAGAAGGGGTGCCCGACTGACTGATTAGCTCGAAAGGAACAATGTGGCCGCGGTCGATCGCGGTTAGTCCATTTATATTGCCTGCTGGGATCATACCGGTCGTTCCACTCCCCCAGGATTGGGGGTTGGGAGCCTACGAGGACTTGGACAACCTCGGCGCGAGGACGCAATCGGGTTGACCGGAAAATGATCTCGGTGACGGAGAGCAGTGCAGCCGGGCGTCCGGGTGTGTCGGTCGTTAAGCGTGGTTACGGCGGGAGCAGTAACGCATCATCAACTGATCACTGATCACTGATCACTGATTACTGATCACTGATGACGCGCGAACCAAAGCTCCCCGGGAGCGAACTGACTGCACAGAACAAGGCCTCGACGCCCTGCCAACGGTCAAGCGTTCTCTAATGAAAACCTGCCGCAAGTCGGGGTAAGCCATCGGTAGCACCCAGGACGGTATGCGTGATCGTTAACTTCTTTGACAACTGAATAACACGAGCAGTGATAGGGTCGGACGGCGCTGCTGCTTGCTCCCGAACTGAAACCATCAGTTCGTGAGCGGGTTCGGGACCGTGGGCCCCGGCGGCAGGACCGTGATTCCGTTGATCGTCGCCGTCCCGTTGGAGTTCTGCTTGACGCTCAACGGCGTGTAAGCGCCATCCGGTTGCTCCATCTGGAATACGAAGATGATCGACCGCGCCTTGGTCTTGATCACCAACCGCTCCGATGACTTTGTGCCACCCGCGCCTTGATTCACGTTATCGACCTTCGAGCTGAACAGGGCCGTACAAAGCAGGGTGCAGCGCAGCCTATCGAGCTGAAACGCATTATTCGTCCCGCTCGACACGCTCTTAGCGTGCCACTGTTCCGAAATCTCCGCGTTGGAGTCAAAGGGCACGATGCGGTCCCAGACCACGACCAATCTATCGGACAGCCATTCAATAACCCGTGTAAAGTCCCTGCAGACTTGGCGAGTGGCGTTGTATGGGTCTCGGCCCTGCATCTCAACGCGCCTATCCGTGGAGCGTACAATCCTTGTAACGGGATAGGTATAGTCGCTCGTCGCGCCCTGCCCAGCCCCGCCAATTATTGGGACATTGCAGAACCCGGTGCCGGTTAACTCGCCGGAGTGGCCCCAGAAGTTCGCACCGGGTTTTAGGAGCCAGCCATTGCGCCCAAAGCCGAAGTTGCCGGCGGCTGCCATCTGGTGGCCGTGGTAGAGGCCGCCACACTCGCTGAACGCGTATACGGCATCGTCTGACCAGGACGATCTCCGAATGTGAATACCGGGATGCGGACATTCCCAAGTAAATGGCAGATCCTTAAAATCGAGCGGCCGAACTGTCGGATCGTTCAACAGCAAGAGGAGCCACTGGTTCTCCTCGCCATAAAGCCGGAGTCTGTCCTTCCATTTGCGCAGCCAGTGGCCGAGAAACCGCCTTTCCTTCCCATCGGGCAGGGCATCTGCCAGCGACACGGGCCAGAGATAATCGCCCTCCCGCCAATCGCCCTGGCTGGACTGGGGCTGATCGCCCAGGAGTATGTTGCTCCCCCACGGTGTCGCGGTGTGGATGCGAAAGAGCGCGCTTTCCCGGAACCAATCGGTTTTCCGAAAGGCGTCCAGGTTTCCGGTTTCACGTAGAATCAGAGCCACAACCACTATTCGGACAATGGACGCACCGCAGTAGTTGATGCTCTCATAGAAACCGCCACCTTTGCCGGCGCCATTCGCATAGCGAATAAAGTCGAGCATCTTGGCTTGGGATTCATTGAGCAGCGGCTGGTCATTGAACACGTCTCCCACAATAGCTTCCGTCAGCAGATAGCCGCCCCAGTAGTTGTTCGCCGGAGATTTGGACGCCCAGAAGTTCCCAGGCCAGGGCGCCTTAGCGATGGGGACGAAATAATCACGGCACTCTTGTATTTCGGCAGGCGTCCAGAGCGCCCGCGTCCACGCCAGAGTTAGCGGGAGTACGCCCAGCGACCGGTACATGTAATGGTCGTCGTTATTCCACGCCTGCTTCCGAGGAGTATCGCGGATGAATTTGAGCAGGTTGTCTTTGGCGAACCGCCCATACCTGTCACCTTCTCCGCAGGCGTACATCAATGCGCACGAATTCAGCCTGGACCAGTTATTGCGGTCGTTCGGCGTCGCGAGCGCCTGGCGGGCGACAGCAAGTGTCTCATCGTATACGGACGTGCCCTTCTGCGCCTTGATGCGAGGAAGTCTGGAGTCGAGCAGGCATCTCGTCCCCGCCCCGAAACCGCGATCAGCCATGATAGAATCGCCGGCACGGCTGCACGCTATTATCCCGCCTACGAAACACAGACAAATTGATGCGCGCAGAATGGTGTAGATCACAGCCGGGACGGCTCTAGACATCCCGTTGACGTACAGCCACCATACAAAGACTCGTCCGAAGTTACTCTGTGGCAAATGATCCATTATGCGAGCTCGGTCACGGTCGTCATTGACATTGGCGCCGGCATGGGTGAAGCAAGCGTTCGACTTCCCATAGAAATTCGCGATGTGTGGGCAGCCACTCTATTCGACTTTAGTTATTGCATCCCGTACGTCACATTGTAACCCGCCCAGCGCGCCAAAGCAACGGATGCAGCCGGAAGCCCGGCGCTGGTCCAATCTCCGTTCCTTTCTCAGCCCGTCTTCTTCACCTCGACGGCGTAGACGTGTGTTGCGCCGTGCATATTGGAACGGAAGACGATCCACTTTCCATCGGGCGTGAACGTCACATTAGGTTCCAGCCGGTAGTTGTGCTTCGAAAGGTCGACCAACCGCTCCGCATCCAGTTTGCCGTTTTTCGGCGTGAAAAGGTAGATCCACTGACCGTTTCCGGGCGCCGCCACGCTGTTAGGGCCACCGCCGTCGCCGGCGAACCGGCGTCCGTCCGGCGATGCGTTGAAATGGACGGACCAATGTTCTCGTTCGACCGCGTATTTGACGGTTTTGCCCGACGACAGGTTGTAGCTCGCAAGCCAGAACTCCTTCCCTTTCGGCGTTTGGAGGTCATACCAAATGGTCTTGCCGTCCGCGCTAAAGAATTCGTGTCCAGCGATCTCCATATCCATCGTCCGGGAGTGTATCTTCTTAAGTCCCGTCCCGTCCGTGCGTATCGTCCATATCCGATCCACCTTGTGCCACGGACCCTCGTGGCAAAACATTATGAGGTTTGGGTCCGTTGGGGAGAACTGTACGTGGTTAAGCCACTCGGTGCTTGGGTGGAATGTCTTGACCCCGCCCGACTTGATGTTCACGGTGTACAGCCGCATCGGCAAATGCGCGGCCCACCGTGCCTCCAGTCCGCCTGCTCTCGCCGCCGGCTGCGGCGATGCGCGCGGTCCGCCCTCTACAAAACTGCCCCCGAGCAGGGTCTCGTCGGCGTTTACGGCGAATCCCGAGCCGCCCCGCATCTCCGGTGGAAGGGTCGCGACCTCACGGGTCTTTCGAGAGTCGAGGTCCGTCGCCAGTACCTTACTCCCTTGGGAATAGAACACTTGCCGAGACTTCTTGCCGACAACGACGTTAGCGGCGCGACCCTCCACGACCTGCTCGATCTTGTGCGACTTCAGATCGATGGTCGATAGGCCGTTCCTCGTCGCGACGACCAGCTTATCGCCTGACCCCGTGTAGCCGTTCTGGTGGAAGTAGAAACTGGAGGTCCCTGGTTCGGTGGAAAGTCGAACGACCTTGTGGCCGGTTGAGGGCTCGATCCATTCCTTCGGCGGATCGTCGGCAGCGACGAGGTGTCCGAATGTGTGAATCAACAGTAGGACCAGTGCCGAAGAGAGTTGCATAAGGCCGTTCTCAAATGGTCAAGATCTGCAACCGCATGATGGCGCACTTCTGACGAACAGCTTTGGAGATCACTTGTGCTTCGCGATTAGAACCTCGAAGCCCTCTTGCCTGAAATGGTGATCGTTCGTCAGCGCATGAGAAAGCTGCTCCGTCCGCATCGCGGCCATCGAAACACAATCCGTTAGGCTGTACTCTTTGTCCTCGCGCTGCTCGTAAAGGTCCAGGCCCGCCATGAACGACTCGTGTGACGCCGGAAGTACCGTTACCGTTTCGTCGTCGATGATCGCTCGAACAACGAGCGCGGCTTGGCGACGAAGGAATGGTCCGCCAGCCGAGAGGGCAGTCAAAAACTCAATGAGTACCTCTTCAGTAGTGACAATCGAGACAGGCCCAAGCCGGGTTCTCGCGGCCAGAGCAGGCTTATGCCATTGATCGCGCGGTGAGGTGATTGCCACCCAATAGAGCGTGTCGGCAAAGACGCGCGTCACTTCTTCGGAATGCCGTAGATGTAGTGGTCGAGGTTGTCGGATAGATCCGTGGGAAGCTTATTCCACTCGTCTTCAGGGATTTGTGCGGCAATCTGCTGAATCTTTTCTTCAATTGTCACACCGGACCCGTTCGCCTTGGATGGTCTCTTGCGATCGGGCAGCACTGTTACGCGAACGCGGCGGCCCGCCAGCTCACTTGCCCTGGCGACCACTTCTTCCCAGGTTCCTTCCAGCTCGAAAAACCCAGCCATTACCGTTCTCCACGACTATTCTACCATTACTGATCTCAGATCACTTCCCGACCCGATACCCTTTCCAAACATACTCCAGGGCCCGCGGGAGGGTTTGGGATACGACCTTGCCGTCCACGTGCACGGACTCGCGGGCGAAGACGTACTGGTAGTGGTATCGCTTCGCCTTCAAGACCGCGGCCATGCGCTGGTTGGCCATCACCCAGTTGTGCAGCGTCGACTCGTCGTCCTTGTACCGGAGGTCGAATTCGCCCACGTGCATCCAGATGCGCAGGGGCTTTGCGCGGGTCTGCGGAATGAGGTGTTCGTGATACTCCCATGCGCCATGCGGCGTTTCGGGATTTAACGGGGACTGCTGATTTACGAAGGTCCCGGAATAGCTCAGCACGCAGTGGTACAGGTCCGGGTGGTACCAGGCCATCGAGAGAGCGCACGCCCCGCCGGAGCTTCCGCCCATTGTCATACGGCCATTCGGGTCTTTCGTGAAGGTCACGTGGTAGTCGTTCGCGATCCTGGGCAGCACTTCCGTTTCGATGAACTCCGCATATTTGCCGGACAAAGTGTCGTATTCCAGACCCCGCTCGCTGCCCTGAGCGTCGCCGCCTCCTGAGTTGATCATGACGGCGACCATGACCGGCAGACGATGGTCGGCGATCATGTTGTCGAGGATTGTGGGAATGATCCCCTGGCCCAGGCTGTCCTGCGAGACCAGGAACGGCGCGGGCTTGCCGGGGACGTACTGGCTCGGGACGTATACCGTCACACGCCGCTGATAAGGGACCACCTGGCCGGGCGCGGTCTTGCTGATGCCGGGGTATATCTTGCTGTCGGTCGACTCCATCGTGAACCGGTAGACCATCCCCTTCGGAATGCCGTCACGCGGGGTCAGCTCAGGGGCATTGGCGTAGGGCGGACCAATGATGTAATCGCCGTCGCCGGCTCCGGGAGTCCAGGGAGCAAACTTGCTGAAGTCGATAGGCGGAGCCTGCAAGGTAAGGGCACTGCATGACGAAGACGCACCGGCAGTTCTGAAAGGATGTCCGGCTGCCATACCGCAAACGACGGCGCCGACAGCGATAAGCTGAATTCTCATATCTCTTTCACTCCAGGTTCGGCAGCGTTGGATTAGGGCATCGCCATAGAACTTGGCTTCCGGACGATCCCCGTGAGTGAGATCAGTTTACCAGACGAATTTTGCGGATCGAGGCTGCAGACGCTAAGTCCCTTTTAGCGGGAATGACGACGCATTATTCGCTTGTACGAAACACTATCGGAAGGAATCGCCGTCATTGCTGTCGAACAGTACGCCTGCAGGGATCCGCTCTGCCGTGCTATTGCGTGCGATTATCCTCATCATCCTCGCCATCGCTAGCTAGACTTCCCGGTCGTCGTTACGCTAGCCTCTGCGCTCGGTCCGCGCTCAGGACACGATGACCTCCATAGTTCCGCTGACCGAAAAGGAAATGCCATGAAATGCGACATGAACCCCACGAGGGTTTTCTCGGCGTTTGGACTCATCCTAACGAGCGCGCTCTCTTTCCATTCGCGCGGCACGGCTGGCGATGCGCCCTTTTCATTGGATGCTGAAACCCACAACATCGTGACAGTGGCCGGCAGAACCGCGGAAATCGGCGATGGCGGACCTGCGACATCGGCGCAGCTCAATCTTCCAGGTTCAGTCGCCTTCGACTTCTCGGGGAACCGCTACATCACCGAGGGTGCCGGCCACCGCGTCCGGAAAGTGGACGCTGCCGGGATCATCACGACCTTTGCCGGAACCGGCGGAAGTGGTTTCAACGGCGATTACATCCCGGCGACCGAGGCGCAGCTCAATGCTCCTCGGGGCGTCACCGTTGATCCTTCAGGTAACAACCTCTACATCGTTGAGAACGGCGGTCACCGAATCCGGAAGATCAATCTGGCCACCGGGATCATCACGACCGTCGCTGGGACCGGCCTCGCGGGATCCACGGGCGATGGGGGCTCGGCGACAGCAGCGCAGCTAAACGCTCCGGGTTTCGCAGTCTTTGACTCCTCGGGGAATCTCTACATCAGCGAGGTTAACGGCCAACGCATCCGGAAGGTCGTTCCGGGGTCCGATGGAGTCATCGATGGCACTTCCGATGAGATCATCACGACCATTGCCGGGACCGGGGTCGCGGGATTCATGGGCGATGGCTTCCCGGCGACAGCGGCGCAGTTCCGCAATCCTAATGCCGTGTCCAATGACTCCGCAGGGAACCTCTAAGTCGCCGATGTCAACAATCATCGCGTGCGGAAGGTCGACAAGGTAACGGGAATTGTCACGACCGTTGCTGGGACCGGGGTCGTGGGTTTCAACGGCGATAACATCCCGGCGACCTCGGCGCAGCTTAACGGTCCGCGGACCATCACCGTTGACTCCGCAGGGAACCTCTACATCGCAGACTTCAACAATAACCGCGTCCGGAAGGTCGTTTCAGGGTCCAATGGAGTTATTGACGGCGCTTCTGACGAGATTATTACGACCGTTGCCGGCACCGGGGTAAGGGACTTCTCGGGCGATGGCTTCCCGGCGACAGCGGCGCAGCTCAACGGTCCTAATACCATAACCATCGACGCTTCGGGGAACCTCTTCATCGCCGAGAGCCTTGGCCAACGCGTTCGGAAGGTGGACACGGCGGGGATCATCACGACTTTTGCCGGGGGTGGAATCCCTGATCTTGGAGATGACAGATCGGCGACATCGGCCCAATTCGATCCTTCCAGTGGCGTCGCGTTTGACTTCTGGGGGAACCTATATATCGCCGACCTCGGGAATAACCGCATCCGGAAGGTCGACAAGTTAACGCGAATCATCACGACCGTTGCTGGGACCGGGCTCACGGGTTCCGCGGGCGATGGCGGACCGGCGACAGTGGCGCAGCTCAATGGTCCGTTCGCCATCGCCTTCGACTCCTCCGGGAACCTATACATCGCCGACTCGACCGGCAGACGCGTTCGGAAGGTCGACCGGCTAACGGGAATCATCACGACCTTTGCCGGGACCGGCGTGTCGGGTTCCGCGGGCGATGGCGGCCCCGCGGTAGCTGCGCAGGTCAATAATCCCCAAGGCGTTGCCGTTGACTTTTCCGGGAATCTTTACATCAGCGAGTTTGCCGGCCATCGCGTCCGGAAGGTCAACTTGTCAACAGGGATCATTACAACCGTCGCCGGGACTGGGGTGACGGGCTTCTCGGGCGATAACGGCCCTGCGACAGCGGCGAAGCTCAACATTCCTCAGGGCATCGCCATTGACTTTTCGGGGAACCTCTATATCGCCGATGTCGGCAATAACCGCATCCGGAAGGTCGACGCAACGGGAATCATCACGACCATTGCCGGGACCGGGACCAGAGGCTACTTGGGCGATGGCGGCCCGGCGACAGCGGCGACGCTCGACATTCCTCAGGGTGTCAGCGTTGACTCCTCGGGAAACCTCTACATCGCCGATGGCAACCGCATCCGGAAGGTCGACACGACGGGGATCATCATGACCATTGCCGGGACCGGCGTCGGTGTATTCGCGGGCGATGGCGGCCCGGCGACAGCAGCACAACTCAACGGTCCTCGTGGCGTCGCCATTGACTCCTCGGATAACCTTCACATCACCGATAGCGGCAACACCCGCATCCGGCGACTGAACCTGGCAGCCCCGGTGGAAGTCGCCCCGGGCACGCTCAATGCTAAATCAAAAGGAAAATGGGTCACCGCTTACATCCAATTCCCAGCGGGTTGGGACGCCTCTAGAGTCAACTCAAACTCCGTCATGCTTCAAGCGATCAATCCGGCCGATGGCGCAGTCCGGCACAGCGCAAGCAACGAGGAGCTTTTGATAGGACGCGCTCTTGGCTCGCCGACCGCATTCATCGACACGAATGGGGATGGCGTCCCTGACCAGCTGATGGTGAAGTTCGATCTAGCGACGGTCGCTTCCTGGGCAACCGACGCCCTAGAGATCGTGCTCCGGGTCGAAGGGCAGTCCCAGCCGCCCACGGGCTCCCCGGTCGGGAGGTACTTCTCAGGCGACACGGTGATCCGAGTGCACTGAGGTTATCGTTTGGGATCGCTGCGCTCACCTTGGGCGCTCTCGATGCTGCAACACTGGAATGTTGACATTTGGAGATGGTCAGGGCATACTGAACCTGGGTGCATCGAGCATATTCACACCTGAATCCTATGAAGAAGTATGAACAATGAGTCAATTAGAGGAAGTGCGCAGGCCGGGCGAAGCCGCGCGAATTCGCAAGCAGATGAAGACACCTCGCCAGCTCACAGAAGCGAGATTCCTCCGACTCCGAAACCAGTGGCACAAACAATGTGGGCCGTCGTCCTTCGCTGCTGACCTCGCCTCACTTCCCGCATACAGAAAAATCGTCGAGTTGGGCGTTGATGTCGTTCCGGTTCTTCTCCGGGAGTTACAGGCCGCGCCTGATCACTGGTTTTGGGCGCTCGAAGAGATAACCGGTGAGAATCCTGTTGACTTTCAAGATAGGGGGCGGTTAGACGCGATGTCTGCCGCGTGGATAAGGTGGGGCAAGGCCCGAGGGATTATCTAATTGGACGCGCAGCGGCGCAAAATACACGGATGGTTTCCGAAACTCACAAACTCCTTCAAGATTACAAGCGAATTCAACCGCAAATACAATTGCATCGCATGGGCCCTAGGCATTGATGACGTCTGGTGGGAACCGGACTCGAAGGGTACATATTTCTGGCCGCCGTCCGCTCCAAGGGTGCTCACGATCGAAGCCTTCATTCTCGCATTTGCCTACGTCGGTTTCGTCCAATGCGATCATGACGATTATGAGCCTGGATTTGAAAAGATCGCCCTATTCGCGGACGCTGTTGGGAAGCCGACGCACGTTGCGCGACAACTTCCATCGGGCAATTGGACAAGCAAACTCGGCAGAGAGGAAGATATCGAAACTGAGACACTCGCTGAGCTTACCGAGTCGGACTACGGCGAGGTCGTGGCGTTCTTGAGACATCCGCGAGAATCCTCATAGCTCTCACGGGGTATAACTCAATCTCGTGAACCACCCAGAAATCAGGCCGGTTAGTTACGTATGTCGGATCATAATCAAGGCGCGATGCAAGGGAGATTCGGAGTTATCCAAGTAGCCTGCGTTGACGCTCATGGCGTCCGTGCCTCGAAACCCTCCAGGTCGACAAACAGGGCATTGTTCTGCTTGTTCCAGGCGAAAAATCGGATCGTGATCGGGCCGGGCGGGGCGTCCTTTGGCGTCGGTTTGAATAGTCTCACTCCGGCGGTGGTGAAGATGCCATCGCCGGCCTTCTTATCACCGGAAGCCCCCTGATCGTTGAGAGCCCCCACAGGACGCAAGCTCCATTCCGGAAACCGAAACCCGTCTCGAAGTCCCGTAATGCCCACGTACTGAAGGGCCGGGTCGGTGACTTTCGTGGTGGCAAGTGCCTCATTTGTGCCGTCCGTCATTATGAACCGTGGCGCTAGGCCAATATCTGCGAAGGTCGGGAAGCCGGCGAGCGAAGCCGGATTGATGTCCGCCACGACGAGCTGGTGTCCGTTATCGTCCACCGTGAAACTGATCCGCCGGCCATCACCGCTAATCGATGCAAGACGCGCGCGATATGTCGGCTGTCCGCCATAGCTGCCCCATTCGGAAGCCTCGAGCCTGCCTTTACCCATGCCATCGAAAACTCGAAGGCCCCAGCTCAGCGCCACTTTGCTGCCGTCGGTGTTAAGCTGCATCCAGGCGCCGTCCATGGTGAAATTGCCCGCATGGACGGTCGTGTTGGCGCCATCCCAATCCGAGATCGTCACAGTACGCTTCTCGTCCGTGTCCGCCTGATGGTGCATCGCGAACCGTTTGCCGTCGCCGCTGATCTTGATGTAGTCCATTCCGCGGTCTTCCGGCGTCAAGTACTGCGTCAGTCGGCGCAGTCCGGACCCGTCTCCATTCATGGCAAAGGCGTCCCACAGCAGATGGAAGACAACGCGCGATCCGTCGTCAGAAATGTCAATTCCCGACGGCCATCCCCGCCAATGATTGCCGTTCTCTTCTATTCCCAGGAGTTTGCAGACCGTTGACGTAGTCATGATCCGCTTCAGGTCGCTCCCATCGGACGGCATCGAGAATATCCCTCCGGCCTCCGGCACAAGTACAAATAACCGATCGCCCTTCGCCGTGAGCCGTAGTGAGCTGACAAAACCGGATACGGGCATTTTGGCCTTATCGCTTCCGTCACTATTGCCGACGTATAGCCCGCGCTCGTTCACGTCGTACCAGACCACTTGCCGGCCATCCGCCGAAATATCGATCAGCCCCGGATTGGCATTGTATTTGTCGCTTAGCCGGACCAGATTCGTGCCGTCCGAGTTGATGACGAAGCTGCCGGCATATGTGGAGAATGCGATCTTGGACCCATCTTTGCTCAGGCGGCAATTGGTGATGTTCTTCGCCTCCGGCCCCTGCCAATTTGTGATCCTTCGAAAGGTCATCCACCTTGCAATCCTGAATCCCGCCCCTACCGTCAGCCCCGGGGGAGGATTTAAACCACCTCCCCCGCCCCCGGGGTTAACACCCGGTTTGTTAGGATCGGCAGGGTTCGCGGGATTGGAGTTGGCGCCCGGCTTCGATGGAGGTGGTCCCTCAGGTTCGGCATCCGGTGGAACGCCGATGACCTTTCCCGGCCGGATAACCGTGTTCGTAGCCGGGTCGGGAGGTGGGAACTTGCCCTGCGGGAGGACCGGTATAGCGAGGGTCGAAAGAACTATTACGAATAAACCCGATCTACATTGTGCACTCATACCTCAACTCCATGATCCAACAGACTTCGTTGGCTGTCCGCGCGGAGCGCCTTCTGAAGCTGGGGAATCCATCGCCACACCGCCGCGATCGGCGGAGTCAATATCTCCAAACGCGCGGATGGCGCTACGCCGCCCGAACCCTGCCATTTCTCGTTCAGCAGATTATGCAGCGAGTCCCGGCGCGCTTTGAGCGTATCGAAAACATCCTTCGCCCTCGAATGACCGGGCATTACTTCATCCACAAGCTTCTTCAAGTCCGCATCGGTCATCTTTCGGATGTCTGTTGCGACGTCACGCATCTCCTTACCGATAAACAGTCTCTCAAGATCGCCGACATCCTTCGCGCGCTGGACCTGCATCGCGTTTCCACCTGCGTATTCATACCAGTCGCGCCACACCCTGGACCAGTCCAGCGTTTGATCGCCGGATGGCTGGATGTGCGGCATAGGGGCGACCGCATCAATAAGTCTCTGGTTACCCAGAGACATGTCAATTCGATACTGCGGATTTGTGATCATAGCGTTACCGGCGTCAATGGCCCACACACGGCCACCCCGATCCACCATGTAATTACCCATATGGATGTCGAAATTACCCATGAATACCTGAAGTGCACGGAACTTGGCGATCTGTTCCTTCATCGCCATGCGTGCACCAGGCGTAAAATCCAGGAGCTGTTTGGAGTCTGCGATATTGCGAACCAACACGCCCGGTACGTCCTCCGTCCTTAAGAGCACTCCGGCATCATCCAAAACTCGCACGTTGCGCAATGTGAAGGGCTCGGCGTGTGGCACACGTAAACCGAGAAACCTACCGATCCGGGACATGAGAACTTCGGCTATCATTTGTCCGTCTTCATTGAGCTCTTCAAGAGCTCGCGTTCCCGGCATTCTTTGCGGTTTCCAATATCCCAATAGCTCACCGGTTACCGGATCATATACTTTACGCGGGCCGCCTGTCGTGCCCGAAACAGTCTCGGTGTTCTTGAACTCCACCTGCTTTAGTCGGCCTTGCTGCTCCGGCGTAAATGGCTTCATGGCTTCATCCGCCTGCTGCATCGCCTTCTGGACCTCCGGTTTGTTCAGGTCGGGCTTGCTCGCTTCGAACCGAACCGCCTGGCGCGCTTCGCGGACTTTTTCCTTCAGCACGCCCAGCTCTCCCTCGAGTTTTTGACGCTCCGCGGCGCCTAGATTGGGATTCCGCAGGTCTTCCACGGTTTTCTCAAAGCCAGATCGATAGTTAGCCTTTGCTTCTTCAAAGTTCTTGGCGCGCATGGCGTCGTCGCCCAGCGCCATCGACTCCTTCGCGGTTGGGCTGGTGGGTGTAGGTTTGGGCGAGGGAGGCGGCTCGACCGGCGGCGGGGCGTTCTTGGTGAAGGTCGAAGTCTGTTCGCGCCCGGTGAGCTCAGAAACCTGGTCGACGTGGGGCTCTCCTGGGACGCCGCCCTCCGGCGGCTTCGGTATTACGCTGGTGCCGGGTCGCTTGTCGACCACACTCTTACTGATGGTTTCGGTCGCGTTCTTCGCCTTTTCAAGGTTCGCGGCGGCCCGGGCCCCTTCGTTTTCAAGTGAAGTTGCAACGTCCACGGCGGCATCGGCGGCGGGTGCATTACCTGCTTTCGCAGCCTTAGCGGCGTTGCCCAGGGCATCAGCCTCGTCTGCGGCGGCCTGAAGGATGGGGGAGCCCTGTTCCTTCGCTGCCGCTCGGGCCACTGTCGACGCCTGTTCGGTCTTGGCAATGAACCCTTCCAGCTCCTGGATGGCTTGCTGGGATCGCGCCTCAGCCGAGTTCAACCGCGTTACGCTCCCGCGGATCGGCAGGCGGACCTCCTTCAGGATCTCGTTTGTCGCCTCCCATTGAGCGCGGGTCTTTGCCATCTTCTCAGCGGTTGCGGCAAGCGTCTTGGCCTCTTTCGCCTGTAGGTCGGCGATGGGGTTGCCGGCCATCATCACGGCCGCCTGTCCGAGAAACTCACCCAGGTCCCCGCCAAGGGCGTGTCCTACTTTTCCGCCGGCCTCAAAGAACGCCATCTGCCCAAAGGCTTCCGCCAGGCCCGTGGCAAATCGGACGGGGCCGGATGCGTCGTAGCGCAGATATCGCGCGGTCTCCATCGCAGCCATGATGCCTTTACCCGCGCGCGTCGAACCAAGAAAGCTGGCCGTTTTCTGCATCGTCGGGGTGGCGAGAAGCGCGTCACGCACCGTCTGCGCACCCTCAAAGGCTGTGCTGACCGAGCCCTCGCTGACTCCGAGCCTCGACATGCGGGAGAGAAGCCCGGCCTCGGCCGTGCCGTATTTCAGCACCGCGCCCGGACCGAAGAATAGCAGCGCGTTCTTGACGTTGACGGCGTCGGCCGCGTACTCGAGCATCCCGGTGTCGAAGTCCGAGGCGCCGTAGTACGACTTGCCGATGTCCACGTCGAACTCGCTCTTGTTTGCGGACATCAGCCGCTTTACGTCCGGATTGTAGAAAGACGCCTGTAAGGACCGGTGCAAGGGCAGGACGTCGATGTACTCGATTCGCGTCTTGGGATCGAACACCGTGTTCATTTTGTCGAGGAGCTCGTCGGCGCTCATCGCCTTGATCTCCTGCATGCTCAGCGGCGTGATTTTGGAGTCCTTTTCCTGGCTCCGTGCGCGGCTCTTATCCATGAGGCGGGTCATCAGCTCGATGCCGTTGTGCTCGGCAACGGACTTGACCATGGCGTCTTTCTGGGTCTGCTCCAGATCGAACTCTTTGCCCGTCAGGATGTCGAGGGCATGGCGCGGACTCCCGGAGAACACGCGCTTCAGAAAGCTGCCGTCCACCTCTCCCGCGTATTTGTTCCAGGCGTTGTGGACCTCCGCTGCGTCGCCGCCTGCCTTGGCGGAGATCATTCGAAGATACGAGGCCGCCATTCCGTCATGCAGAGATCGGAATGCCGCCTGCTCGGGGTAGGTCTGCATTCCCAGTCGCGCCGCATAGAGTGCAAGGCGGCCTTCCCCGCGCTCCATATAATCGGAGACACGCATGAGCAGGACCGGCATCCGGAGCGACGGGTTTTGATCCGCTGCGACGGCGAGGCGTCGAAACTCCTCGCTTCGGCCGGCCGCGAGCTGTACTTCCATTTCGGAGAGCTGGCGCTTCTGGCCAATGCCACCCTGTAGGTCTTTGAGCCCCTTCTGGAAATCGGGGAACTCCGCCGATTCACCGATCTTGCTCGACAGATTCTCGTTGAGCTCTGCCCAGCGTTTCGCGGATTTGGCCAGCAGGTCATCCTGCTCGGCTTGAAGCGCTTTGAGGTCGTTCTGTTTTTCCTTGATAAGCTTGTCGCAATAGTCGTAGAGGGGTCCGCCGGCTTTAGCCTTGTCTCGTGTGCGCTGCAGGTCCTGAATATACTCACGCAGGTCCTTGATCTCGATGGCGGCCGTCCGAAGCGCCATCTTGATCTTGACCATGTCTTTTTCGAGGTCGTTGATGGAGTCCAAGAATGTTCGAAGCCACAGTAATGCTTCAAAGTATCGCTGCTTCGGATCTGCGGCGGTCGTCTTTTGACCGGCTCCGAAGATATTGAGGGACTTGCCGCCACCAACGACCTGGTCTTTCTCGTCGATGATTCCGGCGGGCTTGCTGCCGAGCAACGGTCCGGACGGCGCCTGGCTGAAGGCGAAAAGGGATAACTGCAAGCATAAAGCGGTGAGAATCGATGACGTTATCCAACGCCTCAACGAAGGCGCTGAAGAATCGAATAATCGGTATTTCATATCTCGTCTCTTTTCAGCGTCCGGCATTAAAAGTTGCGTCCTTGTCGATCGAGATCGTCGCAAGCCACCGCTCACCCGGCCCGTCGGGGTTCTTGCCTAGACTCGTCTCATCCGTGACCGTTACACCCGGTCCAAAGCGGAAACGATACCCCGGCTTCATACCCTTCGCGACAACGGTGATGTAGAACGTTTGTCCCGGCTCACCTTTGTCGGGAGTAATACTGAGGATCTCCGGCTTTTCCGGAGGGCCTTCGTCCGGCGGTGGGCTCGCTTCTTCTACCGTCACATCCCGATCCTCGCCATAGATATGGATCGACTTCAACCCCTTGCTCTTGAGAGAAGCGGACAGGGCTTTGCTGTCCTCGAAAGGACCCTCGACTGCGTCCAGCGCAAAGCCGAAAGACCCCCCGTTTCCGTCCGGTATTTCAACGCGGTTGTTGGCCGGCTGCGTTCCCACCATCATCCAGAGGTCGCGCTTTTGAGGACCATTTGAAGTCCCTACGGCGTTTGCATGGACGAGCCACTGCTTCTTGAACTTCTTGACCGGCACCAGGCCGTACCTGCGCAGCGCGTCGACCTCGGCGCCATAGTTGTAGGAACCGTATCCGGCGACCAGAGCATCCGGATTGCGAGCGAGTTGGACCTGATACACCTTGCCGTTGAGAGCGCCGGATAGAGTCTCCTTGGGCTCGGCCGTCGGATGAAACGCGGCCTTGACGGCGGATAGCTTTTTGCAGAGCGAGCCCATCGCCTGCTCATAGCTGTACATTCGACCGCCGATCGGGATCGAGATTCGCTGCATGACTTCATCGCCCGGTCCGGCCCACAAGGTCTCACTCGACTTGACGGGATACTCGAACTCGGATCGCGTTCCTACGTGAAGCCAGACGCCGCCGGTAACGTAAACAACCCACTCCCGCATCTCCTGCGCATCCACGATCGGTTGAAGGCCCAACGCATCCGGACCGTAATCGCGTGGACTTTCCGGCACCTCCGAAGCGGTGATCGTGCGCGTGTATGTACTGCCAGGCGGCCACAAGGCGACGTCCGTTATGCCGATCCGTTTCATCGCGCGAGCCATCCCGTAGTTATCGCGATACGGGCCCTCCCACTTGTCGCATGAGTAACCGACCGTGCCGCCCAGCCCATCGGACATCGTGAAGCCCGCGGTGCCGGGACGCGCCGGATCCGCTCTGGGAGCGCTGGAGTATGTGATCCATTTGTCATCGCGGACGCCGCCGTCTACGATGCCGTGGCCAGTAATGTGAATCAACCACAGGTAGCCAAAGCCGACTCGCGGAGTCAAACCCAGATCGGCGAGTATCTTCTTCTCCGCGGCGAGATCGTAGTTCTCCGCTCGCGTCAGTGCTTCGGGATCGCTGCCGCCTGCGAGGCGAAGGTAGTACTCCTTACCTCCGAAGACCGCCCGGGCAATCTCGTGCGGCGCGACCGTGGGAAAGTACCGGATATGTACCTTCGTCAGGCTCCCGCCCAGGAATTTAATTGCTTCCTCGCGCGACGCAAATCCAGCCTGAATTGCCGTCTTCTTCAACGGCACTTCTGAATTCCCGCCGAAAATCTCGTCGCCGACCTTCTGCTCGGACTTGAATTCCGCTTCGGATCCGATGTGGAGCCATCCGGGTTCAGTAGAGTAGATGACCCAGCCCTTGCCCGGTTCGGGCGGAGCGGCCCCAGGACGTGATCCCCCCGAAAGCGGCGGCAGGTTCTCCACTTTAAGATCTGAAAACCGCACTCGGACGGGCGGAAAGTTCACGGCGTTTGGACCTGCGTTAGACGCTGTTAGTAGGAGCGCCAACGGCTCCCCTTTGTACATGTCGAATATCTGCAGTGTGTGCCATCCGCCTTCGACTTGGAAGGCCGCGCGGACCTGGCCGCCACGCCGCAATATGCGTAGTCTGCCGGTCTTCTCCACATCGATAACCCCCGCACCCGTTCGTATTTGGGCCCCTTTTACTGCGAGCGCGCGATATTCATCCAGCGCACCGATCCACTCACGCCCGATCGACACCATCTGTCCCGTCTTCGCCTGGGCAGGAGTGGAGACGCCGAACGACATTGTGAGGGACGACCCAACCCCGCTCTGCCAATCGAGAAGCTCGAACTTAATCTCCGCAATAAAGTCACCCGTAAGGGGCTTTCGCGACACATACTTACTCATGCCGGCCGCACCGCCTGTTGCGCCGAGAATGACACTACCCGCCTCCCACCGGCCCTGGGTCATGGAGACGGACTCCCACTGGTCCTGAGACAGGCTGTAATCCTGGGCGCTCGCGCTGAGCGGGAATAGGAGAGCTGCGGATAGCATGGACGTGACCGTCGCAAGACCACGAGCGCTGTGGAGCGCCGGCCAGAAACATGGATAACGGGAACGATTTCCCTTGGATGGAGGCAACCCTGCTTGGCTGCTAATCATTGGAACACCTCATATTACGGAGTACTCATCCTGCGAGTAAGGAACAGCGCTGGTCTTGCAGAACAGAGGGAGGACGTGAGGAGAATTAACGGTAATACATGTTGTTTCCTCCGGTCTGTGAAAAGATGGTGAGGTTGATAAACAAAACATTCGCAGGATTTCCGCTTGTACGGCTGGGGGAGACGATGGGGAATGGATAGTTCGACGCCGGCGGTCCGCATTTTCTCCGCGAGTTACAGAGCGCGCCTGACCCTCGGTTTTGGGCGCTCGAAGAGATAACCGGCGAGAATCCTGTTGGCTTGCAAGATCGAGGGCGGTTAGACGCGATGTCTGCCGCGTGGATGAGTTGGGGCAAGGCTCGAGGGATTATCTACTTGGATGCGCAGCGGCGCAAGATTCACGGATCGTTTCCGAGACGCGCATAGTTGGTTGCATCCGGTTCAAAACGAAAGTGAATTTGGATCGATCGGCACCGCCAGGAATTTACTTCCTTGGAACCATTCCCTATTCTCCGTACGGCACCCAGATGTTCTTGACCTGAGTACATTCCCGCAGGAACTCACGTCCGTCGCCATCCATCGGATCGCCCCAGTCTCGCGGATGCCCGTAATCCACCCACGTCCGCTTCATATTACACGCCGAGGCGGCCTCTACTGTCTTGCTGCCTTCGGATGTCCCGAAGTACCAGACAGCGTCGACGTCCATGTGGTTTGCCAGGATCTCCGCCAGTGCGTCCCGCTTGCCGGTGATGATATTCACGACGCCACCGGGAACATCCGACGTGTCCAAAACCTGATAGAAGTCGGTGGCGGCGAGGGGGTGGGCTTCTGATGGAACGGCAATCACTGTGTTCCCCATGGAGATTGCCGGGATGACGGTGGAAATGAGTCCCAGTAGCGGCCAATCGTCCGGGCAGGCGATGCCGATGACTCCGATGGGTTCGTTCATTGCCAGAGTCACATTTCGGAACGGAGTCTGGTGGACTGCGCCGTCGTACTTATCCGCCAGTGCGGCGTAAGTGTAGATGCGGCGAATAGAAAGGTCGACTTCCGCCGAGCCGTCGCGGCCGGTCATCGAAGCTATTCTGGCAGCGAACTCCGCGGCGCGAGCCTCCAGGTTTTCCGCTATGTAGTAGAGCACCTGTGCGCGGTTGTGGGCAGTCTGCCGCGCCCATCCCTCCGCCGCATGCGCGGCCTCGACCGCGTTGCGGACGTCCTTCCGGTTGCCTTCTCCTACCTCGCCGATCAGCGTGCCATCTGCCCCTCGAACCTGTACGCTGTACCCGGAATCCGGACGTGACTGCTTGCCGCCGATGTATAGCTTGGCGGTCCGATCGATAGCGGGCGTAGAGGGAATTCCAGCAGTAGCGTGAGGAAAATGCTTGGTTTCCGGAGTGAGTGGACGACCCCTTTTGTGCCTACCGTCCACCGCCTCCAGCGTCCTGCTTCCTGGTCCCTGACGTACGTACTCCCACAATCCCTCCCGTCCACCCTCCCGCCCGAAGCCGGACTCCCGGTAGCCTCCGAAGCCGGAGGCGGCGTCGAAGAGATTCGTGCTATTTATCCATATGGTGCCGGCTTTCAGCTTGGGAGCAATATCGAGGGCGAGGTTGATGTTCTCGGTCCAAACGCTCGCCGCGAGGCCGTACGGGGTATTGTTCGCGAGCTGCACGGCCTCCGCGGGAGTGCGGAATGTTATGCTGACCAGCACCGGCCCGAATATCTCGACCTGGGCAATGGTCGATGACGGCGAGACGCCGGTGAAGAGGGTCGGCGGATAGAAGAGACCGTCCGTAGGGCAGGACCACGAGGGCTGCCACATGTCTGAGCCTTCCTCAACCCCTTGCTTTACCAGCCGGTCGATCTTCTCTAGTTGCACCGGCGCGATGATGGCGCCGATGTCGATGGCCTTATCCAGCGGATCGCCGACTCGCAGGGTCTCCATTCGCTCGCGCAGCCTGCGGAGAAGCTTGTCGGCGATGTTCTCCTGCACGAGCAGGCGGGAACCGGCGCAGCAGACCTGCCCCTGGTTGAACCAGATGGCATCGACAATTCCCTCCACCACGCTGTCCAGGTCGGCATCGTCGAATACGACAAACGGCGATTTGCCGCCCAGCTCCAGGCTGAGACGTTTGCCGCTGCCCGCGGTGGCCCTTCGGATCAGCCGGCCGACCTCAGTTGAGCCGGTAAATGCGATCTTGTCGATGTCCGGGTGGTTCACGATCAACTCGCCCGTCGAGCCGTCGCCGGTGACGATGTTGACGACTCCCGGCGGAAGGCCGATTTCCCGGCAAATCTCGGCAAATGCGATCGCGGTGATCGAGGTGAACTCCGCGGGTTTCAGGACGACGGTGTTACCCATCGCCAGCGCCGATGCGATCTTCCATGCCAGCATTAGCAATGGGAAGTTCCAAGGGATGATCTGTCCGACCACACCGACAGGCGCGCAGCCCGGCATTTCGCTTTCCATGAGCTGCGCCCAGCCGGCATGATGATAGAAATGGCGGGCGACGAGGGGAATGTCTATGTCGCGAGTCTCTCGGATGGGCTTGCCGTTATCCAGTGTCTCGAGCACGGCAAGGAGTCTGGAATGCTTCTGAACGTGACGCGCGATTGCGTAAAGGTACCTGGCACGGGCATGCCCGCCGATCTCCCACCAACCGGGCTGCGCCTTCCGCGCGGCCCTGACGGCGGCGTCCACGTCTGCGGAACCGGCCCGTGCAATTCCCGCCAGGGATTGGCTGTTGGCGGGGTTAACCGAATCGAAGTACTCCCCCGACTCAGCCGTGCGGAATTCGCCGCCGATGAACAGGGCTAATTGCCCGCCCCGCTCCTTCATCCATTCGATGGCCGGCCCGGCGTTCTCGGGCGCGGGACCATACTCCATGGATTCGAAAACCTGCGCGATGCTCATGTCGCCTCCGGTAAATAATTCAACGCCAACCAGTTCCTCGGAAGGTATTGACTTTCCTTGCCAACGCGCTAATATTGCAATGTAACCATTCGGCGAGTCGCACGCCAAAAAGAGCAGGTGCTTTTCAAAACGCAAAAGGAGAGCAACATGGGACGTTCAATCGTGTGTCTCTGCGCGGCGTGGCTCATGTTTGGGCGCGCTGCCGTCGGACAGCAGGATTCCCTGAAGGTCAGTCTCCGCTACCAGGCTTTTGCCGGCCCGGAAGAGGCCAAGACGTTGACCGGAGGCGGTGAATGGGCGCAATTCTATGAAAGCGGTCTCAAGATCGGCGACTACACACTGCCGGATGGTCTGCTCGACCCAAAGGTCGTCTATTTTGCAACCAGATGGACGATGGGTACGAACCGTGAGACGAGGTGGACCAATACGCCCGTGGCTTTGTTGGCTAAGAGCAACTCCGATGTAAAGAAACATGACCGATTGTGGATCGATTGGAACCGCGACAAGGTATTCACGGACGACGAACAGGTATCCGCGAAGCAGAACGGCAAATCGAGCGTGTTTGGACCGATCCGGCGGAATGAAAAATCATATCTCCTGGTCGAAGACAGCGGAATGTACTTCACTATCGTTCCGACAGGCTATTACGTGGGCGAGGCTTCGCTCAATGGCCGGAAATACCGGATTGGCCTAATCGACTCGAACTTGGACGGTGCGATCGCCGCCCATACTGGTTCCGGGGAGTCAGGCGAAGACATCTTGCTGCTGGATCTCAATGGCGACCGCCGGTTCACTGGCAGTCCGACTGACAGCTCCTGGTCGGCCGAGTCCGAGGTCTTACCGATGCCCCGGCTTGTTCAGATGCCTAACGGACGGTTTTATCACGTGCGCGCTGCTCGGGACGGCCGCAGTCTCACACTCACTGCCGATACTAGGCCGCTGGGCGCCGTTAAGATCGACTCATCGCGTTTCGCGCTAACCCTCTTGGGCGAGGAGGGAAGGGTAAGGGCATTAGGCAGGAACGGTATTACTAATGTACCGTCTGGCCGATACCAGGTCGACGGGGTAACGATCACAACCCTCGATCCCAATGGCGGATACTGGTCGGCGCCCATATCCTTCGAAAAGCCAAGATACATTACAGTCAGGACGGATAGAACATTCGCGATCGACTGCGGCGCTCCGTTCCGGCTCACACTGGAAATCGGGCGAGACACAGAGGGCTGCTCGTTCTCCCTGCAGGTCAAGGATCGCTCAGGCAATACTGTGGACGACGTAAATACGCCCAAGCACGAGCGGCCGGTAGAACCCAAACTGCGGATCGCGTCGTCGTCGGGTCGAACCGTGAAGGTTTTGAAGTTCCACTACGGCTGAGGATTCACGTGCTCGCTGTCGTGGGCAGCGCCCAGTGGATTGAAGGAACGCTTGAACGCGTCCGTCGACTGGCAGCTCGGTCCGTTCCAAACACGGAACGCAAAACAGGCCTTCAACCCGAACTTTCACACGAATGTCAGCCGCGCCCGCACTAACTAACACTAGATTGAGGTTTCGATCACGTGCCTATCTCTAGCGGTGTGAGATCGAAATAATGCGGCGCAGCGCCCGGCCGTAGATTCCAATATGCCGACGGCGCTCTACTGAACTCGATCTGTGTTCGCGGACCCGGCGATGAATCCATATCGTCTCAACAAAGGGGCGATCGTCAGACCCTGAACGACGACGGAAAACGCGACGACGGCGAACGCCACGGCGGTGATCTCCGCGCGCCGCGGAACAGTAGGTGGAAGTCCGAGAGCGAGGGCGAGCGCGAGCGCGCCGCGCAGACCTCCCCAAAACAGAATGTGCTGCTGCCGGATGTCGACCCGCAGTCGCGACCTGGCAAACGGCAGCAAGCAGGGGTAGACCGCGAACGCCCGGCCGAGCGTGACCAACATGATCGACCAGATCACGGGAATTAAGGTCCCGGCGAAATGTTCCTGCGCGAGCCGGACTCCCATGAGGAGAAAGATCAGGGAGTTCGCGACGAAGGCGATGTACTCCCAGGCCGATTCCACCGCATCGCGGCCCGTGTCTGAAAACGATCCCAGCGAGCCTACGTTTCCAAGGATCAGTCCCGCGGTTAGGGCCGCAAGCACTCCGGAGAGATGGAAATGTTCAGCCAGAAGAAATGAGCCATAGGCCGCTACCGTGGTGAAGGTTATCTCCACCAGATGGTCCTCCGTCCTGCCTGCGACCAACGCCGCGCCAAATCCGACGACGGCGCCGCAAAGAATCCCTCCCGCCACCGTCAACAAGAACGCCTGAACGATGCCCGCCGCTCCGACCGTGCTTCCCTGCGTTACCGCCAGAGCGATGGCAAACGCAACGGCGGCTGTCCCGTCGTTTAGCAGGCTTTCCGATTCGACGAGTAAGCGCAGCCGGCCCTTGAGGCCGGCTTCCTTGAAGGTGGCGATGACGGCGACCGGATCGGTGGCGGCGATCAACACGCCGAACAGGAGCGCCGCAGTCCACTCCCAGCCGGCGAACAGGTGCATGCCGGCCGTCGTTACGGCGGCGGAAAACGCCACACCTACGGTAGCCAGGAGTGAAACCACGGGCAGGTCTTTACGCAACTCGGCCCAGGGGATGTTGAACGCCGCCTCGAAGACGAGCGGCGGAAGAAAGGCACGAAATATGAGGTCCTTCGTGAGGCTGACGCCGAGCGACGCTGGCGCCAAAGCGATGGCGATCCCGGCCAGCACCAATACGACCGTGTAGGGGATGCGCGCCCGTCGCGCGAGCATCGCGGCAATGGCTGCAATGAGCAGCAGACCTTCGACGAGTTCTACGGTTAGGCCCATCTACATGATATCCGCAGGGTCACACTGTGATCTGTTTCCAGGAACCCTGCCGGTAGAGGTATATCGTCATGACCCCACTCAGAACGGTCGAGATGGACATCGCCCACCAGGCGCCCGCAGTGTTGTACCCGAGGTGGAGGCCCAGGAGCCAGGCAAGGGGCAGCCGGACTGCCCAAAACGAGACAGCCGTCACGACCGCCGGCCTGGTCGTATCGCCGGCGCCCTGAAGCGCACCGGTTAGCACCATGCCGAACGCGAGCATGGGCTCGGAGATCGCCATGATTCGGAGATAGCTCACCGCCAGGGCCGCCACCACGGGATCCGACGTGAACAGATGTGCGAACGGGCGCGCGGCGACGAAGAACAATGCGCCCATGACCGACATGATCGCGACTGCCTGCCATGTGGCTACCCATCCGTATCTCTCCGCTCTGTCCGGGTCCTTCGCGCCCAGCGACTGCCCTACCAGGGCCGAAGCCGCGATGCTGTATCCGAACCCCGGCATGAAGGCGATCGACTCCGCGGTCAGCCCGATGGGCAGCGCGGCTACGCCGTACATGTGCTCGGCCGTTCGCGCGAGGACGCCCGTAAACGACATCAGAGAAGTCACGCGCAGCAGCGCCGTGAACGCGGCCGGAATCCCGATCTTGAGAATTCGCCGGGCCCAATCCAGCGTCAGCCGGAGCTGGTAAAGTGAAAGCGAATCGGCCAGCGAAGATTTGCGCAGCAGCGCGACATAGACCAGGAACGCCGCAATGTTCGAGCTGGCCACCGCAATGCCCGATCCCGCTAATCCCATCCGGGGAAAGCCGAGATTGCCGAAAATGAG
>ORMF011598501.1_pt1 | contig 24761 bp, 27 predicted proteins | sample 1779871 | NCBI WGS metagenome assembly ORMF01 (sample SAMEA104232316, study PRJEB22302) | groundwater metagenome | biome: forest; feature: aquifer; material: groundwater | place: USA | collected 2011-08-07 | depth 5.4 m | reverse complement strand
TGATCGACCGCGCCGCCGACGTGCCGCGCACCTTTCGCGCCGCGTTCGAGGCGATGACCACGGGCCGGCCGGGCGCTGCGCACATCGCGCTGCCTTTCGACGTGCAGAACGGGACGGTGGATCGCCGCGAAATCTGGGCCGATCCTTCGCTCGGGCGGCAACCGTCGCGGCGCGTGGCGCCCGAGCCGTTTCACCTCGAGCTGGCGGCGAAACTGCTGCGATCGGCGCGGCATCCGGTCTTCATCTGCGGCGGCGGCGTAGTGCTCTCCGGGGCTGAGCCCGAACTCGCGGAACTCGCCGGGCGGCTCAGCGCTCCCGTCGCGACGACGATCAGCGGCAAGGGCTCGATCGCGGAGGATCACCCGCTCGCGGTCGGCGTGGTCGGATCGAACGGCGGCACGCCCGAGACGCGTTCGCTCGTCGACGCGGCGGACGTCGTGATTTTCGTCGGTTGCCGCGCCGGCTCGGTGACCACCGAGCGCTGGCGCCATCCCGCTCCGGGTCGCGTCAAGGTGATCCACATCGACGTCGATCCGGCGGTGATGGGGGTGACCTACCGCGTCGACGTGCCGCTCGTGGGCGATGCGAAACTCGCGCTCGCCGCGCTCGGCGAAGCGCTCGGGCCTTTCCGGCGCACGGCGGATGCAGCGCACGTGGCGCAGGCGCGCATGGCGAAGTTCGGGAAGTTTCGGCCGCTCGCGGAATCCGGCGATCTGCCGATCAGGCCCGAGCGCGTGGTCGCGGAACTTGCCGCGCAACTCGACGCGGATGCCATCGTAGTCGCGGATCCCGGGACGCCATGTCCATATTTTTCCGCGTACTACCCCGTGCGCGGAACCGGTCGAAGATATTTTTCGAACCGCGCCCACGGGGCGCTCGGTTATGCGCTGTCGGCCGCGGTGGGTGCGCATTTCGGCAGGCCTTCGGTCAAGACGGTCGCGGTGATGGGCGACGGCAGTTTCGGCATGTGCGTGGGAGAACTCGAGACGATCGCGCGGCTCAAGCTGCCGATCACGCTCGTCGTGATCGCGAATTCGGTCTACGGTTGGATCAAGGCGGGCCAGAAGACCGGCTACTCGCAGCGTTATTTCTCGGTCGATTTCGGAACCACGGATCACGCACGCGTTGCGCAGGCGTTCGACATCGCCGCCTGGCGCGTGACCGATCCCGCGCAGCTGGCGGGCGTTCTGCGGCAGGCGCTCGCGAATGGCGGGCCTACGCTCGTCGACATCGTCTGCCAGCCGTTGCATGAGGCGCAGGCACCGGTGAGCGAGTGGGTGGCGTAGTGCGAGAGCCGAGCACGGTGAGGGTTTTGACGTTATCCGATCTCCTGACTTGGCGGGTGATTCTTCCGCCAAGTCAGGAGACCTGAGAGAGACCAAGACCGTGCCGATGCTCGCGACACGCGCAAACACGTTTCGGAAGAATCGATGCTCGGGCGCGAGCCATCGCGATTTTGACGTTACCGATCTCCCGACTTGGTGCGGTGAATCTCGCACCAAGTCAGGAGACCTGAGAGAGACCGAACTTGTAACGATGCACGCGGAACGCGCAGGATCATTATGGATAAGCCGATGATCGAGCGCGGCCATCACGACATCGGCGGGCTGCCCGCGGGGCCGGTAGAGCGGACCGAGCACGATTACGCCGAATGGGAGCGGAGGGTCGATGCGCTCATGGTGCTGCTCACCGGAGTGAAGGGCGGCAGGCGCCTGATGACGGTGGACGAATTGCGCAAGAACATCGAGGCGATCGGACCGGAAGCCTGCGACCGCATGAGCTACTACGAGCGCTGGATCACGTCGATCACGCAGACCATGATCCAGCGCGGCGTGATCACGACCGAGGAACTCGGCCGCAAGATGGAGCAGATCGGCGCTCGGACCGAGGATCCATGCCGCAAGTAGCGGCCCGCCCGCAGTATCGGACGGACCACCCGTCGGTGCCGGTGCGTTTCGCGCCCGGAGACCGGGTCCGGGTGCGCCGCACGTTTCCGCTCGGTCACATCCGCACGCCGTACTACATCCGCGGCCATGCGGGAGTCGTCGAGCGCCTGTGCGGGAGTTTTCCGGTGCCCGAGGAACTGGCGCAGATGCGAAACGGGCTGCCTGCGCAGCCGCTTTACCGCGTGCGCTTCGTGCAGCGCGAGGTCTGGCCGGATTATCGCGGCGGCCGCGATGACGTGATCGAGATCGAGATCTTTCAACACTGGCTGGAGGCCGCATGAGCGAACCCGCGAGTCCGGGCGATCTCGGGGAGTACCGCCCGCTCAGCTATTTCCAGCTGATGGAAGTGAGCCTGCGCGAGTTGTTGGTCGAAAAGGGCGTGCTTACCGAGGCCGAGGTGAACGCCGCGCTCGAGGACATGCGCGCGCGCGGCCCGGAAGCCGGGGCGCGCGTCGTGGCGCGCGCCTGGTCCGATGCGGCGTTCAAGACGCGCCTCCTGGAAAACGGCACTCGCGCCTGCGAGGAATTCGGGCTCGACGTTCCCGCGCTGCGCCTGGTGGTGGTCGAGAATACGCCTGCCGTGCACAACGTGATCGTCTGCACGCTGTGTTCCTGCTATCCGCGCATGCTGCTCGGTCTGCCGCCCGACTGGTACAAATCGCGCAACTACCGCTCGCGCGTGGTGCGCGAGCCGCGCGCAGTGCTCGCCGAATTCGGCCTGCGAATCGCCGAGGACATGCAGCTGCGGGTGCACGATTCGACCGCCGACATGCGCTACCTCGTGCTTCCGGTGCGACCTGCGGGAACCGAAGGCTGGAGCGAAGACCGGCTCGCCGCGATCGTGACGCGCGACTGCATGATCGGCGTCGCCGTGCCGCGCGTGGACACGGCGGGGTCAGGTCCGTGACCTGACCCCAGGTTTGACCCCGGGTTGACGATGCAGCCGCTGCGAATCGAGCCGCTGGGCGACGCGGCGGTATACGCCGAGTTCTCGGTTTCGCTCGACCTGCGCGTCAACGAGTCGCTGCAGGCCGTGGCGATCGCGCTCAGGGAGCGGGCGCCGTCCTGGGTGCGCGACGTCGTTCCCTCGCTCGGGGGGCTCGCGCTGCACTTCGATCCGGGCCATCCCGAAATTCCCTCTGCGCCGCTCGAGGCCGCGATCGCGCTGCTGCGCGATCGACTCAAGGCCACGGCGCGTAACCCTGCGCCGGACCGCGAGGTCGAGGTGCCGGTCTGCTACGACGCGGAATTCGGCCTCGATCTGGAGGAGGTGGCGGCGAAGACAGGCCTGTCGCCGGCGGAAATCGTGCGGCGGCACGCCAGCCGAGAGCACCGCGTGCTGATGGTCGGCTTCGCGCCGGGAATGCCCTACATCGGCGGGCTCGATGCGCGGCTTTCGGTTCCGCGGCGGGCGACGCCGCGCACCCGCATGCCCTCGGGCGCAATCGCGATCGCGAACGCGCAGAGCGTGGTGTACCCGTTCGAGATCGCGGGCGGTTGGAGCGTGCTCGGGCGCACGCCATCGAAAATCTTCGACCCGCGGCGCGATCCGCCCTGCCTGCTTCTGCCCGGGGACCGCGTCTGGTTCAAGCCGATCGCGCGCGACGAATTCGAGCGCCTGAAATGACGGTCCGGATCCTGAGACCCGGCGTGCTCAGTATGCTGCAGGACCGCGGGCGCCACGGATTGCAGTATCTCGGCATCGTCCCCGGCGGCGCGATGGATCTCACCGCCTACGAATTGTCGAACGCGTTGGTCGGGAATTCCGGCGGCGAGGCGGCGCTCGAGATCACGCTGCTCGGGCCGCAACTCGGATTCGAGCAGGACACGCTGATCGCGCTCTGTGGTGCGGCGTTCGACGCCACTGCGAACGGGCACCCGTTGCCGCGCGACCGTCCGGTGCTGGTCGGTGCGGGCACGCTGCTCGCGACGGGAAGGGCGAAGCACGGCGCTCGTGCCTACCTCGCGGTTGCAGGCGGGTTCGCGGTCGAAGCGGTCCTCGGCAGCCGCAGTACCTACCTCCCGGCCGGTTTCGGCGGCTGGCAGGGACGCGCTCTGCGCGCGGGCGACGCGCTGGATCTTGCGCCCGATGCGGAGGACCTGGCGCACGCGCGCGCCGAGGCGGTGGCGCTGCGCGACGAACCCGAGATGCGGTTGCGAAGCGCGGCCTGGTCCGCGCCGCCCATGACGCTTCCCGACACCGATCCGATCGTGATCCACGTGATCGAAGGCCGCCACTTCGCGTCCTTCGATGCCGCTTCGCAGGAGGCGTTTTTCGACGCCACCTGGCGCGTGTCTCCGGCCTCGGACCGCATGGGATTCCGGCTTCTCGGGCCCGCGCTCGCGCGGCCGAAGCGGGATGAGATACTATCGGAGCCCACCTGCCTGGGAACGGTGCAGGTTCCCGCCGACGGCGCGCCGATCGCGCTGATGGCGGATCATCAAACCACGGGGGGCTATCCGAAGATCGGCGAAATCGCCGGCGCAGACCTGCCGCGACTCGCGCAGCTTGCGCCCGGCTCGGCGCTGCGGTTCGCGCGCTGCACGCTCGGCGAGGCGCTGGAGATGCGCCGCGCGGCGCGCCACCGGCTGAATTCGGCGCGACGCGGAATCGCACTCAAATTCCATTCATGAAGACGATCGATCTCAACTGCGACATGGGCGAAAGTTACGGCGCCTGGAAAATGGGCGCCGATGCCCAGGTGATGCCGTTCGTCACGTCGGCGAACATCGCCTGCGGTTTCCACGCCGGCGATCCGGCAACCATTCGCCGGACCGTCCGCCTGGCAGTGGACCAGGGCGTCGCCGTAGGCGCGCATCCGTCGCTCCCCGACCTGCAGGGATTCGGCCGGCGAAACATGCGCATCACGCCCGAGGAACTGTACGACCTCGTCGTGTACCAGGCCGGCGCGGTGGAAGCGTTTGCGCGCGCCGCGGGCGTGCGCCTGCACCACGTGAAATGCCACGGGGCGCTCTACAACATGGCCGCGAACGACGAGGCGCTGTCGGAGGCCTGCGCGCGCGCAGTGCGCGACATCGGCCGCGACGTGCTGCTGTACGCGCTTGAAGGCAGCCGGATGATGGCCTGCGCCTCCAAGCAGGGCGTGCGCGCGGTCGGCGAAGGATTCGTCGACCGGGGCTACGAGGACGACGGCACGCTCGCCGCGCGCGATCGTCCCGGTGCGCTCATCGAAGATCCGTCCAAGGCCGTTGCGCAGGCGCTCGCCATGATCGAAGAAGGCCGCGTCACCAGCCTTGGCGGAAAGCAGGTTCCGGTGCGGCCCGGGACGCTCTGCCTGCATGGCGATCAACCCGGCGCCGCGCAATTCGCGCGCGCCCTACGTGAAACTTTCCAATCCCACGCAATCGAGGTGAAAGCCCCATGAGTTCAATCCTGTTCGAACCGATCAAGCTCGGCGGCGTCACGCTGCCCAACCGCATCGTCGTCTCGCCGATGTGCCAGTACTCCGCCGACGACGGCTGCATGAGCGACTGGCACCTCGCGCACCTCGGAAGCCTCGCCTGCTCGGGCGCCGGGCTGCTGATGGTCGAAGCCACGGGCGTCACCCGCGAGGGCCGCATTTCGCACGGCTGCACCGGCCTGTACAGCGATCACAATCAGGCGGCGATGACGCGTGTCATCGACGCCTGCCGCGCGATCACCAAGTCTCCCATCGGCCTGCAGATCGGCCATGCGGGGCGCAAGGGCTCGACCGGCATGCCCTGGCTCGGCGGCAAGCCGCTCGCCCCGAACGAGTCGCCCTGGCAGACGGTCGGGCCGTCGCCGATCGCGTTTGCCGACGGATGGAGCATCCCGCACGAACTCACGGGCGACGAGATCCGCGGACTGGTCGATGCATTCGTCGCCTCGGCGCAGCGCGCGAAGGCGATCGGATTCGACGTGGTCGAACTGCATTCCGCGCACGGTTACCTGCTGCACGAATTTCTCTCGCCGCTTTCGAACCGGCGCACCGATCGCTACGGCGGCAGCCTGGAAAACCGCATGCGCTTCCCGCTCGAAGTGGCGCGCGCGGTGCGCGAGGTCTGGCCGAAGGAGCGCGCGCTCGGCGCGCGCATCACCGGGAGCGACTGGGCCGAAGGCGGATTCGAAATCGCCGAAGCCGTCCCGTATGCGCGCGAGCTTCGCGCCGCAGGACTCGATTACGTGTGCGTCTCGAGCGGCGGACTCGCGGCCAATCAGCAGATCAAGGTGGGGCCCGGCTACCAGGTCGGGTTCGCCGAGCAGATCCGCAAGGGCGCCAGGATCGCGGTCCGGGCCGTCGGGATGATCGTCGATCCGGAGCAAGCCGAGGACATCGTCGCCTCGGGCAAGGCCGACATGGTGGCGCTCGCGCGCGGTTTCCTCGACGACCCGCGCTGGGTCTGGCATGCGGCCGAACGGCTCGGCGCGACGGTCGCGTTGCCGCTGCAGTACGCGCGCAGCCACCGCTCTGTGTGGCCCGGCGCCGCGCTTGCGAGGCCCGGTCGCGCTACGGCGTAGGCGCGCGGCGGTTTCGCCGCGTTGCCGCGCTCCTCGAAGGGCCACTCGCTTCGTGCGCCGGCGAGCCATTGCCCCGGGCGCAACCCGCCCGCTGCGCGCTAGAATCCGGCACCTTGCCGGTGACGCAGGCTTTGGAGGCTGTTTGAGAACTGCACGACGCTGCAGATGCTGAATGCGATTGCCATCGCGTTCGTGAGTTCCGGCATCGTCGTGCTGCTCGCCGCGTTTCCGCCGGCGTTGCGCCTCATCCGGGAGCTTCCGAAATCCGGGCTGCGCCGCCGCTGGCAGCTGCTCTCGGGGATGATCGCGTTATTCATCTTCGGCTACCTCGCGTACGCGATTCTCTTCTACGGCAGCCACCGCGAGTTCCAGCACCTGGTCGCGCCGGTCATGTTTCTTCTCGGGGCCGGGTTCGTGCAGATGGTGGTGACGCTCACGCTGTCGACGACCCACGACGTGCAGAGACTGGCGTCGCTCGAACACGAGAACATCACCGATGCGCTCACCGGGCTGCGCAACCGGCGATACCTCGACCTGCGTCTTGCCGAGGAGATGTCGCGGGCAGAGCGCTACAACGCGCCGCTCTCGGTGCTGCTGCTGGACATCGATCACTTCAAGAGCGTCAACGACACCTGCGGCCACGCGGTCGGCGACCGCGTGCTGATCGAGGTTGCCAACGTCGTCACGGACACGGTGCGAAAGACCGACGTCGCCGCGCGTTACGGTGGCGAAGAAGTCGCGGTGATCGCGCCGCAGACGCCGCTTTCGACCGCCGTAATGCTCGCGGAGCGGCTGCGACGCAACATCGAGTCCAAGGTGGCGCCCGCGGTTCCCGAAATCGCCTCGATGAAGCGGGCGGTCACGGTCAGCATCGGCGTCGCGCGCAGCGCGACGCCGCCGGAATCGGCCAGCAAGCTGCTCTGGCGCGCCGACAGCGCGCTCTACGCGGCGAAGGGCGGGGGACGCAACCGCGTGGTGGCGGATTCACCGGAAGTACCGAAGCCCGACGTGGTCTGACGCGGCCCGCCGCTTCAATGAAACAGCGCGTCGATCGCGGCGCGGTCGAAGCGGTACTCGTGGTTGCACATCTCGTTGCGGATCCGGAGCTCGCCCTGTTCGGCGAGGATCGACTCGAGTTCCGCGCGTCCCAGCGCGAGCAGCATGCGCCTGACGCTTTGCGGGTCGAACGGACAGTGGTATTCGACCGGAAGGATGCGGAACACGCGCAGCAGCTCCGCGGGAAATAGCTTCACCAGGAGATCATAAGGCTGGGCCAGCACCGTTTCGCCCAGCGATAGCGTCGCGGCGAGCCGCGTGATCCGATTCCAGCCATCCGGGTCGCGGGCGTCGGCACCGGGCAGTTTCTCCAGCAGCAGGCCGTACAGCGCGCGCTCGTCGGCGTCGAGCCGCAGAAAGGCGCTGCGTTGTTCCGATTGCGCCAGGTAATGCTCGAATATCACGTCGAGCGAGTCGCCTTCGAGCGGCACCACGCTCTGGTAGAGCTGCCCGCTCGCCGCGTCCTCCAGCGTGATGGCGAGCCGGCCGTCTCCAAGGAGCGCGCGCTCGCCGGTACGCACGGCAGCCGCGTCGAAGCTCGCCATGCCGCGGATCCTCAACCCGGAAGTGCAGTCGGCGACGAGCAGCTTCACGGGACCCGAGCCCTGCACCTGGAGCGTGACCCGCGATGCGCCTTTCTGGCCGGCACCGAGCAGTACGCCGAGCCCGGTCGTGTGCCCGAGTAGCGCGGCAATCCGCGACGGATAGTCGCGACCTTCGAGCATGCGCTGCCAGGCACCCGTGAGGCAGACCAGGCGCCCGCGGATGTCGAGGCCTTCGAGCAGGAAACGCTGCGCGTAGTCGCTATCCATCGTGTCGTTTTCGTAACCGGGCCGTTTCGGTGCAGCCGGTCCAGTGCACGATAGCGTCGAATCGCCGGCCGAACAAGGTTCGGGCGCCGTCTCGCGCGCGATGCGCGCGTAGGACTGCGGACGACGCCGCCTGTCCCTGCGTCCGACAGATTCCTCGGGTTGTCTTCTCCATCATGCATCCACGCGCGATCGGAGCACCGGTCGCGGCCCATCGAAAACCGGAGGACATCATGTGCATCTGGCAAGCGCGTCTCGTCTCGATCGCGGTACTCGGCGCATTGCTCACCGCCTGCTCGGGCAATCCCACCAAACAGGAAATCGGCACGGTCACCGGCGCAGTCGTCGGTGGTGTCGTGGGCACTGCGTTGACGGGAAGCACCGCGGGAACGGTCGTAGGTGCAGGCGCCGGGGCCTACGTCGGAAACAAAGTCGGTCGCGATCTCGACCGCGTCAAGTAGCGGTTCAGTCATCGCGGTCGCGCGAAATGATCGCATGCCGCATTTCCGATCGGTTTTTTCGTAGGAACAACGCGGACCGTATGCGCCAGGGTGTCCGACAGACCGATGGGGCGCGCAGCTTCACGATACGACTGCGCGAGGTCTCGAAATGGTCGGGACCCGCACAACAAGGAGACATCGAGATGCTGAAACGCAAAACGGAACGGAGTTTCGAGACGGGTCGATTGGCGGGCACGGCACTCGCCGGTGCGGTCTTCTTGGCGTTCGTCCAGCCGGCGATCGCCGGCGGGCCGCTGGGTGTCGGGGCGAACGTTGGCGCGGGCGCGCAGGTGGGCGTCGGCGCGGCCGCACCGCGCATCGGGGCCGGAGTCGCCACCAGTTCGGCGATTGGCGCCGGCGCGGGGACCGTGATAGGCGTCCCGGGCGGCGTCGGCAACATGCCCGGCACGGCCGTCGGGAGCGCACTCGGCGCCGGGGCGAACGCCGGTGGCGTCGTGAATGGCGCGGGCAACGCGATCAATTCCGGAGCCGGCATGGCGACGGGCGCGGTGGGCAGCGTTGAAACAGCGAGCCCCAGCGTCCGTGCACTGGAAAATTCCAACGGCCGGATCGTGGCCGATCGGGAATTCGGTCTGGACCGTGCGCGCGAGCGGATGAGCGAGCGCGGTGCCGAGAAACGCAAAGCGACCGCGGCGACGGCGAAGCGAGCAGCGCCGAGCACAAGCAGCAGCGCTTCGACGCGCAGCGCATCGCATGCCTCGGCGGACGTCGACCGGACGCCTTCGGTGGCAGCCGAATCCGGCACGAGGGCCGAGTCGACGGCGCAAGCGCGTAAGTAATCCGGCCCTGAGCGCGGGCAGGTGCGTCCACGGGCGATCGAATCGGAAAGGACCTAGAGCGGAACCGGTGACGCACCGGCCGCCGCGCCACTGAAGTGTTGCATTCAAGCGGTTTCTCGACGGGCCCGCCATTCCTCCCCCTCCCTCAAACGGCGGGCCCGGTTTTTTTTCCTGCTCGACGCCCTCGACCGGCGGGAATCTTGCGTCGGCTGCACCGGCAGGAAGCGGCACCACGACTACGGCGTCGTCGCGGGATCCCGAAAAGGCGTGGTGAAGGGCGTGGCCTGCCGGCGTGCGGACGGCGAATGGGAGTTCGGTCGCTGATCCGCCTGCTGCTCGTCGGGCGCGCGCAGGGCCGTTGGTCTCACACCGGTTCCCGTGTCTTCAGATTCCGCGTCGCCGTGCCCAGTCCGAAATGAGCGCGGGAACCTTGTCGAACTCGCTCGACTTGTCGAGAAAGCGCGTCGCACCGAGCGCGGCGCAGTATTCGCGCACCGCGGGCATGGCGTAATTGGTCAGCACGATCACCAGGGTGTCTGCGTGGCGCCGCTGCAGTCCCCGAAGGACGCCGAACCCCGAGCCTTCGCGCAGCCGCAAATCGACGATCGCCACGTCGTAATGCGTCGCACCCAGCTCGCGCAGCGCCGCCGCCTCCGAATCGGTTCCGAACGCAACCCGCGCCTGACCGTCGCGCTCGATCATCTCGGTGACGGCTTCCCGGATCGCGGGCGCTTCCTCGGTGAGCAGGACCTGCAGCACCTTCGCGGACGCCGCACGCTTCGGTGTCCGTCCGATCGTGACGTCGACCTCGACCGGGGAGCCGTTCGAATCGTGCATGCGCCGAGCCTGCCTCAATCCAGGCCGCCTGTCGGTAGGATCAGCACCGACATCGGGCGGGCGCGCCGCCAATGGAGCCGGGCGTCAGACCAGCCCGTTCTTCACCGCGTAATGGGTCAGTTCGGCGTTGTTGCGCATCCCGAGCTTCTCCAGGATGCGGCTGCGGTAGGTGCTGACGGTCTTGACGCTGATGAACAGCTCTTCGGCAATCCGGGAGACGGTCCTTCCCGAAGCGATCTTGCACAGCACCTGGAATTCGCGTTCCGAGAGGTCCTGGTGCATCGGGTGGCGGGCGTCGGGATCGAGCTGATTGACGAGCATTTCGGACACCGCGCCACTGATGTAGCGTCCCTTGACCAGGACCGTGCGGATGGCGCGCACGATTTCGTCCCCCGGAGCATCCTTCCTGAGATAGCCATTGGCCCCGGCGCGCAGCAGGTTGATCGCGTACTGCTCTTCCGGGTAGGCGCTGAGCACCAGCACCGGAAGCTCGGCGTGCGCTGCGCGGATCAGGCGGAGCGTATCGACGCCGCTGCGGTCCGGAAGCGACACGTCGAGCAGCACGAGATCGCACTGCGCGCCGCGCAGCAGGGCGAGCGCATCGGCACTCGTGGCGGCCTCGCCCGACACTTCAAGGTCGGACTCGAGCTGCAGCAGCTGCCGCAGGCCCGAGCGGACGATTTCGTGGTCGTCGACGACGACGATGCGGTGCTTCGGCATGGTGGATCGAGCGGGTGCCGCGAGATCGCGGTACGCCGTTGATACTATCGCAATTGTCCCGCGTCGGAAATTCCCGCAAAGCGAGGAGGAACCCATGGCTGATTCCGGGGTAATTCGGTTTGCATCGGCGTCGCGCGCCTGGTTGCAGCGCGCCGACGAATTCTTCGAGATGCTCTTTGGCCGTGCGGGTGGCACGATGTGGGTGATGCCGGTCGCGACCGTGCTTGCAGCCGCCGCGCTGTGGGTCGGGCACGCCGGCACCGGGCTCCTTGACCGCAGCTTCCACGATTACTCGTTCGCCGAGGCGATCGCGCGGCAGACGCGTGAGCTTCGCCTCGCGCTGGTCGACGCGGAAACCGGCCAGCTTGGATTCACGCTCACCGGAGATGCGCGCTACCTCGATCCCTACAAGGTTGCAGTTGCGCGCCTGCCTGAAATCCGCCGCGGGCTCGCTCGGCTCGCAGGCGAGGACCGCGAGGGCCGCACGCTGTTTCGCGAGGTGAGCGCGAACCTGGACCGCGTCCTCGGGCACTGGGAGGCCGCGATCGACCTGGTGCGCCAGGGGGGACCGCTGCGGGCGCAGGCGCTCGAGCAGAGCCGGCGCGGCAAGGCGGTCGCGGACGAGCTGCGCAGCGACATGAACTGGCTCGAGCGCATCCACGAGTCGCGCCTGGCGCGCTTCCAGGAGGTCTGGGGCGGCTCGCTGCTCGCGGTGCGGATCGTGTTCACCGTCCTGATCCTGCTCATCTTCGGCCTGTTTGTGCTGACGCTGCGCTACGCGCACCGCGCGCTCGACACCGAACGGCAGCAGATGGCCTACGTCGAAAGCGAGCGCGACCGCCTCGAGCGCGCGGTGCGCGAGCGCACGCGCGAACTGAGCGAGCTTGCAGGACACCTGCAGCGCGCGCAGGAGCAGGAGCGGCTGCGCGTGGCGCGCGAGCTGCACGACGAGCTGGGCGCGCTGCTCACTGCGGCGAAGATGACGGTCGCCTGGCTGGTTCGCCAGGGACAGGACCTGTCGGCCGCTGCCCGCGAAAAGCTCGGCAAGCTCGATGGATTCCTCGAGCAAGGCGTGCAGATCAAGCGCCGGGTGGTCGAAGGGCTCGCGCCGAGCGCATTGTCCCATCTCGGCCTCACCGCGGCGCTCCAGTCGCTCGCCGAGCAGGCCTCGGCGACGGGCGACCTGAAAGCGGCATTCCGCGCGACCGGTGCGCATCCCGAGCCGGATGCCGAGATCGCGATCGCGCTCTACCGCGTGGCGCAGGAAGCGCTGACCAACGTGCAGAAGCACGCCCGCGCCGCGAGCGCCGAAATCGGCGTGGATTTCGGCGCCGACTGGATCGAGCTGCGCGTGCGCGACGACGGCAAGGGTCTCGCCGGCTCCGCACAGGCCCCGGGAAAGGCGCACGGCCTGCCGGGCATGCGCCAGCGCGCGGATTCGCTCGGCGGTACGCTGGAAATCCGGTCGGACCCCGGTTCGGGCACCTGCGTGACCATGCGGGTGCCGCGCTCGCCGGCGCCGGCGTAGGACGAAGGCGGACGCACCCGGCACCGCGCGTCCGACAGATCGGCCGGCGCCCGGTGCCTACCATGCAGCCATCTCCGTTGCCGCGAATCAAGGAGGTGCAGCATGGTGAAAGCGACGAAACGGCTGATCCTGTGGTCGCTCGCGCTCTGCGCGGGTGCCGCAATCGCCGCCACCGAGCCGCCCGACGTGCTGGTGAAGCGCTCGGTCGGAGAGATTCTGGCCGAGATCGACCGCACCTCGGATCGTGCCGCGCTGCGTCGCGTGGCCGAGCAGAAGGTGTTGCCCAATTTCGAATTCCGCGAAATGACCCGGCTCGCGGCCGGCGCGAACTGGCGCAAGGCATCGCCGCAGCAGCAGGACGCGCTGGTGAACGGATTCCGGACGCTGCTCGTCAATCTTTACACCAGTGCGCTCAGCCAGAGCGGCGAGCGTGACCGCAAGCGCAGCGTCGAGGTCAGGCCGCTCGCGCAGCTCGCGAGCTCCGAGGACGTCACCGTCAGAACCGTGGTGAAGGAATCGGGCGGCCGCCCGATCGAAATCGACTACCGGATGCTGAAGCGCGACGACGGCTGGAAGGTCTACGACGTGCTCGTCGAGGGCGTGAGTCTCGTGACCAACTACCGCAGCACGTTCGACAACGAGGTCGCGAAGGGCGGCGTCGACGGCCTGATCCGGACGCTCGAGCAGAAGAACGGCGCGGGGCTGAAATCATGACCCCGGCCAGGATCGTTCCAGTGCTGCTGGCGGCGGCTGTGTGCGTTGCTTCACTGGGATCTGCCGCGGAGTCGGGCGTTCCCGCACCGGTGGTACGTGTCGCGACTGCCGGCCCGGTCGAGGCGTTTTTCCAGGACAGCGCGATCACGGCGCGCGTCAAGCTGGCGCTCGTCGATGCGCCCGACGTGAGCGCTCTCGAGATCGGCGTGCAGACGGAGCGCGGCGTCGTGCTGCTGAGCGGCTTTGTCGACGACGAGCGTGTCGTGCGCCGCGCCAAGGAGATCGCGAGCCGGGTGCCCGGCGTGATCTCGGTGCAGAACCGTCTTGCAATCAAGGGCTAGGTCACGCCAGACCTGCGCGAACTTCATGGAGGTTGACATGAACGGTCCATCGAACAAGCTGCAGCCGGTCCTGTTCGCTGCAGCGGTGAGCGTGATCCTCATGAGCGTAGTTGTCGTCGCTGCAATCACCGGTCGCCTGCCGGGCGCCGTGTCCTCGCCCGCGGTTTCGACGTCCGAAGCGCCTACGCCGGCGGCAACGGCACCGGCAGCGACAACGTCGCAGGCGAAACCGCAGTCGAGACTATTCGCAGCGCGTTGTTCCGACTGCGGCGTGATCGAGGAAGTCCGTGCGGTGCAGGTCGATGGCGAGGCGTCGGGACTCGGCGCCGCCGCGGGCGGCATCACCGGAGCGATCGTCGGCAGCCAGATCGGCCGCGGCAACGGGCGCACGCTCGCCACGATCGCGGGCGCTGCCGGAGGCGCCTATGCCGGCAACGCGATCGAGAAGAACACCAGGAAGCGCGTCGTCTACCGGATCACGCTGCGCATGGACGACGGTTCGCGGCGCGTGCTGACCAAAGGGCAGCAGCCCGCGTTCTCGGTTGGCGAGCGGGTGCGAGTGATCGACGGCAACGCGCTCGAGCGTGCGTGAATCGAGTCCCGGCGCAGCCAGCTCACAGCCCCAGGTAGGCCTGTCTCACGCGGTCGTCGCGCAGCAATTCCGCGCCCGAGCCGCTCATCACGACGTGGCCGTTTTCCATCACGTACGCATGCTGCGAAAGCTTCAGCGACACCGCGACGTTCTGCTCGACCAGCAGGATCGTCAGGCCCCTGCCGTGAAGCACGCGGATGGTATGCAGCACTTCCTGAACCAGGTTGGGCGCGAGCCCGAGCGAGGGTTCGTCGAACATGATGAGTTCGGGGCAGCCCATGAGGCAGCGGCCGATCGCGAGCATCTGCTGCTCGCCGCCCGACATGGTGCCGGCAACCTGCGAACGCCGCTCGGCAAGGCGGGGGAACATCGTGAACACTTCGTCGAGCGACTGCCGCGTCCTCGCGCGCGCACGCGGCAGCAGGGCGCCCATTTCCAGGTTCTCCAGCACCGTGAGCGACGGGAAGATCTGGCGTCCTTCAGCAACCTGGCCGATGCCGAGATTGCAGGTGACGTGCGACTCGAACCCGGTGATGTCGCGGCCCTTGAACCGGATCCGGCCGCCGCGCGGCTTCTCGATGCCGGCGATGGTGCGGATGAGGCTCGACTTGCCGGCGCCGTTCGCGCCGACGATGGCGACGATCTCGCCCTGCGGCACTTCCAGCGACACGCCCGCAAGGGCCTGTGCGTCCCCGTAGTAGAGGTCGAGCGCGTCGACCGAAAGCGCCCCGCTCATACCTCGGCCTCCTCGCCCAGGTAGCACTCGAGCACCGCCGGGTCGCGCACCACCTGCTCGGGCGAGCCGCGCGCGATGATCTCGCCGTGATGCAGCACGACGATTTCCTTCGCGAGCGCCATCACCGCGCGCATCACGTGCTCGATCAGCAGGATGGTCAGTCCGTCGCGCCGGTTGAGTTCGCGGAACAGCTCCACCATCTGATCGCATTCGGTCGGCCGCAGTCCCGCCATGACTTCGTCGAGCAGCAGCAGCCGCGGCCGCGTCGCCAGTGCGCGCGCCACTTCGAGGCGCTTGCGGTCGGGCAGGGTGAGCGAGGCCGCGGGCAAATCCCGCTTTGCCCCCAATCCCAGCTTTTCCACGATCCCGGCGGCATGCCTTTTCGCCGCCGGGACGCCTTTCTCCCGCAACAGCGCGCCGACCATCACGTTGTCGATCACCGACAGCCCCGCGAACGGCTTCACGATCTGAAAGGTGCGGCCGATGCCTGCGGCGCAGACCTGGTCGGCCCGCAACCCGCCGATCGGATTGCCGCAGAAACGGATCTCGCCGCTGTCGGCCGCATAGACTCCGGCGACCATGTTGAAGATCGTCGTCTTGCCGGCGCCGTTCGGTCCGATCAGCGCCGTCAGACCGCCGACCGGGACTTCGAAAGAAGCGCCAGTGACTGCCTTCAGTCCGCGGAACGACTTCGAAAGCTGGCGCACGTCGAGCAGCGGGCTCACTTCGAAATTCCCAGCTTGCGCGCGAGCGTCGGCCAGATGCCGTTCGGCAGGAACATGATGACCGCGAGCAGCACGACCCCGTAGAAAACCTGTTTGACGCCCGGGAACTCCCAGCCGAGCGCGGCGAGCACCTCGGTGATGGTGTCGGCGAGAATCGTGAGCACCGCGGCGCCGAGGATCGGCCCGAACAGCGTGCCCACGCCGCCGATGATCGGGCCGAGGATGATCTCGATCGAGCGGCTGATGTTGAAAATCTGCTCCGGGAAGAGGTTGTTGTAGTAGAAGGCGAAGAACACCCCGGACACCGCGGTCATCGCCGAAGAGAGCACGACCGCGAGCATTTTCCAGCGGAAGGTGTTGATGCCGAGCGCCTGCGCGGCCTCCTCGTTTTCGCGGATCGCCTGCCAGTAGTAGCCCGCGCGCGAACCGAGCAGCCACGCACACAGCGCGAAGGCGCCCGCGGTCAGTGCGAGGATCGCGTAGTAGTACATCTCCGGCGGGCCGCGGAAATTGGCGAGGTCGATCTGGTCGCGCTGCGCGACCTTGATGAACAGCCCGCCCGGGCCTCCGGTCCAGCCCAGGTGATCGAAGCCGATGCGCGTGAATTCGGCGAAGGCGATCGTGAGGAGCGCAAAGTACACGCCCGAAATGCCGAATCGGAAGGCGAGAAAGCCGATTGCGGCGCCGAAGGCGATGCAGGCCGCGATCGACAGCCACAGCCCCGCCCACGGACCGATCCCGAGATGGAAAAAGAGACCCGCCGCGACGTAGGCACCGACGCCGACGTACAGCGAATGCCCGAGCGACAGTTGCCCGGCGAAACCCATCATCACGTTCCAGGCCTGGCCGGTGTAGGCGAGATACAGGATCAGGGTCGCCACCGAGAGCACGTAGGCGTCGGCGAAACCCGGAAGCGCGACCAGGCCCGCAGTGAGCACCGTCAACAGGATCGCAGCGCGCCGGTTCATGTCTTTTTCCCCAGCAGCCCCTGCGGGCGGAACAGCAGTACCAGGATCAGGAGCCCGAAGCTGAACATGCTTTTCGCCGACGGCGTGATGAACAGGCCCGCCATCGCCTCCGAGACGCCGATCAGCACGCCGCCGAGCAGCGCGCCGCCCATCGAGCCGAGTCCGCCCACGATGACGATCACGAACGCCAGCAGCGTGTACGCGGGCCCGAGCGCGGGCGACACGTCGACCAGCAGGATCATCACGCAGCCGGCGACCGCGACGCAGGCCGAGCCCAGGCCGAAGGTGAGGGCGTAGTAGCGCTTCACGTTCAATCCCACGACGAGCGCCCCGAGATGGTTGTCGGCGCAGGCGCGGATCGCCTTGCCGGTGCGCGTCAGGCGGAAGAAAGCGAACAGGCCGGCGCTCACCGCGATTGCCGCAAGCGCCGCGTACAGACGCGCCTTGTCGACGAAAATCTTGCCGAAGGCGAACGATTCCAGCTGATAGTCGACCTGGATGTTGCGCGCGTCCGGGCCGAACACCATCAGCAACCCGTTCACCATGACGATGGCGATCGCAAGCACCAGCATGAACTGGGAATGCTCGGGACGAGTGATGAAGGGATTGATCACGGCCGCCTGCAGCAGGTAGCCGAAGACGAAGAACGCGGCAGCGACCGGAACGATGGCGAGGAACGGGTCGAGTTTCAGCGCCGCGAACAGCACCACCGTCGCGTACATCGCGATCGTCATCATCTCGCCGTGAGCGAAATTGACCACGCGCACCACGCCGAAGATCACCGACAGGCCGAGCGCCATCAGCCCGTACACCATTCCGGTGAGGGTTCCAGCGATGAGCACGTTGATGACGAGATCGATGGGCATGGCAAAAAAATGGGCCGGCGCTGCCGGCCCTGGTCGTGTCTTCTCCCGGGCTCAGCTCTTGCGGTAACCCGGCTCGGGAAACACCACCCGCGCCTCGGCGTACTCCGTGGGCAGGGTCACGGTCGGCCGGCCCTTCAGATTCTGGATCGCGGCCGAGAGATTGCCCTCGACCTGCCCCTTGGCGTTGAACCGGATCGCACCCCCGAGCGACATGCGGCGATTGACGGCGATGTCGGTCTGGCGAATCGCGTCGGCGAGCACTTTGGAATCGGTGCTTTGGGCACGCTTGAACGCGTCCGCCGCGATCATGATCGCGTCGTAGGTGTAGCCGACGTTGGTGCCGTGGAAATCCAGCACGTCCTTCGGATTGTGCTTGCGGAAGGCGGCACCCACGATGCGTGTCATCTCGGACTTGGGGTTGAACCAGACGGTGTTGCAGATCGCGTACTCGGCCAGCGGCCCCAGCGTCTTGGTGTATTGCTCTTCATACAGCCCCGGCGAGCCCGGACTGATGATGCCCATCGGTTGCCAGCGCTGCTTGGCCATTTCGCGCCGCAGGATGATGGCGTCGTTCAGCCGGCACACCAGCATGAGGAAGTCCGCCTGGGTCGACTTGGCCTTCGACACTTCGACCGTGAGGTCCCTCGCGGCCGGATCGTAGGCAATCGTGTCGAGGACCTTGAATGGCAGGAAGTCCAGGCGCGGCAGGATCGCGCCCACGCCCTTGGCCATCGCCTGGCCGAAGGTGTCGTTGACGTGCATGAACACCGCGCTTCGCGGCACCGTATTGGTGACGCGGAAGATGTCGCCCATCAGCGCCAGGCCGTTGCGCACCAGGTCGATCGCGGTGGGAAAGTTGCGGAAAACGAACTTGTAGCCCTGCTCGGTGATTTGAGGCGCGGCGGCGATATTGATGATGTGAGGAATGCCCCGCTGCTCGGCAACCTGCGCGATGGCCGCCGTGTGGCCCGAATCAAACGCGCCGACCAGAACGTTCGCGCCTTCCTGGATCAACCGCTCGGCGCGGGTGCGTGCCGTGTCGGCGTTCGACTCGGTGTCCGCGTTCATCAGCTCGATGTCCACGCCGAGCACCTGCTTGATGACCTCCGGCGCGAGGTCGGCACCTTTCTGGCACGACTGGCCGATCAGCGCCTGCACGCCCGAGCGCGGCAGGAGGACGCCGACCTTGAGCCGCCGGGACTGCGCTCGCACGATTCCGAACGGCGCGAGACCCGCGGCGACGCCGGCCGCGGCCAATGCCTGATTGAACTGTCTGCGCTTCATCGCTCCTCCTCCTGCGCGCCGAAGCGCGCGCTTAGCCCTTCGCGTAACCCGGCATCGGGAATACCGGTTTCGCTTCGGCGGCCGAGGCGGGCAGCACTACCGTGGGCCGCATGTTGAGGTTCTGGATGCAGGCCGACGCGTTGCCCTCGACCTGGCCCTTGGCGTTGAACTTGATCGGCCCGCCCAGCATCATGCGGTTCGCGATGTCGGTCTGCCGGATCGCATCGGTCAGCGTCCTGGCGTCGGTGGATTTGGCGCGCCTGAAGGCATCGGCCGCGATCATAATCGCCTCGAAGCTGTAGCCGACGTTGAGCGCGTGGAACATCAGCTTGTCCTTCGGGTTCTGCTTGTCGAAAGCTTTTTCGATGCGCCTGGTGAGGTCCGCCTTCGGGTTGTACCAGGGCACGTTGGAGATGCAGTATTCCGACAGTTTGCCGAGCGTCTGGTAGAACTGGTTTTCGTACATCCCGGGATTGCCCGGGCCGATGATTCCCATCGGATTCCAGCGCTGCTTGACCATCTCGCGGCGCAGGATGATGGCGTCGTTCAGGCGACACACGAGCATCAGGAAGTCGGCGCCCGTCGACTTGGCCTTGGACACTTCGACCGTCAGGTCGCGCGCGGCCGGATCGTAGGAAATCGTGTCGAGCACCTTGAAAGGCAGGAAATCCAGGCGCGGCAGCAGCGCGCCGATTCCCTTGGCCATGGACTGGCCAAAGGTGTCGTTGACGTGCATGAACACCGCAGTGCGTGGCGCGGTGTTAGTGGCGCGGAACAGGTCCCCGATCAGCGCAAGGCCGTTGCGCGTCAGGTCGATCGCGGTGGGGAAATTGCGGAAGGTGAACTTGTAGCCCTGCTCGGTGATCTGCGGGGCAGCCGCGATATTGATGACGAAGGGCACGCCGCGCTGTTCGCACACCTGCGCGATGGCACCGGCGGCGCCCGAATCGAACGGGCCCGTCAGCACGTGCGCGCCTTCCTGGATCAGGCGCTCGGCGCGGGTGCGCGCGGTGTCCACGTTGGTCTCGGTGTCGGCGTTCATCAGTTCGATGTCGACGCCGTACATCTCCTTCAGCAGCCCCGGCGCGAGGTCGGCGCCTTTCTGGCATGACTGGCCGATCAGGCCCTGAACGCCGGAGCGCGGCAGCAGCACCCCGACCTTGAGCTTCTGCGACTGGGCCCGGAGAATTCCGAATGGGGCGAGCGCCGACGCGACTCCGGTCACCGCCGCTACACGGTTGAATGTCCTGCGATCCATGGCTTGACCCTCCTTGATTTTCGTACCCCGCATTCTACGCGAGGGTCGCGGAACGACCCGCATCCGGCGTTATTATCGGTCATCAATCATGGCATCCGCCCGCGTCCGTGCCGTGCCGCTCGGCAACGCCGAGATCGTCGCGACCCACCATGGCGACGGATCGGTGCGGCTGCGTTCGCCGTATTCGCTCGGACCGTATCCGCGAAATATCACGGACTGTCTCGCGCGCTGGGCGGGCGAAGCCCCCGACCGGATCCTCGCCGCCGAGCGCGATGCCGGCGGCTGGCGAACCCTCGATTACGCAGAGGCGCACGCGCGCTCGATTCGCATCGGCGAGGCGCTCATCGAGCGCGGGTTGTCCGCCGAGCGGCCGGTCGCGATCCTCTCGGAGAATGGGATCGAGCACCTGCTTCTGCTGCTCGGCGCGATGCACGTCGGCGTGCCCTGCGCGCCGGTATCCCCGGCGTATTCGCTGCTCTCGGCCGATTTCGCGAGGCTGAAGCTGGTGATGGGCCTCGCGACGCCGGGGTTGGTATTCGCCGCCGACGAAGGCCGTTTCTCCAGGGCGATCGAGGCGGCGGTGCCGAAATCCGCGGAAATCCTGTTCAAGGCCGGTTTCGGCGCGCTCGAAACCCGCGCGGCGGGCCCGCGCGTGGCGGCGGCGCACGCGAACACCGGACCCGACACGATCGCCAAGTTCCTTTTCACCTCGGGATCGACCGGGCAGCCCAAGGCAGTGATCAATACGCAGGGGATGCTCTGCGCGAACCAGCAGATGCTCCTGCAGGCGCTGCCGAGCCTTGCGGCAGCGCCGCCGGTGCTCGTCGACTGGCTGCCGTGGCACCACACCGCCGGCGGCAACCACAACATCGGCATCGTCCTGTACAACGGTGGCACGCTCTACGTCGACGCGGGCCGGCCGATGCCCGGTTTGGTCGAGCAGACTGTGCGCAACTTGCGCGAGGTCGCGCCCACCATCTACTTCAACGTGCCGCGGGGCTACGAAGCGCTGCTGCCGTTCCTGCGTTCGGACGAGGCGCTGCGCAGAACCTTTTTCAGCCGCCTCGGCCTGATGCAGTACGCGGCGGCCGTGCTGCCGCAGCCGGTCTGGCAGGCCTATGACGAACTCGCGCTCGCGACCTGTGGCGAGCGCGTGCTCTGGATCACGGGCTACGGCGCAACCGAAACGGCGCCGTTCACGATGAGCACCAATCGCGGCGCGGCGCGTGCAGGAACCGTCGGACTGCCGGTCGATGGTGTAGAGATGAAACTCACGCCGGTGTCGGGCAAACTCGAAGCGCGCTTTCGCGGGCCGCACATCACCCCCGGCTACTGGCGGCAGCCGGAACTGACGCGTGCCGCGTTCGACGAGGAAGGCTATTACCGTACCGGGGACGCCATGCGTTTCCTCGACGCCGCGGATCCGGGACAGGGCCTGGAGTTCGACGGCCGCCTCACCGAGGATTTCAAGCTCACGACGGGCACCTGGGTGAGCGTGGGGCCGCTTCGCGCGAAGATCAACGCTGCGGGCGCACCGTACGTGCAGGACAGCGTGATCACCGGGCACGGCCGCGACGCGGTCGGCGCGCTCGTCTTTCCGAACCTCGCCGCCTGCAAGACGCTGGCGGCCGATGCGCTACGGGAGTTCCTGCAGCGGCTTGCGGACCGGCTCTCGCGCGAAGCGAGCGGCAGCTCGAACCGCGTCGAGCGGCTGTTCCTCCTCGAAGAGCCGCCCTCGCTCGATGCGGGCGAGATCACCGACAAGGGCTCGATCAACCAGGCCGCGGTGCTCGCGCGCCGCGCGGCTCTGGTCGAAGCGCTGTACGCCGAACCTTCCGATCCACGGACCATATTGGGGTCGCCATGAACACCGACGAACTGGTTGCGATCGACATTCACACCCACGCCGAGGTTTCGACGCGGATGCTGCCCGACGAAGCCGAGGCCGAGGCGCTGGAAGCCCGCGGACGCTATTTCCGTTACGAGGTCAAGCATCCGACCATCGCGCAGATGGCGGCGTATTACCGCGAGCGGAAGATGGGGTTCGTCGTCTTTACCGTGGACCAGGAGCGCGGCATGGGGGTCAAGCGAATCTCCAACGAGGAAGTGGCCGAATCCGCGCACGAACATGCGGACGTGGCGATTCCCTTCGCGAGCATCGATCCGGCGCGCGGGCGAATGGGGGTGCGCGAAGCACGGCGCCTGATCAAGGATTTCGGCGTGAAGGGCTTCAAGTTCCACCCCGTCATCCAGGGGTTTTTCCCCAACGACCGCGACGTCTATCCGCTCTACGAAGTGATTGCGGAGGCGAAGCTGCCCGCGCTCTTTCACACCGGGCAGACGGGCATCGGCGCCGGGATGCCGGGCGGCGGCGGACTGAGGCTGAAGTACGCCAACCCGATCCATCTCGACGACGTCGCCGCGGATTTCCCCGACCTGCCGATCATCCTCGCGCACCCTGCGGTGCCGTGGCAGGATGAGCAGCTCTCGGTCGCCCTGCACAAACCGAATGTCTACATCGATCTCTCCGGGTGGTCGCCGAAATACTTCGAGCCGAAGCTTGTGCAGTACGCCAACACGCTGCTGAAGGACAAGGTGCTTTTCGGCAGCGACAACCCGGTGATCCTCCCCGACCGCTGGATCGCGGAGTTCGACAAGCTGCCGATCAAGCCCGAGGTGCGGCCGCTGATCATGAAGGAGAACGCCGTGCGTCTTCTCAAGCTGAGGAAATAGTCGATGGACTGGATCCGCTTTGCAGCACTGATCTCAGGCTTCGCGATTGCGGGTGCGGCGCTCGCGCAGCCGAACTGCGGTCCACCCACACCGCGCGATTCCGAAGGTCCGTTCTACAAGGCGGGCGCACCGAAGCGTTCGTCGCTCGTCGAGCCGGGCGCGAAAGGCGAGCGGCTGCTGCTGAGCGGCACGGTGTACTCGCGCGAGTGCAGGCCGGTGCCGAACGCGCTGCTGGACTTCTGGCAGACGGACGAGAAGGGCGACTACGACAATGCGGGCTTTCGTTTTCGGGGCCAGGTCGCCGCCGACGCGAACGGCCGCTACAGCCTGGAGACGATTCTGCCGGGCGAGTATCCCGGGCGCCCCCGGCACGTTCACGTCAAGGTGCAGGCGCCCGGCGGCCGGGCATTGACTACGCAGATCTACTTTCCCGGATCGGGCGGACCGGTCCGGCTGCAGGCGCGCGTTGAGCGGCGCGAAGGCGCGTTGCGTGCGACCTTCGATTTCGTGTTGCCCTGAGCGGCATCGTTGCTGCGCGCTGGTCACGAGCCTACCGCTACGGGACGGCGCCGAAAGATCGGTCCCCGACAGCAGGGTCTCGCTCCGGTACCCGAATTCGTCCTGCCTGCTACGCCAAATCCTTCAAAGCGTCAGCACAACCGCGCACAACCGCTATCAATCGACGTGCATTTCGCTTCGGTACGCCGCATATAACAGATCGAGGGTACGCATGGCCTCGGCGAGCAGGCCGTCATCGCTCTGTGCCTTCTCCCTGGCGCCCTTCAGCAGGCTTTCCAAACCCTTGGCATCCGGCACCGGGATTCCGCCTGCGTCAAGAAAATGTACTGCCGCACCGATTGCCGCAAGCGCAGGATCCCGATCCAGGCGAAAGCTTGCCAGCAGGACCTCGAAGGTGACCCGGTTCTTGATGTGGGTGAATTCCGCGCCGTCGAAATCGAACCCGACGGCTTTCTTGGGGCGCTCGCTCGGGCGCGCGAGCCATACGAATCTTGCATCTCGATCGATGAATCGCTTGATGAGCCAGGCGCTGGCAAGCCGATCGACCCAGGGCGCCTTGCGGGTGGCCCATAGGCGCTTCCGATAGCGGGCGCCGTTGAACTGCCGCAGGCTTCTCTTGGAGAAGCGCGGCTCTCCACCGGAATAGGTTTCCTGATATTTGCGCTTCAGGTCGGAAAGTGCGGCTACCGCCTGCAGCTTAGCCTCGCCATGGTAGAAATCTATCTGCGAGAGCTTTTCCACCGCGCGCTCCAGCCTACGGACCGCTGTTTGAGCGCGACGGGATCCGAGGCGCGCAACCAGGTTCTTGGTGGCAGCCATCTTTTGCACCAGGGTGCCGTACTCCGCGCTGCGGTCGAAAAGCGTCTGGAGGTGCGCACGCTGCCCTGCGCTCCGCGGCTGCAACTCGAGCGTCATCGCGAAGCCGCCGCAGGACTTGATCTCGGACTCCATTTCTCCGAGCACTGCGCCACCTGCTGCGCCTGCGGGGAGCAGATAGACGCCGTCGCGCAGGACGCCGCACCCGGATTGCTTTAGCGCGCGCCACACTCGCATACGCAAGGTCGAGTTTCGCGTCGGAAGGCTGAGCACGAGGACATCGAACGCATCCATATTTGTGTAATAGATATCACAAAGAAGTGAATAAAGATACATCAACCGTATTGACAGTCAGCGGGCGCGATCTGTAGCTTAGGCGGCGCGTGAAATTAACTTGACCATTTTGCGTGGATGTGTTTTATGGTGGCATGCAGGCAACATCCGTGCAGCGCCAGATCAAATTACGATACCGGTTGCTTGTCGCGGTGATGGATGAGCGCATGCGTCGGCAC
>ORMF010939579.1_pt1 | contig 24795 bp, 20 predicted proteins | sample 1779871 | NCBI WGS metagenome assembly ORMF01 (sample SAMEA104232316, study PRJEB22302) | groundwater metagenome | biome: forest; feature: aquifer; material: groundwater | place: USA | collected 2011-08-07 | depth 5.4 m | reverse complement strand
TTGTGGTACCGTGGGCAGATCGCCTTGCGATACTCCCATTTGGACGTTTGACTCATAATGTAACCCTCCTCGATCAGTAAAATGGCCCGCCGTGTGTGGGTTACATTTTAAATGAGTCAACGATACCTCCTATGGTTACATGTTAGGTGATTCAATACGCGCTATACTCTACTATCCTGATTTGTGCTAATATCGACCGTTGCAAATTGCCTGGCTTGCGAGACGCAAGCTAGACTCTATAGCCCAAGAGAAGGCGTGAGAGAGGTCGCTCAGCGCGAGGAGGAGTTCCATGGCAGACAGCTTGACCGTCATTGACAACCGAACCGAGAAGAAGTACGAAATCCCTATCGAGCACGGGACGATCAAGGCCATGGATCTCCGGCAGATCAAAACTTCTGACGGCGATTTCGGATTGATGAGCTATGACCCGTCGTTTACTAACACCGCTTGCTGCAAGAGCCAGATCACGTTCATCGACGGTGAACAGGGGATCTTGCTGCATAGGGGCTATCCCATCGAGCAGTTAGCCGAGAAAAGCACCTACCTGGAGACCGCGTACCTCCTTATCTATGGGGATCTCCCCAGCGGCGAACAGATGGATGGCTTCGTCAACCAGGTCACACGTCATACTATGGTCCATGAGAATATCAAGAAGTTGATGGATGGTTTTCACTACGACGCCCACCCGATGGGGATCCTCTTGGGGACGGTTAGCGCCCTCTCGACCTTCTATCCGGATGCCAAGAATATCATGGATCAGGAGGCCCGCCAAAGGCAGATCATTCGCCTGATCGCCAAGATGCCGACGCTAGCGGCGTATGCCTATCGACATAGCCGTGGGCTGCCGTACACCTACCCGGACAACAGTCTGAGCTTCACCGGCAACTTCCTCAATATGTTGTTCCGGATTACAGAGCCAACTTACCACCCGCATCCTGTGTTGGAAAGAGCCTTGGATCTCCTGTTTGTCCTGCACGCCGACCACGAGCAGAACTGTAGCGGCAATGCCATGCGGTCTGTCGGCAGCTCTCATGTCGACCCATACTCGGCTGTGGCCGCAGCCATTGCGGCCCTCTACGGCCCCCTGCACGGCGGAGCCAATGAGGCTGTGCTTCACATGCTGAAGGAGATCGGGTCGAAGGACAAGGTGGCCGCGCATATCAAGAAGGTCAAGGCCGGCGAAGTGAGGTTGATGGGATTCGGCCACCGCGTGTATAAGAACTACGATCCCAGAGCCAAGGTCATCAAGCGGCTGGCCGAAGAGGTCTTTGAGGTGACAGGAAAAAATCCCTTGCTGGAGGTGGCCCTCGAGATGGAGAGAATCGCGCTTCAGGATGAGTACTTCATCGCGCGAAAGCTCTACCCAAACATCGATTTTTACACCGGCTTGATCTACGAGGCGATGAAGTTTCCGATGGACATGTTCCCGGTCCTCTTCGCCATCCCCAGGACAGCCGGTTGGGTTGCCCAGTGGGAGGAGATGCTCCTCGACCCGGAACAGAAGATCGCCCGTCCCAGGCAGATCTATCTCGGTCAGCCACGGCGCGACTATTGCCCAATGGCCGATCGACCGAGTCAGGCACCAGTAAGAGATCGATGAAGCGTTACGGTACCCGACGACGCCCAACCTGCTTGGCCCTTGCGGTACCTTGGCGGGGCAGGCATCCGCTCCAGTGCATTCTTTCTGACAGCGTGTACGTCCAGTAGCCGTCAATCTCGCAGCCGTTACCCTCCCTGCCCTCTTCGAAGAGTATGGCTATCATCACCATCTCCAGACAGATCGGGGATTTGAAATTCCCGAGAAGTTTGTCGTTGGCTACGGCCTCGATTACAACTAGCGTTATCGCAACCTGCCTTGCATCGGTGTCCTAAAACCCGAGCTGATGGAACGCTAGGGCCTTTTACCAAGGGTTTCCGGTCCGCCGTCTCGCTGGCAAGCCTCTCGACACCCTTGCCGAGATATGGTAGAAGTACATGACGCCGGGGTGGTGAAACTGGCAGACGCACGGGACTCAAAATCCCGCGGGCTTCGGCCCATGAGGGTTCGACCCCCTCCCCCGGCACCACTCTTTTCCATACGTTAGACGCTTTTGTCCTGGCGACGCCCACGGCGAACAGCCGATTGTGTAGCACTTCTGTCACGCTTCTTGTCGACCGCCACGATCACCTTTCGTTGGCATGCTGTCTTCCGCCCCGCTTGGTGGAAGGCTGACAACTTCTCGCCGGCCTCCCGGAGCATGACTTCCTCTGCGATCGCGTACCGTCGGTAGATACTCTCGGTTTTGTGCCCCACCATCTTCATCGCCGCCGAGCGCGGCACGCCAGCCCGTTCGAGGTTGCGCACGGCCGTCCGGCGGAAGTCGTGGGGGATGAGCCACGGCACCCCGGCGTTCCGACAGGCTGTCTTCCAAGCTCCTCGAAAGTCCTTAATGGGCTTGCCATTGCGGTGGAAGACCCACGGGATGATCCGGCCGAGACGTTTTTGGACCAGGTCGGTTTTGGCTCGCTGGGCGTCGAGAACCGCCCGCAGCTCCAGGGTCAGCGGAAAGTTTTTGCCTGCCCGGTTTTTCTCCTCTCCCGGCTCCACGCGAAGCCAGCCGCCCTCGAAGTCTACGTGGGGCCACTGGCGGGTCAAGATTTCTGAGTCGATGCGCCATCCGGTGATATAGGCCGTCTGAATCGGCGATTGAAGATCGGGATGAAGACGCGGGAGTAAACTGTGAAACTGGGCAGGCTCGAGGAAGCCCTTGCGCACGTTATCCTCCTCGAGCTTAGTGATGGTCGGTATCCGGTCCACTTTGCCGGCGATCTGGCCCAGGTGGAACATGCGGACGAGAGCAGACAGCTCGCGGTTGATCGTCGCGTTCTCGGCGTGCTCTGCTTGGCGATTTGTGATGTAGACGGTGATGCGATCTGGCGTGAGATCCAGCGCCGGGGTGCCTGTGAAGGCCAGCATGAGATGTGTGAGCGACCGCTGCAGCCGGTCTGCCGAGCGGTACTTGTTCATCTTATAGTCGATGGTGATCATCGCCGCAAGATCGTCGATCCGTGTCCGCTCGATACTGGGCCCGACCAGGCGGCCGCGCTCGATCTCTGAGAGCCGCCGCTTGAGTAGCCGGACAGCCTGCATCCGCTCCGGCGACCTCGCGCTTTCCTGGTAGCGTGTACCGCGAACGCTGTAGTGGATCCACCAGATTCTACCCCGTTGATAGACGCCTCCCATTCCCCGCAGTCCCCGTCTCGTCATGATCTTCTCCTCTCTTTGCGCATGCGTGGGTTCTAGCGAACCGTCAAGGCCGAGCGCGTATCGTTTGCGGCCGAACGCCGTCAAGCCCTCTTGGCGGTCAGCCATCGTTGAAGACCTTGCTCACTAAAGCGCAGTACCTTACGGCTCAGCTTCCGAGCGAAGGGGAGCCGCCCGGCATGCCGATAGAGCCATCTTACGGTGACGCCAAGCCGCGTTGCCGCCTCTTCCGGGTTGAGCAAATGATCTATTACCGAAGGATCCCGGTTTTCTTTAGCGATCGTAGGAATTTCAGGTAAGCGAGCCAGGAGGACGCTCTCGAGCACGTTAATCTTGGTCAGCAATGGCAAGATGCTCTCCGGCGGGAGTTCCGACGCCAACTGGGGGGTATGGACGAGCTCGGCTAGACTGGGATGTCTGTCTTCCCGGTCTCTGCGTTGCTCTCCCTTACCGGCTATGACCCCTTCAAGCATCGGTCTCTCACGCGGAATAGCGTTGGACACTGTCGTTCTCATGCATTCACGAGTTGCCTCTTGATTCTTGTCTACAGAGCCCTCGAACGTCCGTCAAGAGCAGGAATGTGCAAGGGCCCGATAAATTGCTTATTCCGAACGAATCCGCTACATCTAGAGATCGCAACGAGGCTACCGAGACAGAAGTGAGAGAAGGGAGGCCTAGATAAAGGGTTCGAGGCTGGACTCTTAGAGCTGATTGAAATCTACACTGTCATGATCAGCCTGACCAGCATGCTTCTTCACCTACGGTCCCCGAGTCATGGCTCTTCCCACCTGTTCTGACACCGTGGTCGTCACCCAGTCCCCAGCACCGGGGGCATCACGCCCCCGCTGGCTGCGCGCTCTGACGTGCGAGTTTCGCTGCCCGTCGCTCTTCCGCCCTCTTAAGCCAAGATCTGCGTGGGTGGCTAAGCATCCGCACCAAGCTGGCGGTTACGGGCCTGCCCCGCCAGGTCCTGAACCCATATTGTCTGAGCCTCTCCGCAATTGCCGCTGGGGTGAGACCCTGGGCCACAAGCTCCCGCGCCGCGGCCCGCCACCCCCAAGGTCGGAGGAGCGCATGCCGGCTGACGGCGCCGCCCGCCCAGACGATATCCACCTCCCAGCCAGTGGGCGAGGCGGAGATCAGGCGGATCTCCCGGACCACGAGTCGCACGAGGCGCTTTCGATCCTCGTTGGTGGTCGCAATATCACGCCAGAGGTTCGGGATGTCCGCCGCGAGCGACCGGATCTCCTCGATCGTCTCGCGAGTCAGCCGGAGCGGAGGGGTGAGGGGCTGTTCCCGGTGCCGGCGCTCGAGGTCCTGCACCTGGGCGAGCGCCTCGTCCAAATCCTTGTGGAGCTCCGCCGCGGCCAGGCGCTTCTTCGGATCGATCTGCAGCACGTGCGCCTTGAGGAGTTGGGCCCTGCTGCGGGTCCGCTCCAGTTCCTCCTGCCGCTGCTGCTGGAGGGCAGTGTGGCCACCATTCAGGTCGTCTCCCGCGAGGAGGAGCGCCTCCACCTCGGGTGGCGCGAACGCGCGCAGGACCTCCCCCTCAACGAGGGCATCCAGGATGTCGCCGTCAATTCTCGAACAGGTGGGATCACCAAACTGGGCATTGGCCCCCCGGCAGACGTAGGTCTTCTGCCCCCTCTTGCCCCCCCGGGGAGGCTGATAGCGAGTTTGCAGGTGCCTTCCGCACACGCCGCAGAGGACGAGCCCCTGGCAGAGGGCGTCCCCGCGCCCGACGGGCTGGTTGTAGTCGCGGATTCGGTTGTTCCAGAGGCGTTCCTGGATGCGGTCAAACGTGGCCCTGGGGATGTAGCCGGAATGTTGCCCTGGCTTGACGATCCACTTCTCCTGCGGCACCGAACGCGTTTTCCCGCTGTTCCCGCGCGGCCAGGCTTCACGGAGCCCGAATCGATAGGAGCCGCAGTAGGCCGGGTTCTTCAGGATGTTGTAAATCCTACCGGCGCTAGGGTCCTTCCAGTCTATCTGTCCATTCCCCGCCGGATCCGTGGGCAGCTTGAGGTGGTGCTCCTTACACCACAGGAGCACCTTCCGCACGCTCCCGTGGATTTCGTACTGGCAAAAGATATCGCTGATCCGCTGCCGCACTTGGGGGTTCCGGTGCTTCACCCAGTAGAGACCCTTTTTCCCCCGCACCGCGACATAGCCCACCGGAACCCGCGACACGGTGTAGCCCCCTTTGGCCTGGGCATATTTGGCCTTGCGCATTCGCTCGGCCCGGTGCGCATTCTCAAATTCCGCAAATTCGGCGTGGATGCCTGCTACGAACCGGTCATTGGGGTCGTTCGGGTCGACGATGACGCCGTCGATCACCAACAAGGTGTCGCTGACGCAGCAGAGGTCCAGTAGGGTTCGGAAATCCGAGGCCCGCCTACTCAGCCGGTCGTGGTCGGCGCTGAACACGGCTCCCACCTGGTGGTTCGCCACCTCGCGCAGCAGGCGCTGCCAGTCCGCTCGGTTTACCCCGCCGCTCGCCGACACGCCAAGGTCTCCCAGGTAGAGGTCGATCTGATCCTCCCGCCAACCCCAGGCCAGCGGGTACTCCTGCTGGTCGCGCTGGTGGGCGAGCGAGCCGAGGCTTTCCTCGGCCTGGTGCGGGGTCGACACCCGGTTATAAACCGCCGCCTTGAGCTCGACATGGTGCGGCTTAATCTGGATCGGGCGAATGTCCGTCATCTCTTAGCTCCTGGGTCAGCCGGAGGTAGCGCCTGATCGCGAGGCGGGCGAGAATCCGGGCCACCTCGGACCGCGCTGGCTCCGGGATCTTGCCCTCGCTCGGATCGTCCGCGCTCGCGCTCGGATCTGGCCGTCTCGTCATGGTTCTCGCCCCTCGCTTCCAACCTGCGATCCCGTACGCTCTTCCCCCACTTCGCAAACTCCACTAGTTGCGCTAGGGTAAGGCGAGTGTGTTGGGGTGCATGCTGTACGGAGGACTTCGATCGTGTGTACAGGCTGCATCCGGTGACACCTTGGCTTTCCTTCGAGCGGGGTGCTTTCAAGGTTGGGGCGCGTGTTGCTGGGCTCGGCTCAGGCGGGGGGTCGCTTCTGGCGCGGACCGACGATCGACGCCGGACAGGCGCTTTCAGGCTGTCCCGGCTTTGATTTTCTTTCGGGTCCGGCAGCCCTTCGGTGGACAACGAGAGCTGCTCCCTATCGGTCACATTGGCTCCTAACCGTTTCCGCCGCTTCGCCTTTGCCATCACAACCATCTCCTTCGAAATCTCCGTCGGCACAGGCACAACATCCGCCGAACTCATGAGCACTCGCTTTCTCGCCCTGGTCATTCAACTCCAACGAGCTGAGTGTCTCACTCTGTTGACACGGATGGAATGTGCGAAAACCCCGGTTTCACACATTTAAAAACCGGGGTTTTCGAGCGGCTGGGGAGGTTAAAACTGTAAGAAGAAGGGGAGAGCGGTGCTGGGTGAGAGGTGGATGCCCGTTACAAAAAGATTACCAGTCGGCGAATTGCGGGCCTGGCCAGTCACTAGTCTTTCCAAAGAAACCGATCCAGTGCTTTTTGACTACCTTTTCGTGCTCGATGAGAATGTGGTTGACACTGCGGCGCACGACCTCGCTCGGCAAGTTACCCACCTTTATCTTTGCAAACCTCTTGGGGTCTACCGCCTCAATTAGTGTGGCAATGTCTCCCCACCGAGGTCGACCGAACCGCCTGCGAAATTCCCGCGCGAGCACCGCGGCTGCCAAGTTGGAGGGAGACCCACCAGGAGGCCGCCCCGGGGGCCGTGTGGCGGGATCTTCGCGTATGGCTGAGTCCCAGATGTCGAGGTCCTTTCTGACATGGATGAGGCGCTTAAGGAACGGGTGCGCCCGAGCGTCTAGCGCATCGGGAGGGATCCCCTCGAGAAGAGTGGCTATTGCCGTGCCAAAATCATCGATCGCGGCGGCGAGGCGGGCGACAGCACGCTTGGCCGCCTTCGCCCTGAAGCGGTATGGGGGACAAACATAGCGCCAAAGGAAGAGGAACAAAGCATCCGGGTAGCCCCGCCGCCTCATGTAGGTGCGAAAGATCTTACACACAGGCTTAATCTGCCGCAGACGCTCATACAGCTCCTGGGGACGAAGCTTGGAGACTCTCCGGGCGGGTTTCGCCCGCATGGGCAACTGGATGGGTCTTGACGCCATGGCTCCTCCTTGAGGAAAGCCCCGATCGGGATCGCGTGGCCAGCCCGTCAGGCGCGCCGATTCGGGTGGCGACCCCTTGGTCGCGACGTTGCAAAAATGCCCGGCGTGATGCCGGGGCTACAATTTGAGACGAGCGACCGAGGGAGAATTACGCGAACATGAAACCATAGCGCCCCTCAGCTTCACGAGTCGTCCGAACGCTGACGAAGATAGGCACCTTGTCTCGGTAGGCCTTGGGGCAACCCGCTCCTTCACGAAAGGGTGGTTCCACATCAAGGCGAGAGGCTCTCCACTAGGGTTCGCTGCACGTCGCCTCCCGCGACATGCTGTTGGCGTCGGCCACTCACCTCCTTATACTCCCGGGATCCTGCCTCAGTCAATCGCATCCAATCACAGGGACCATCAGCAGGCGTCCCGCCTCGACCAGACCCTCGCCGGGGCCACCGGCAAGATCAAGAAATGGTACGAGACGATCGAGGTCGATCACCCAGGAGGAATGTGGCGCAGCGGCTCTCATCGCCCTTTTTGGGCCCGCACGGGTTTTGCCGTCTCGTCCGTCCATTCAAAGATTTCGAGGTGACCTCCAAGGCGTGCCGCGGCACCCACACCGAAATGGCACCAAGTCTCACGTCGCTTCAGCCCTCGCTCTTCCTCCACGTTAGACCACCTCTCCAAGACATGTCTAGAACATCTCAATCAGCCCCATTGCCAATGAGACCCTGACCAGCAGAACGGTTCTCAACGAGGCTGTTGGCTCCTATGATTCCCTGAATTACCATAGCCACCTGCAGGGCCTCCTTATCCTGCCCCTGGAGACCTCTCCCCCGTGACATAGCTCCCGATAGAAGGGCCCTTTGAGAAGGGGGCCATGATCAGTTGGGAGGACGGCCTCCGGTATGGTGGCAGTAGCGGTGCCAGTAGCCCATCACAAAGAGCCCCACTTGGTAGAACGTGGTCTCACTCATGCTTCTACGCTAACTCTCGGTTAATACAGGCCCGCTGGCTCCTGGCGCGGGCTTGCTGGATCTCCTCAGTGCGGACATGGAGACAGTACCTGGGCTGCCTGCTGTCGCAGGAGCTCCTCAAGGAGGCGAAGCTCCTGGGCAGCCCGCGTCCACTCCCAGGAGATACCCGAGAGCAGGCAGCTCTCGACGTAGGCGGTCTCCCGCTCCGGGTACTGGGCCTGGAGCCACCCCAGGGCCACCCCGATCTGCTGGGAGCGGAGGAGCGCATGCGTTGGACGGTACTCGTGGTCCTCGGTCTGCCAGTCATAGATGCGGAGGACTCCGGTCAGGCGGTCCTCACCCAGCCTGGCTATCACTCCCGGAATCACCAACTCGCCACCGGTCCCATCCGGGATCGTCCACCCGAAGGGCTGGGCGTAGGCGAGCAGCCGCTCCGCGTACTGGAGCCGCGGGACCACCCGCTCAACGAGCGTCTCGATACACATCGCGCCCCGCTCTTCCGCAACTGCCACCAAAGACTTCGGGTGCCCGGGACCTACGAGCGCGGGAATCCCAGACCAGTACCGATCGAGGAAGGCCGTGACGTAGTGCTCAGTCGCCTGGAGTGACCCGGTCACCTCGGCATCCGTGATGACGGTGGCCGCCACGTGATGGACCGCCTGCTCGACATGGTGGCCCAGGGCGGGCGGGATCCGGTCCGGTGCCGGGGATCCGCTGCAGACAGGCCCAGCGGGTGCAGGTCCGGGTATCCATAGAGGTGGGGAGGTGCAGGATGCGTGAACGTGTGGGCATGTCGATCTCCTTGTGCGCCGGGGTAAACCGGCGAGGTGTTGTGAATGAAAGAGTCATACGGTGAAGGCGTAGCGACCCACACCGACCCCGAGTCATGCGGAGCCGCCTGCAAGGGCGGCGTCGAAGCGTTGACAGGGGCACGTGCGGGCCGGGTATTCAGCCGCGAAAGAACCTCCCTCCGGGGTGCCGACGCTGTAAGGAGAAGCGGAAGGCTCCACCTGGCGCATCGAGCTCGCAAGATGCGGCGGGACCCCGCGCGGTCAGAGACCCCGTGCACGTACGGAAACACCTCGCACGAGAACCGGGAGATCCCGTGTCCACCCGCGGCGGATGATGTCGCGGGACGTGTCGGGAAGTCCAAGGACGTACGCCGACGATGAACGGGCACGGGAAGTCGGACAGGCCCGCAGTACCTGCGAAGTCTCCGAACAACGCCGGACAACCGGTCGCGGAGGGGATGGAGGGAAGGGGTCTGGCCGAAGGGAACCCGCGACAGCAATACGCACCCCGGACTCCGAGCCGGACAGGTGCGCCCAGTGCGCTGGAGCGGGGACCGTCACGCAGCCAGAAAGGACAGGAGGTTGCAGTTCACGGCGCTCCTGCACCACGTGTACAACCTTGACACGCTTCGGGCGGCCTACTTCAGTCTCAAGAGGGACGCCGCACCTGGCGTGGACGGGGAGACGTGGCGGCACTACGGCGAGGCGCTGGAAGAACACATCCAGGACCTCGCCGAGCGGCTGAAGCGTGGGGCGTACCGGGCAAAGCCGGTCCGTAGGGTGTACATCCCCAAGGCCGACGGGCGGCAGAGGCCGCTCGGAGTCACGGCGCTGGAGGATAAGCTTGTCCAGCGTGCGACGGTCGAGCTGCTGAACGCCCTCTACGAAACCGACTTCCTCGGCTTCTCGTACGGGTTCCGGCCAGGACGCAGCCCGCACAACGCGTTGGATGCGCTCTATACGGGACTGCTGACGAGGCACGTGAACTGGGTGCTCGATGTAGACATCCGTGGCTTCTTCGACACCATCGACCACGGGTGGCTGGTGAAGTTCATCGAGCACCGGATTGCGGACCGACGCGTCGTGCGGCTCATTCAGAAATGGCTGAACGCCGGCGTATTGGAGGAGGGGAAGCGGATGCGGGTGGAGGAGGGAACGCCTCAAGGGGGCAGCGCATCGCCGCTGCTGGCGAACATCTATCTCCACTACGTGTTCGACCTCTGGGTCCAGGCGTGGCGTCGGAAGCATGCCCGAGGCGACGTGATCGTCGTCAGGTTTGCGGACGACATCGTACTTGGGTTCCAGAACAAGTCGGATGCTGAGTGGCTCTGGAAGGAGCTTGTCGAGCGGTGTGGGAAGTTCCGACTGGAGTTGCATCCCGAGAAGACGCGTCTTGTGGAGTTCGGCCCATTCGCGGCCGAGCACCGCAACAGGCTCGGTCACGGGAAGCCCGAGACGTTCAACTTTCTCGGCTTCACGCATATCTGCGGGAAGAAGAGGAACAACGGACGTTTCACTGTGCTGCGGCAGACGATTCGTAAGCGGTTGCAGGCGAAGCTGAGCGAGGTGAAAGCCGAGCTCCGGCGACGCATGCACGACCCCATCCCGGAAGTGGGCACGTGGTTGCGCTCGGTTGTCGGTGGACACATCCGCTACTACGGGGTGCCCATGAACAGCCCGGCGCTTCACCTGTTTCGGTTTCAGGTAGGTCGGCTCTGGCATCGCGCGCTGTCGCGGCGCAGCCAGAACGGCCGTGTTCTCTGGGACCGGATGCGGCGGCTTATCAACCGCTGGTTGCCCCCTGCCCGCGTCTGTCATCCCTACCCTCTGAGGCGACTTGGCGTCATCACCTGAGGCAAGAGCCGGATGCGGGAAAGCCGCTCGTCCGGATCTGTGGAGGGGATTATGGGCAACCATGATTCCTACTCCGACTCGTGAGAGAGGAAGGCTGCGGCGGGTCAGTCCCGGTCGCAGCAGGGAAGTGGCCCAACGGGCCTGAAGTTGTGAACGATCGTTCGCGGTGACCGTGGTGTTGGGGCGCTTGTAGGTGCTGGGTCTAAGGCTCCAGTCACCCAGGACAAAAGAGCAGCCTATTAAAACCGTGAACGCGCGAGCGAGGCCAGCGGGGCGGCCTTTCATCACTCGCTCGGCGGCGCGACCTCACATGCCGTGAGCCGTACGAATGGCTGGAAGTGCGCGACGAGAACTATCGCCCAGGCCGGGCTCCCGCAGAGAAGAGCCGGGTGGGGGGAGAAGGGCGCTGCGGCTTTTGCTTCACGGTGGGCACGTTGGGCTTTCCTTCTCTCCGGGACATCCGTATACTCAACTCGTCTCCGACGTTCATCTGTGCGGCGTATGCCGTGGGTGTGAAGCTGACCCACGCCAGAGCCCTCCGGTTCAGGGGATGGTGAATGGTGGCCCTGGCATTGCAGTAGGGTTCTACGTGGATGCCTCGTCGGAAGACTTCACCGGAGCGCGAGGATCAAGCTTGGCCATGAGCGCACAGAAGCAGCGCGATACCTGAGAGCGCTCCGAGGCGTTTCGAACCCTCACAGGCGATTCATTGATGAGTCACGACCCGCTGGTTGGCGCTCTGGGTGACATCTGTCGGGAGCACAAGACGGCAGAGAAGTGGTTGGTCCTGCCTTCTCTTGCGCTTGGCCACACGATCGTCGAACACCTGGCCCTCTCGGGGCATCCCTCGATCAATCTGCGGCCTACCACGCCTGTGCACCTTGCGCGAATGGTCGCTGCGCCGCTCCTTTCGGCTCGCCAGATCGCCGCGCTTCCTGACGCCATCGGTCCCGCTCTTATTGGGAGGTTGCTGGCCGAGCTTCCGACGGCAGAGGCTTCCTACTTCCAGGAATTGGCCGACAGCCCCGGGCTGGCGGAAGCGCTATGGTCAGCGATCCTTGAGGTGCGTCTCTGCGGCCTGCGGCCACAGGAGCTCACTGATGGCCGGTTCGTCTCTCCGATAAAGGCGAGGGAGCTTCGCGCGCTGCTGTCGGCCTATGAGCAGTACCTGGAAGCGGAGCAGACGGCAGACACCGCAGTGATGCTTCGGGTGGCGGTGGAACAGATGCCGCGCGATCGAGCGGCAGCAACCCGCCTTGTCCTGATTCCCACAGATGTCGCTTGGTGTCCCCTTGAGCACGCGCTGATTGCAGCGATGCCAGGACGCCACATTCCACTTCCTCATGCGACCCCTCAAGGGCTACTCGTCCCGCGACGGCTGGCGAGGGTTGAAGAACGTGACACTGCACCCCTCGCCAGCACGACTGGCCCATCCGGCGGCGCGCAGCTTGCCTGGCTCTTCGATCCGGAATCCGCCCCAGCGGCCTCAACCAGTGACGTGTTAGAGGGGTTTCACGCCGCGGGGCACGAGGCCGAGGTTCATGAGGTCCTCAGGCGCGCGCTCGCGTCGGGAGCCCAGTGGGACGCGATCGAGATCGCCTGCACCGCAGATGAGCCCTACGTCACGCTCATCTGGGAGACCTGTGCCCGCCTGGGGGTGCCGGTCACGCTCGCCGCAGGAGTTCCAGTGACGATGACCCGGCCAGGGCGCGCCCTCCTCGGCTTCTGTCGCTGGATCGAGGAGGACTTCGCCGGCGGGCAACTCCGGCGGCTGCTTCAGTCCGGCGACATCACACTCGATCTTCCAGACGGCCCAAGTCCTGGCCAGGCGGCACGCCTGCTTGCGCGATGCGAGATCGCCTGGGGCCGTGAGACATACGCCCGAAGTCTTCAGGGCCTCATCCAGTCGCTCCGAGCGGAGGCTGAGCACGCTGCCGCCGAGGGCGAGACCGAAGAACTGATCTGGCGGGAAAAGCGCGTCGGTCACGCTGAGGCTCTTGCGAACTGGATGCATACGGTTTTGGAACTTGTTCCACTCGTTGCGCCCGATGGCCGCATCGATGAGACAGTCCTTATCCAAGGCTGCCTGCAGTGGGTAGATCGATTCGTGGCTGTGTCCGGTCCTCTGGACGGGACCGCGCGACAGGCACTTATCGAGGAATTGACGGCCCTGGGGGAGCTGCGGCCAATGAGGCAGCGACTCATGGCTGCCTTGGGGCAGGTGGTCGCCGTCGTCGAGCAGGCCCGCGTCGGCCCGGAGCGACCCCGTCCCGGGTCCCTGCATGTCACGAGGCTCGCGGAGGCCGGGTGGACTGGACGCCAGCGAACATTCGTCGTGGGCCTTGATCAGGGGGTGTTTCCTGGCGCCGCGGTCCCCGAACCTATCCTCTTGGATGCCGAGCGACAGCGACTGCACGAGGGGCTGCCCAGGACGGGCGACCTGATAGCGGAGGCCCTGTACGGGGGCGCCAGTCGCCTCGCGGCCCTTAGCGGGCGAGTCACCCTGAGCTATTCGAACCGCGATCTTCAGGACGATCGGTTACTGTTCCCGTCCTCCATCATGCTGCAGGCGTTCAGGCTCAAGCAGAGGAATAAGGCGCTGACGTACGAGCATCTGACCGCTGCCCTCGGGGAGCCCGTGACGCGCCTTCCCGCGACTCAGGTAGAGGCGTTGGACGACTCAGGCTGGTGGCTACGCGGTGTGCGGCAGGCGGTGACTGCGGCGCGACCCGCCGTGAGTGCGGCGTTTCCGTGGCTCGGCGCGGGCGAGGCTGCCGAAGAAGCGCGCGATGAGGTGGACTTTACGGCATGGGACGGCTGGGTCACGTCGGCAGCGGGACATCTGGACCCGCGTCAGAGTGGCCGGCCGATCTCGGCGACGGCGATCGAGGAACTCGCGAAGTGCCCTTTCCGATACTTCCTCAAACGGGGGCTTCGCCTCGAACCATCAAAGGACATCGAGCGGGATCCGGGGGCATGGCTGGATCCCCGCATGAGAGGAGGCCTCTTGCACGAGGTGTTTGCCGCCTTCCTGCGAGACTGTCGGGAGCGTAGGATCAAGCCGGACCCAACAGATGATCGCGCCAGGATACAAGAGATGGGGGAACATGCCCTCGCCGCCATGCGTCAGCAGGTCCCGCCCCCGAATGAAGCAGTCTTCGCGCGCGAGCGTGAGGAGCTCCTCGCCGATCTCCAGGTCTTTCTCATATTTACCGCCGGACTCCAGGGCCGCGAAGTCGTGGGGATCGAGGTGGCGTTCGGGCGCGGGGCACTTGAGAACCGGGACCCGCTGGCTCAAGCGGACCCAATCGTCCTGAAGTTGGGACAGGGGCTGCAATTCTCCGTCCACGGTCGAATTGACCGGATCGATCGCGTCTCCCCGCATGGGTATGAGGTCGTGGACTACAAGAGCGGAAGACGCTGGCCAAGAGAGCAACGCCTCTCTCGACTGGCGCACGGCCGTCAGCTTCAGCATGCTCTCTATGCGTTGGCCGCAACGGAGATCCTCAAGAAACGTGACAGCGCCGCCCAAGTCGTGGGTGCCGCGTACTGGTTTCCGACTGGGCGCGGCGAGCGCGACGTGGTGCCCCGGAAGCCAGAGGAATGGCAGGCACTCCCCGGCCTGATCAGTCTCCTGCTGTCGCTCTTGAAGGATGGGGTCTTCCCGCAAACGGCTATTTCGCGGGAGTGCGAATGGTGTGACGTGGCGGTTGCCTGCGGTCCGGAACCATGGCGTCGCGCGAAGATGAAGCGCGCCGAAGGCACGAGCCGACTCCTCGATGCGGTGCGCGCCTTGGAGGAGAAGGAGTATGCCTAGACGCCGACCCCCCTCTGACGCCGCCGCTCGTGAAGCCATCGTGCGGGACCTCGATGTGTCGATGCTGGTCGAGGCCAGTGCGGGATCAGGAAAGACGACCAGCCTGGCGGAGCGCATGGTGGCCATGATTACGAGCGGTCGATGCACTGTGGACCAGATGGCCGCGATCACGTTCACGCGTAAGGCCGCTGCCGAGCTGCGCGGAAAGTTTCAGGTAGAATTGGAAAAGTCTATCAGAGTCGCGACTGATCCCACTATCGGCGACCGGCTCTCCAAGGCCCTGGCTCATTTGGAACAAGTGTTCACCGGAACGGTCCACGCCTTCTGTGGCCGCCTCTTGCGCGAGCGCCCCGTCGAAGCGCGGGTCGCACCAGCGTTCGAAGAGATCGACGACGCCCAGGATGCCGTGATGCTCCGTCAGGCGTGGCACGACTACATCGCCCACCTCCATGCGAGGAACGACTCAAGACTCGAAAAGCTCCTTGAGGCGGATGTGGCGCTGGGCGCCCTCGAGGAGGCGTTCGCTCAGATCTGCCTGTACCCGGAGGTGAATTTTCCCGCCCCCAACCTCGATCCACCAGACCCTCGCGCTGCCGCCGCCGCCCTGAATGCAATGCGTACAACGCTCGATCAATGGCTGCCAGGACCGATCGCTGACGAAACGACGTGTCCGTTGCAACAGATACTCCTCGACCTCGCGCGAGGGCTCAACGTCTTCGATGCGACACACTCCGCCAAAGTGGCTCGGCTGTTCGAGCGGTGCAAGGCCGTGGCGAAGCCGACGTACAAGTGGTGGAGCCCGAAAACAAAAGATGACGCACAGGCAGCGCATGCCCTGTACGAGACGTTCCGCACGCAAGTCGTGGAGCCCTATCTCAGCGTATGGCGGGCGTATGTGTACCGCGTGGCGTTGGACGTCCTGCTCCCTGCTCGTGACGCCGCCGCTGAAGCCAGAATCCGGCACGGGAAGCTGAACTACGAGGACCTCCTGCTCAAGGCCAGAGACTTGCTCCGCGACAATCCCGAGGTGCGCTGCTACTTCCGGCGGCGGTTTCCATATCTCTTCGTGGATGAGTTCCAGGATACCGACCCGATCCAAGCCGAGGTGATGCTCCTGCTAGCCGGTGAAAGTGATGCCGAGAGGGACTGGAGGCGCATGCGGCCGAGGCCGGGGGCGCTCTTCGTTGTCGGCGATCCAAAGCAGTCGATCTACCGGTTCCGTCGTGCCGACATTGAGACCTACAACCACGTCCGCCAGCTCATCGAGCAGGGTGGGGGCCGGATAGCCGAACTGACCCGGAACTACCGTTCGGCCGGCCGTCTGTGCGACTGGGCGAACGAGGTCTTCAGGGAAACGTTCCAGGACGCTCCGACCCCCCAACAACCCGCCTTCGCCGGCCTGGATCCGAACCGACCGCCCGGTGATGCTCAGCGGACGGGGGTGCGGACCCTCACGATGCCAGAGCAGGAGGCCTATACCAGCGTGCCGGGGCTGGAGGCCGATGCCATCGCACGCTACATCGCGGACGCGGTCAGCAACGGGAGGACCATCGAGGGGGGGTCGGCCGACACCAAAGGACCGCGCCCGGCCCGGTACGGCGATTTCCTGATTCTCACGAGAGTCAAACGGAACATCGCCGTCTACGCGGGCGCGCTAGAGACGAGGGCAATCCCCTACGAAGTCGGAGGCGGTGGGGCGTTTCAGCGGACCGGAGCCCTGCGGATGCTCATGGACCTCCTGGAGGCGCTGGCCAATCCCGATGATGAGGTGGCGGTGGTCGCCGCGCTCCGTGGACCGCTCTTCGGTGTCACCGACGATGCCCTCTATCGATACCGGTCGGGCGGCTGCACGTTCCGCTACCTCACCCCGGAGCTCGACGCCGTCCCTGCTCCGGTCGGGGCCGCTCTTCGCCTGTTGGCGTCCGCCTATCGGCTCACCCGCGAGCTGCCTGCTGCCGCCGCCGTCGAGCACATCCTGGAGATGACAGGACTCCTGGCCTGGGCAGCCACCGGCGAGGGTGCGGACACGGCAGCAGGGAGCCTGCACCGCGCCGTGGATCGGCTTCGGCTCTGCGCCCGGGATGGCGGCACCCTCGCTGACTGTGTCGAGGGCCTGGCCGCCGACCTGGACTCTGGGAACCTCGAGGCGCTGGGACTCGAGCCCGGGCGTCGCGATGTCGTGCGGCTGATGAATCTCCATAAGGCGAAGGGACTCGAGGCCCCTGTGATCTTCCTGGCTGACCCCTGCATTGGCAGTCCTGAGCGTGCCGACATTCACATCACCAGAGGGGCCGACGGCCCACAGGGCTACCTGTCCATCGAGACGCGGGTGGGCGATTTCGGCTATAGAATAGTGATCGCTCGCCCCACGGACTGGGAACGGCACGCCGGGGAAGAATTGGAATATGTCAAGGCCGAAGAGGCACGCCTGCGTTACGTTGCGGCCACACGGGCGAGGGACCTCCTTGTCATAGGGCGATACCACGGCAAGAGCCGGGCGAAGAATCCAGCACCATGGACGCCGTTTGACGAATTTCTCCAAACAGCGCCCGAGTTGGAGATTCCCATCCTGGCTCCCCCGGTAGCGCCGGCCCTTCCGGATCTCTCTCCCGCAGCCAGGGTTGCTGCGGAGGAGGGGCGAACGTCGAAGCGCTCGCGAGCTGCAAGCCCGTCGTTCGTGGTGCGGGCGGTCACCGAGCTCTCTCTTCGAGAAGGACCGAGTGACACTCGCAGCAAATCGGAAGCAATGTCGAGAGTGACGCGTGAACCGGTAGGTGAGACCGGCCCGACTGGCAAGGCCTGGGGAATATTGATCCACAGCATGCTTGAGGCCGCGATGCGCGCACGGCGCGAGATGACCGATGACGAACTTGCCGGCCTTACCGCCTTCCTCACCGTCGATGATCTATCGCTCCGAAGCCATCTTGCAGAAGCGGTTCTCGCTGTCCGCTCTATTATGGCTTCAGACGTGTGGCAGCGCGCGCGATCTTCTCCGGAATGTCACACCGAGGTCCCATTCGCAATCAAAGTTTCTACCACAGACTTGCCCGGCCAGCCACCTGACTCACCGTCTCGGACCATACTGCATGGAGTGATCGATCTTGTCTACCGCGTCGAAGGCGGCTGGGAGATCATTGACTACAAGACCGATGTCATTTCCCGGGCAGACCCATCTGTGCCGAGCCAATACGGTTCTCAGCTTCACAGGTACGGTCAGTTCTGGCGCGAGACCACCAACGAAACAGTACGTCGTCTCGGGCTGCTTTCGGTCAGAACTGGCGAGACAATTTGGTTGAGCTAGAAGTCAAACCATTGGACGCCGACGTCAGGCGGGAAATCACAGTTCACCACATACGACTGGTCCGTAACGGCTCGCTGGCGCTGGTACGCCTAACAGCGCTGCAGGTGGGAGCTAGAGAACCTCCCCTGGAAAAGTGGACAACCTCAACCTAACAATGGAGGGGGTGTCCAATGCGAGGTGGCAAACGCTGTCAGGAGTCCACAGGACGGATGAAGAAGCCTCGCGACAGCCACGAGTTCAAGGTGATGGCGGCAAAGATGGCCAATGCCCCGAACATCGAGACGAAGGCCGTAGCCGAGGTCTTGCACATCCACCCCTTCATGCTCTCGCGCTGGAAAAAGGAGGTCCGGGAGGGGACGTTGAAGGGGTTGGCCCACCCCGATCTTCAGGAACGGAAGGCCGTGGAGGTGGCCGTGGCAAAAGAGAAGCGTCTCCGCCAACTGGAAGCGGTGCTCAAGGCCAAGATCCGCTTCTACAACCACCGCCGCCGCACGCCGGACAGTGAAAGGTGCCCCGCGCGGAACGTCGAGAGAGATGTCCGCTCGCGCGGTCTCCGTCGAGCACTCACTTCGCCTGACCTGTCACGGCGAAGTGAGTCCCAATGCCAGATCAAAGAGAGGTGCTGGATCCATACGTGCCATCCTCCTCGCATGCGGGTGAGTTACCAGTCTGTTCGCCCCAGGGAGTCTACTGGATGACCTTACCCACTCTACACAGCGAGGAACCATCTTTTCCCGCAGCTTTTCAACGAACAGACGCACCTGTTCAGGCCGGGAATCCGGCAGGTGATATGTGGCGCGCACATCGAGATAATACCGGAGCCACTTCCTGTAATCGGCGCGGAGAGAGAAAGGAACCGCTCTTTTGTCCAGGTCGGTGTCAAATTGTTTTACAATGTCGGGCGAAATACTGAGCATATGGCAACGAATCAACAGTGACTAATCCGCGGACCGCATAGTAAGCGTTTCACGTTGGATATTCCGTGAATTGCCTATTAGTCATTGCTGTTTGTAGTGAAACCTTATAGTTTACGCCAAGTTATTGTTTCATCTTGACCGTGTATAAGAATCTGTGCCACATTTGTTCGTCCATCTAATAGCTGGCTGGCCTCCACTTCGCTACGGCCAACCAGCGGATCGAGCGGACTACAGCTCCGCCGAGCAAGCTCGACTCCGCTTCCGCCGCTTATCCGCGCGGCGTTGGGCCCCGACAAACACCCGCGCTGTCTAAAAGAGGAAGAATATGTGGAATCGTAATCAAAACACCGGTGCGGGCGGCGGTCTCTCAACTGGTGCCGGAGAAGGAATGTCTGCCGGCGCCGGTGGCGCCCTATCAACGGGATCCGGTGGAGGTATGTCAACTGGATCCACTCCTTATATGAGCAACATTCCACCTTGGCCAGTGGTCATCGAAGAGTGGAAAGAAGAGGCATGCACCACAATACGCGGAGATTATTGGGCGACATTTGCACCAGCCTGACGTCGCCGAACTCAAGTGTTCGGCAGCAGAAAGCACATGAAGACGTATCCACTAGCCACGTCCTTATTGCCCGGTTCTGCTCCGACGACGAGTTCCCGTACGATGGGCTGGACTTTCCCCGTGATAATTGACCTGACACTACCAGAGCAGATGTGACAAAGGTGGGACAATGACTAAGATTGATGTAATCCGAGAGATAAAAGAACTAAAGAAACATTTGTCTTATTCCAAGAACATCGGCTTCTTTTTTGGAGCGGGCACGTCCTGTGCTCTTGGAATTCCTGATATCGCGCAACTCACCCGCGAGGTTGAGGCAACCCTAAAAGACGGCACGGCAAAGACATTCGGAATCGTCAAGGACGACCTGAAGACTCTGATTCATGGGCGCGATGTCAATGTCGAGGATATTCTGAATCAGTTAAGAAGTATTCGTGAACTGACGAAAGAGAGCGAAACTAAAACGTATCAAGGTGTCTGCGGAAAGGATGCGGCGGCGGTTGATGGTGAAATATGCAAGGCCATTTATCAAATCATTACCGAAAAGGAATCCAGTGCTTCCCACACTTCAACCAAGCGGTTCTTTGCCTGGTACAATATGCTGAATCGCGACTTCACAAAAGAGGTCTTTACTGCAAACTACGATCTCGTTCTCGAGAAGGCACTCGAAGCCAGCGAGATCCCGTATTTTGATGGCTTTGTTGGATCCTTTGAACCCTTTTTCTGGCAGGAGAGCGTAGACCATCTGGCAAAACATGGAGACTTAACAAAGAACTGGATACGCCTCTGGAAAATCCACGGGTCGTTGAGCTGGTTCTGGAGATTCTCCGAGACGACGCAATCTCATCGTATCATCAGGATTGGTAACATAGGGAGTGTCGCAGATATCAAGAACGAACTTGTCATTTATCCGTCAAAGGACAAGTACGACTCTTCGCGAAAGCAGCCCTTCATCGCGTACTTTGACAGAATGCGGGACTATCTTCTCAGTGGCGAGCTTCTGTTTGTTTTCACGGGGTATTCGTTTTCAGACCAACACATTAATGAGATTGTCTTCAATTGCATGCGTCAGAACAATCGGTTGTTCGTCATTGTCTTCTTCTACAAGGATGCTGACGTGGAGAGCCTACACAAGTCCAGTTCGACATATCTGAATCTTCACGTATTCGGGCCAACAAAAGCCATAATCAATGGAGATCTGGGCGAATGGCAATTCAGCAAAGACGCCATCAATGCAAATGAAGTTACGACAACATACTGGAGCGAGGACAAGTCGCAGTTAACGCTAGGCGACTTCAACGCACTGGTTACCTTTCTTGTCGCGAGTTCGGGAAAACAGGATAGCGTTAATTGGGTGATCACATGATTAGCGATATCACTTACTTGGGAAAGATAATCCGAGTTGACTCAAGCACAGTTGAGGTCGAAGTGGCGGACACAATCCCCTCGGCCGCTCCAATAATCAATGGTCGACTGTACAAGATTGGTCAGATCGGCACCTTCGTGAAGATTCCGGTGGGCAATATAAGCATCTACGGAATCGTGTCGGCGGTTAGCAATACACCGAGCACAATCAAGGATGAGAATCGCGCATATGATACGGGGTCGCGATTTCTGTCGGTACAGCTTGTTGGAGAAAAGATCGGTGATGAGGAATTCCAGAAGGGAGTCGGTACATATCCAACGATAAACGATGAAGTGCATCTGGTGACTGAGAGGGATCTCTTCGACATATATGGAAAGAAAGACGACGGTTCAATCGAGATCGGGAAGCACTCTTCATCCGAAAACCTCAGCGTCAACGCCGACATTCACAGGCTCGTTCTGCGTCATAGTGCCATCCTGGGGTCAACGGGAAGCGGAAAGTCGAACACCACAGTAAGTGTTCTGAAGGCAATCCTGAATGATTATCCGGGATCAAGAGTCATCCTCGTTGACCCCCATGGCGAGTATGCGTCCGCCTTCCCGACAGCTCGCGTATTCAGAATTAACGACGCTGCCCGGCCACTGCATATTCCCTTTTGGCTGATGACATTTGATGAACTGGCATTCTTCCTTGTCGGCGCCGAACCCAAGGATGACCAACGTCCCGAGTACAGAAAACTCCGGGAGTTGGTAGTCGAGAGGAAGAAGGTTAATGTTGGTGCGTTGAAATCTGGAGCAGTGGACCCTGATCGAGTTTCTGCAGACTCGCCGATCCCGTTTAGCATTCGAGAGTTATGGTATGAGATGTACTGGTGGCTGAATGCGACGTTTCCTGAGGCAGCTGCCGAAAAGCACACCAAGGAGAATGCATGTGTCGATAAGAATGGAGACTACAGCAAGCTTGAGCCACCGCGCTTCAAGCCTTATGCCGTTGGAGCAGGAGCCCCATACAAGTCGAAAGTAAACCAAGAGTTCTACGCTTACGAGAAGAAACTCATAAGCCGACTCAGGGATTCAGGCTATGATTTTCTCTTTCACCCTGGTGCCTACGCAGATGCCACATCACCAAAGGACTTACACGATCTACTGAATGATTGGATTGGCGGAGAGGAGAGGCTTACGATTCTCGACCTCGCCGGCGTACCTTTCAGCGTACTGGACATAACTGTTGGCCTCATCACGCGGTTCGTTTTCGACAGCATGTTTTGGGGCAGACATGAGCCATACACAGGGAGGCAGCGACCTCTCTTTATCGCATTTGAAGAAGCCCATTCCTATTTGAACAAATCAGATGGCAACAACTACGCAAAGGACGCGGTCGAGAGGATTTTCAAAGAAGGTCGCAAGTTTGGTGTTGGGGCAATGATCATTTCCCAGAGGCCATCAGAGATTTCCGAGACAATCTTGGCGCAGGTGGGTACATTTATTGCCTTGAGGTTAACCAATTCCAGCGATCAATCGATTGTTAAAGCATCCGCTCCAGACAACCTGATCAGCCTGATTGACTTGCTTCCATCTTTGAGAACAGGTGAAGCACTGGTTATCGGTGAAGCAGTCAAGATCCCTTCGCGGGTGCGAATCCCTCTACAGACACCGCGACCGACCAGCGAAGACCCCAAGTTGGTGGAGTGTTGGCAAAGAGCTTTTGTGCATGGCGCAGATGATTACAAGCAAGTTGTGACTTCGCAACGAGAACAGAAACTGGGGGGATAGGTATGGATAGAGAACTCGTCGATTCATCTATGATCGCTAGTATCGGGTATGACCAATCCTCCGGTACTGTGGAGGTGGAGTTCCGGTCGAGCGGACAGGTCTGGCAGTATTACGATGTACCCGAGTCCACTTACAACGATGTTCGGGCGGCTGGCTCATTAGGGAAGGCTTTCAATGCAATGATCAAGAGTCATTTCAGAGAGGTACGAGTTGGATAGAACGATCCTCATGCACGCGACTTACACTTCATCCGACAAGCGGAAGAGGGCGTTCTCTCAGCGTCTCTGTGCCGCGGGGAAAGCTAAGAAGGTGGCCCTGACCGCCTGCCTGCACACGTGGCTGATCATCCTCAACGCTATACTGAAATACCGGACCCCGTGGAGGGAACATTTCGCTCAGACCTCTTGACAAGTAAGACAGTTGCTATCCCGATTAGACGCCTGTATGAGCACTCCCACAAAGAACTCTGGTGAGGAAAAGCGCCGCATGCTCACGACAGAACCGTGTAAAGCGGAACACTCTTGAAGCTCGAAGACCTCCAACCCGACGCCGCTGTCCGTGGCATCCTGCCCGACGCGGTGGTCACCGTCGTCAGCGTGGAGTGGCACGGCTCTGACGCGCTGACCCTCGTGTATCGCGGGCCGAACGGCCGCGTGGCGGACGAGATCCTCTACCGGCACGACGAGCCGCGCCTCGAGATTGTCGAAGCTGGCAGGCCATGGAGCTTCGACGGCGACGGCGCGCTCTATCGCCTTGTCGCCGAAGCGCACCGCATTCGCCTCGCACACCTCTTCGATCCGGTCCTCGCGGTACACACCTCGCTGGTTGATCCCCTGCCGCACCAGATCACGGCGGTCTACGAGGCCATGCTGCCGCGCCAGCCGCTGCGATTCCTCCTTGCCGACGATCCTGGCGCAGGCAAGACCATCATGGCCGGGCTGCTCATCAAGGAGCTGATCGCTCGAGGCGATCTTAAGCGCTGCCTCATCGTCTGTCCCGGCAGCCTTGCCGAGCAGTGGCAGGACGAGCTGCACCGGCGCTTCCACTTGCCTTTCGAGATCATGACCAACGACAAGTTTGAGGCCGCTCGCACCGGCAACTGGTTCATCGAGAACGATCTCACCATCGTGCGCCTCGACAAGCTGTCCCGCAACGAGGACGTGCAGCAGAAGCTCAGCGCCCCGGACTGTCGCTACGACCTCATCGTCTGCGACGAGGCGCACAAGCTCTCCGCCACCTTCTTTGGCGGCGAGGTCAAGTACACGAAGCGCTACCGGCTCGGTCAGCTCCTCTCGGGCCTCACGCGCCATTTTCTGCTGATGACCGCCACGCCGCACAACGGCAAGGAAGAGGACTTCCAGCTCTTCCTCGCGCTACTCGACGGCGACCGCTTCGAGGGCAAGTTCCGCGACGGCGTGCACCAGGTTGAGGTCTCCGACCTGATGCGCCGCATGGTGAAGGAGAACTTGCTCAAGTTCGACGGCACCCCGCTCTTCCCAGAGCGCATCGCCTACACAGTCCCCTACAAGCTGTCCGACGCCGAAGCTCGTCTTTACCGGGAAGTCACCGACTACGTGCGCGAGGAGTTCAACCGCGCCGAGGCGCTGCAGAACGACAAGCGGGCGGGCACGGTCGGTTTCGCGCTCACCATCTTGCAGCGGCGCCTGGCCTCCTCACCCGAGGCGATCTACCAGTCGCTCCGCCGCCGACGCGAGCGCCTGGAGAAGCGTCTGCGCGAGCTGGAACTCCTGCAGCGCGGCGCCACGTTCGCCGCTCCTGTCTTGGCGGGCCCCGTGCTCGACGCCGACGACGTCGAGGATCTCGAAGAGGCTCCAGAGAACGAGGTCGAGGCCGCTGAGGAAGAGATCCTCGATCAGGCCACGGCCGCCGCGACGCTCGCTGAGCTGAAGATCGAGATCGCCACGCTCGCCCGCCTCGAGGTGCTCGCCGCCGAGGTCCGCCGCAGCGGCCAGGACACCAAATGGCGCGAACTCTCGCACCTGCTGGGCGAGATCTTCACTCCGATGGGGCTGGGCGGC
>ORMF011346598.1_pt1 | contig 24806 bp, 23 predicted proteins | sample 1779871 | NCBI WGS metagenome assembly ORMF01 (sample SAMEA104232316, study PRJEB22302) | groundwater metagenome | biome: forest; feature: aquifer; material: groundwater | place: USA | collected 2011-08-07 | depth 5.4 m | reverse complement strand
TCGCCGGACCGTGACCATCTTTGGATATTCCAGGACGAAATCAAGGCGATTCTCGCGTCTGCGCGCGACCGGAATACGGATTTCACGATGCCGTCGACATTCGTCTCGCGCATGGTGCGCTTTCAATTGATCGACGATATCGGCGGCCGTTCGATCGTTTTCACCGGTCCGAGACATGTCAAGAGCGCCTCCATGCATGCTCGGCCAAGCCGCCTTGGACCCGCGCGGGCGGGTTTTGCTTTTGCCGGGAATTGGGCATGCGGGACGGAAGACGGCAAGATCGGGATCGAAGGCAGGATCGAGGGCGAGTTTGAAATAGACCGGTCAACCCTTCGATTCCTCAAGTTCCGCGCTTATGCCGTGGCGAATGCCTGGGGAGGCGGCAACGCGGGTCAAACGGAGCAGCCTCCGCCCGGTAGATTCCGCCTCGTCTTTGCATTCGTCGAAGGTAACGACGCCATGAGCCGCGGTATTCCACCAGCGTATGCCCACATGAGAGAATACCGGGATGCCTGGTGCTGGTTGACCCCAAGTCTCTGACCGCCCGCGAGAAAGTATGAGGACGTAAAGCAAATTGGCCGCCGGAATTCCGGCGGCCTTTATGTCAACACCCGATCGACGGAAGATCAGGCGGGATTAAACGCCATGGAAGGCCGCGCGCATGGTCCCTCGATATGCTTTCGGAGCATTTTGCGCCCTCGGTGTATTCTGGAGCGCACCGTTCCGATGCTGGTGCCCATGACTTTCGCAATCTCTTCATAGCTGAGGGCGTCCACGTCGCAAAGCAGTACCGCCGTCCGAAAGTCCTTCGGCAGTTTTGCCAGGGCACACTGGATTCGTTCATCCATGACCGTGTGCATCATCATTTCTTGCGGGTCGTTCTCGCTGTCGGGTATTTCGAGAACGTAATCACTCTCGCTGCTCTCGCTGAGCGGTTGGTCGAGCGAAAGCGCGGCTTGTTTTGGCTTCCGGCGCAGTCCGTCGACGAAAAGGTTCGACAGTATTCGGAAGAACCAATTCTCGAACGGCAACGCTCGATTGTATTTATCGAACGATCGGTAGGCGCGCAGGTATGCCTCTTGTGCGAGATCCTCGGCATCGTCGCGATTGCCGGTCATTCGGTAGGCCATGTTATAGGCCTGACGCTGGGTACGCGCCACGAGCGTCTCGAATTCAGCTTGGGCGGCGCGGCCCGACGGTGCTTGCAATTCAACTGCATTCATTGCCATGCCTCCATCCTGGAACATCGCGATTCCTGTTTACAGTGCCCGGGACAATGCCCGGTTTCCTGCTGTTGTACGTACTGGTACGTCCTATTAGACGGCTGTAATAGGTCCTAGGTTTCACAAACTTTAACCCTCGAGCGGCTTGAAAAGTTCCCGCCGCAGCTTGTTCTCAGGCTAAAGCAGAATCGTCTCGCACGTTAGAAGTGCGCCCGGGTGTAATAGGAGCAGACATGGCCGCACCCGGTTCAAACAGCCTCAGTAACAAATCCATTCCGTATTGGTACGTCTCGCGCGATTTGTGGCACTTAAGGAGCAGATGTGCGCCCTGGAGGGCCTGAACGACAAGCGTCGCGGCGTCCCTCGGTGTGATATCTCTCCGTATCTCTCCCTGCACCTGCCCCTCGGCAATCACATCCGATATCACGGTGGCCAGACCACAAAACAGCGAGCTAAGCTGTTTTCGGAAGCGCTCGCTGTGATCCGACATCTCAGCCACGAGATTCCCAAACGGGCATCCACCCGGACCGTGATCCTCCGTCGCACCCGAGAGCATCTCCACAAACACCTTCAGCCGGTGCCTCGGCGGAATAAGACTGTTGCATAGACTTCCGGCCAGCAGCGTCTCGAATTCCTGACAACGGCTGTCGAGAACGGCGATCCCGAGGTCTTCCTTGCTCTTAAAGTGATAGTAAAAGTTGCTCTTACTCACGTCCGCGGCGGCAATAATGTCGTCCACGCTCGTGGCCAGATAACCGTTCTTATAGAACAGGTCCCGCGCTTCTTGAAGGATCTTCGCCCTGCTTCCCATTCCCATGAAGCCGTTCCGTCCTTGATCTTGATAGTACCGGTCCGTTCTAAATCAGACTCATTCTACTACCGCAACTCATTCGATGTCAATACTCCCATTCAGAATGTGCGGTGTTACGGGGAAAATCAGCGGATGGACGACTATGGCCCGAGTATAGGTGGAGGGGATATGGTTGGAACAGAAAGAATTGGAATCTTGAGTCGCTCGCCCTCCTGCGTGGTGACGATTATGCGAGCGTTCGTCCGGACCTATGATACCAGGGCTTCGATCGTGACGGTAACTTCCCGGAAACCTGCGATCCCTCCGCCGCGTCCGGAGATCTTCTTCAGAGTCCAGGTCACCATGGCATCCGGATGGCGGACCGAGCGCTCCGCGGCCGCGATCGCCTTGCCAAGCGCCTCTTCGATGTCGCCTTTCTTCGAAGTTCCGGAGAAGCCTTTCGTGCGTGTCTGTCCGTGGCCTTCCTGTCCGTTCAATATGCCGCCCATTACCAATCCGCCCGCCGTCAAAAGGCGCAAGAACCCGCGCCGGTCATTCATAAAACTCTCCCTCCGGGCCCACTGCCATGTGATGCGCGCACGGCAATATTACAATGGCGCCTGTAATTAAGAACGACGCTCGGTCCGATCGTGACCGAATCGAGCTACAGCGGCAGAGCGGAAGGACCGAGAATCGAGTTGTAACCTTTGACTATCGACTTCGCTCAGTTCGACCGATCAATCCAGATGAATCCACGCATACCATCGAACACGGCATTCCGCGCCGCATTGTGGGCCGTGCTGCTGATCGCAGGCGCGGTATACCTGCCGTCACTCAATGGTCTCCTGCTTTGGGACGATTATTTCCTGGTAGGCGGTAGCGCGATCGGCGGCGGCAAGTCGCTCATCAAATGCTTTACAAGTCCATTTTTGAGTTACTATTATCGACCCATGGTGTCGGCTTCGTTCTTTCTCGATCACCAAATCTGGGGCGCCACGCCGTTCGGATATCACCAGACCAACTTGCTTATCCACGTCATGACGACGGGAGCTCTCATCGGATTATTGCTGGCGGCGTTTCGGAGACGGGATATCGCAATCATTGCAGGCGCTTTGTTCGCCTTGCAGCCTGCCCAGGTTAGCACCGTGGCATGGATCGGCGGGCGCACGGACTCACTCTGCGCGCTTTGGACGGCGCTCTTTGCGTGGTCGCTGATCCTCGCAGCTCGGCGGGAGGGACGAAGCAGAGCGGCGATGATTGCCGGCTCATTGGCGGCGTACACGCTAGCCGTATTCACCAAGGAGCAGATGCTGGCGCTGCTGCCGCTTGTTCCGCTCGCATTCCTTTGCTTCCGCGTTGCGCCGGAACCTGCTTATAATGTCTCGCAGGCAACATCGGAAAGTGGAACTGCCGATACGCCTCGACCTCGCGGCATTAGCAGCTTCATCGCATCCAGCCGGCTGCCGTTCTTGTTTCCTTTCCTGGCCGTAAGCGCATTCTATCTGCTGTTATGGAAGTCGCTCGGTCCCCCGACGTCTGCTTGGGCCGTACACGGCGCAGCCGATTATGTCGGGCAGGCGGGCCGAACGACTCTCTACTACGCCCTGCTTCTCTTTGTTCCGATGCCCCAATGGATGCATACGCTTTGCCTCGGGACGCTGGAAAAGTTGGGATGGTGGACGGCGGCAGCCGGGTTTGCCGTGATTGGAATCGCAGTCGCTGCGTTCATTGCCGCGCTTCGGCGAGCTCCAGCTGTGGCCTGGCTTATCGGATTTCTGGGTGTTTCGATCCTGCCGGTCAGCAACTTCGTTCCACTGCCGTCGCTTCTCGTCGCTCCATATCGGGCCGGCGTCAGCGGCTTGGCGGCCGCGGGCATTGTCGGGTGGGCAATATGCACCCTTTTCGTTCGACGTATGAGTCGGGAACCCATATACTCTGTGTTGGGCCGTTGGGTACATGGACATTTGGGCAAGTGGGCACCCAATCTTAATCGTGATCGTGCTCGCACTCGGCCGTCGGGTGATGGTCTCCCGTTCTCCTCTTCTCCCCTTCTCCCGTTCTCCAAGTCTTCGCTTTCGCTCGCGTTCATCATCTGGTGGGGCGGACTTACGGTGTGGGGTGTTGGTCAATGGACAGATGAGCAGCGATTGTTCTCGACCATGGTCCACTTTGACCCTTATAGTATCATTGCGAGGCTGAACCTCACGTCCGCACTTCTCACGAAGGGGCACCGTAAGGAAGCGCTCGATCAGATGGAGGCCGTGTTGGACAATCTCTATGGCTCTCCCAGATGGCGATCGAGGGAAGGCGCCGTCTCATCCTTGCGAGCGGATTATCGTATTTTGGAACGGGTTCGCCAGAACCAGGGGAACCGCCTCCCACCAGAGGAGTGGATATCCGAGGCTTTCTCACAAGTTGGCTTTGCGCGGATGGCGTTGGGTCGGCAGTCGGAAGGGCGGCAGGCGTTCGAAACCGCCGTTGCTGTATGGCCCGCGGGTGGAACGGCGAACGAGGGGCTGGGCTATTGCGAGATCGCGGACGGCCGATTTCCTGAGGCGATCAAGCACCTGCGGATTGCCATGGCTCACTCTCCGAAGAGCGTGTCAATCCACGGAAAGCTGGGCTTTGCACTCAAATCGGTCGGAGAGTGGCAGGCCGCCCGGAACGAGTTCGAATATTGCGTTAGAGAACAGACTTGGATGGGACGGGCGCATCTGGAGCTCGCGGAAGCGGAGGCACATCTCGGGCATACAAAGGCTGCGGAAGCCATCCTGCGAGGAGTGCTCAAGCAGTCACCCGATTATGCGGATGCTCTGAAGCAGCTGGACGATCTTTCAAAACCCAAATCCAGGAAACCGCCTGCTGCGTGAAAATCGCCGCTAGTTATTGTCTCTCGATGGAAATTGGCGGGCATTGTCGGCCGGACGTTACTCCCACCGAAACACTTTCGCAGCCACAAAGAGTCCTCCCACCAGCCAGCCCAGCAAGACAAACACGTCCGTTGTCATGGAGTACGTAGAGGGTGCGGCCATTGTGACGTGGCGAATGGCATCCGCGAGATAGGTCGCCGGAAGGAAGTTGCTGATCGTGCGGAAGGTACCTCCCATGATGCTCAATGGAAAGAAGATCCCGCTGAGAAACATCATCGGGAAGTTCACGAGCTGGACGATCGAGACGCCGCTCTCCGGGGTCTTGGCAATCGAAGCAAGCACGGCGCCAATGCAGATAAATGAAAGCACTCCGAGGACAATGATGCCAATGAGCGCCGGCCACGAGCCCGAAACGTGAAAGCCATACATGCCGGTGCCCAGCAGCAGGATCACCATTGTCTGGATGAATGCGATCGCAAGCCGCTGGGTGACCTGGCTGCTCACCAGGACGTGACGCCTTAGCGGCGTAGCACGAAATCGCTTCAGGATGCCCTTCTCCCGCATGATGATGATCGGGATTGCGGTAAAGAGCCCGAGCTGCATGATTGTCATGGCAAGGATGCCGGGGATAAGGAAATCGATTTGACGGACATCTCCTTTTTCTTCCGGATTTGGCGGAAGGGACTCCGATTTCATTTCGACCAGTGTCGACTGGCGCCGCATTCCCTGCTCGATGCCTGCGAGCATATTCCGGATAATGCCGTTGACGATTGGACCCGTGATTCGCTGCGTGGGATCGGTGAAAACTGGGACCTTGACGACTTCGCCTGCAACCACTTTCGCCGAAAAGTCCGGAGGTATCACAACGATTGCTGAGGACTTGCCGCTCTGCAGCGCTCCCTTTTCCACTTCCAGCGCGCCGCGCCGAAGTTTGAATGCCCGCTCGAATACGCTCGGCACCCACGCCACCGCGGGGGACTTGTCCTCTATGACCAACCCGATAGTGAACTGTTTTCCACTCTCTTTTTGACCCGACGATCCGAACAGCGACCCAAAAATGATAATGAAGAAGATTGGGAAGAAGAAGCTCCAAAACAGCCCGGCGCGATCGCGCAGGAACGATTTGATGAACGCCCTCGTGAGGCTGACATAAGCCTTCAATCGCGCATCCTCCGGCCGGTCAGCTTCAGGAAAACATCCTCGAGCGTGGCTCTTCTCAGGTGGATGTCCGTCAGGCCATTGTCTCGTGCGTCGTCATGATCGAGGAGCGCACTGAGCGTCTTCTGGACATTGTCACAATACAGCACGACGTCCCCCTCCTCCGTCGCGACTCTCAAAACGCCTGGCAGCATCGCATAAGTCTGTGGATCCGTCCCTTCCGGTGCGGTGAACTGGATTGCGCGCTCTTGAAACTGGGATTTGACCAACCCCGCCGGTGAATCCAATGCAAGGATTCGGCCGTGATCCATGATGGCAACACGATCACACAGCCGTTCCGCCTCTTCCATGTAATGGGTCGTTAGAAAGACCGTTTTGCCGTCGCTTTTCATCTCCTGAACGACGTCCCACAGTGTGCGCCTGGCTTGTGGATCCAATCCGGTCGTGGGTTCATCCAGAAAAATGATTCGCGGATCGCTGACGAGGGCCAGGGCGACCGAAAGCCGCTGCTGCTGGCCCCCGGAAAGTGTCTGGACACGCGCGCCGCGTTTTTCCGTGAGACCCAGCCTGTCCAGGAGCGGGTCGGCCGGGAGCGAAGTCGGATAGAAACTTCCAAAGAGCTCCAACAGCTCGACGGGGGTCTGGTTCTGAAGCAGCGTCGCGGTCTGCAGCGCCACGCCCACAAGCTCCTTCACCTTCGCGCCGTCCCGCCGGATGTCCATGCCCAGCACCTCGGCGCGGCCGCCGTCAGCCGTACGCAAACCTTCGAGGATTTCGACGGTAGTGGTCTTTCCGGCGCCGTTCGGTCCCAGAAGCCCGAATATCTCACCCTCTTCCACTGAGAACGAGATGCTGTCCACCGCGCGGATGGAACCGTACGTCTTAACGAGGTTGTCTACAAGGATTGCATTCATGCGGTGACTATGGCTGATTACGCGGCGGGGTAAACTGTGGTTTCATTATGGCGCACATCACCTCGGATCGACCGACCGTTCAGGGACTTTGGCCCGGGTATCGTCGTAATGATGATCGGCAGACATTGAAATGGCTAAGAGCGGCAGCGCGCCCGTGCGAGGCGCCAGAAGAACGGCTGAAAACGGATGGTCCATGGGTCTGGGCCGTGTCTCCGGCATTCCCATAAGACTCCATTTCACATTCCTCCTATTGCTCGGATGGCTCGCGGTCTCGGGTTCGTTGGTCGGGATGCTCTTAGTTGTCGGCGTCTTCATCTGTGTGGTCCTGCATGAGCTCGGCCATAGCGTCGTCGCCCAGAAGTACGGAATTGGGGTCGCGGAGATCGTGCTCTATCCCATCGGCGGAGTGGCCCGGTTGGAAAAGCTGCCGGAGCCGAAGCAGGAGTTTTGGATCGCTCTTGCCGGCCCGGCAGTGAATGTAATTCTGGCGGCAATACTCTACGCAGCACTCATCGCGACGCATTCTCCCATTCCTTGGAGCGAATTCTTCGGTCAGGGAGGAGGCCTGCTCCAGCGGCTGCTTTTTGCTAACCTGATGCTGTTCGGATTCAACCTCATCCCCGCGTTTCCAATGGACGGCGGCCGGGTCCTCCGCGCCATCCTGGCAATGAAGATGGGCGACCTAAGGGGCACGGAAATTGCGGCCGGGATTGGGCAGATGTTGGCAATCTGCCTTGGGTTTTACGGTCTCATCGCCCCACAGCCGTTTATGATTTTCATTGCTCTCTTCGTCTTCATCGGCGCAGGGCAGGAAGCGAGCATGTACCGCGGTCGCGCGCTGGTGGAGGGCGTCCCGGTCCACAAGGCGACGATCACCGACTTCCGGACTCTCGCTCCGGACGCTACTCTCGGCGAGGCGGCCGAATTGCTGCTGAAGACTTCGCAGCAGGACTTCCCGGTCGTCCACGGCGAGGAAGCGATCGGAATTCTGACTCGGAATGCGCTGCTTCGCGGCCTGGCCGAGGAGGGCAGGACCGGATACGTCACCCGATGGATGGACCGCGAGTTTCTCACGGTTTCACCGGACACGGACCTGTCAGCCATAGCTGCCGATATGCAGTCCGGACAGCAAGCATGCGCGCTTGTAATGCGCGACGGTGAGCTCCTGGGGATCGTAACACTGGAGAACCTGGCGGAGCTGCTCCTCGTGAGGCAGGCAACGAAGGATGTATAGCGGACAGTCGGAAGAATGAAACTGTAGGGGCGAAGCATTCGGGAATGACAGGCATCTGTTTCCGGACATGGTCCAAAGCCGAGAGCTTTGCCCGCACCCCAAGTGAGAGGAACCCCATTTGAAAATCCACGAATACCAAGCGAAAGAATTGCTCGCGCGATATGGCGTAGAGGTCCCGCGAAACGGTGGAGTCGCCAGTACTCCACAAGAGGCCCGCGCGGCCGTCGACAAGCTGGGCGGCCGTGGAGTCCTGAAAGCCCAGGTTCACGTCGGCGGACGCGGTAAAGCCGGCGGTATCAAGATCGCGAACAGCCCGGACCAAGCGGAACAACTGGCCGGACAGATGGTCGGGATGCTGCTCAAGACCCACCAGGCGCCGGAGGGGGTCACAGTCGAGAAGCTCCTGGTCGAAGAACCGATCTCCATCGCCAAGGAGTTCTACATCGGTGTCGTACCCGACCGGGCGTCCCAGCGCAACGTGCTCATCGTAAGCGCCATGGGCGGGATGGACATCGAAGCGGTGGCAGAGGAACATCCAGAAGCCATTGCGAAGGCAGCGGTCGACCCCGCGTTGGGGGCGCGCGATTTCATGCTCAAACAGGTCTGTTACGAAGCCAGGCTCCCGAATGAAGTCATCGACGGCGCCGTCTCGCTCCTCCGGAAGCTCTATCGGGCCTACATCGAGTCCGACGGCGCGCTCGCCGAGATCAATCCCCTCGCTGTAACCGAAGACGGACGCCTGCTAGCGGCGGACGCAAAGTTCCAGATAGACGACAACGCACTCTTCCGCCATCCGGAGTTCGAGGCCTTCAAAGAGGAGAGTGAAGAGGACGAGATCGAGGCGGAAGCCCATCGACGAGGGATCAACTACGTCCGTCTTGGCGGCGACATCGGCATCATCGGCAACGGCGCTGGATTGGTCATGGGAACCATGGATGAAGTTGCGAGGGCCGGAGGGAAACCCGCCGACTTCCTGGACATCGGCGGAGGCGCCAAGGCGGAACTGGTTCGCAATTCCCTCGAGATCGTTTTGAGCGATCCGAACGTCAAAGGCGTGCTGTTCAATATTTTCGGCGGCATCACAAGGGGCGACGAAGTGGCAAAGGGAATCATCGAGGGCACGCAATCGCTCGATATCCGCGTTCCCATGGTCGTCCGCCTGGCCGGGACCCGCGCGGAAGAGGGACGAAAGCTGCTGGAAGGGACGAACCTCGTCCCGGCGGAAACGATGCAGGAGGCTGCGCGGAAGATCGTGCAGCTCGCGCACGCGTGAGCGGGTTCCAGTTTTTATGCCTGGGTGTGGGAGATGCTTTCTCGGTTCGATGGTACGGTTCCAGCATCGCCCTCGAAGCGGACGGCCAATGGCTTCTTCTCGACTGCCCCCACCCCATCCACAAGGTCGTTCGTGAGGCCGCTGAGACGGCTGGTCTCAGAATCACTTGCGAGGACCTTTCCGGCCTGCTTTTGACCCATCTCCACGCCGACCACGCTTCCGGCGTCGAGGGACTCGCGTTTAAATCGATTATCTATTATGGACACAAACTAAGAATAGTCTGCCATCCCGATGTAGCCGCAAGGATCTGGGACAACCACCTGGCGGCAGGGATGGACCGGATCATCCCGTCACCGGACGCCGCACCCGTGCGAAAAGGATTGCAGGACTACATCGAAATATATCCACTGTCCGATGAATCCGCCGTCCGCTTCGGTCCGTTCGTCATCGAATGCCGGCGGACCATCCACCACATTCCCACCTTCGCGATGCGGATTGCGGCCGCCGGCCGCATCCTGGGCTGGAGCTCGGACACCGCATTTGATCCGGGGCTTATCGATTGGCTGTCTGCCGCCGACCTGATCATCCACGAGACGAATGTGGGTATCCATACACCATACGAAAAACTGGCCGCTCTTCCTGTCGAGCTCCGCGCCAAAATGCACCTAATCCACTACCCGGACGAATTCGACATCGAGGGAAGTGTGATCGAGTGCCTCCAGCCAGGGCATGTTTACACTGTATGAAACCATGATCCGGTTCTGCATATACCTCCTTTTCGGCCTATCCATCCTATCGGTCCTATCCATGCCCGCCTCTGCCCAGAACATCACTCTCGTCCGCAACGGCAAGAGCGACTACTCCATCTTAATTGGTCGCGGCTCCTCGTTGGCGATCCGTCATGGCGCGGATGAGCTGCAGCGGTTCATACTACAAATCTCCGGTGCGAAACTGCCAATATTTCGAGACGAAGCCGTACCGCTAGAGACAATGCAGAAAGGTATCGGCGGTTACATCGTCCTGAGCGATGACCGGATTCTTATCGAGCATGGGCCCCGATCACCGTTGCAGGAAGAGCAATTCACGATTCGAACGATTCCGCCCAATACGGCACGCAAAAAGCCATGGATTCACATAGCCGGTGGCGGCAAGCGAGGAACTCTCTACGGCTGTTACGCCTTCCTCGAAGACGTACTCGGCTGCCGGTGGTACACGTCGAAGATCAACCGGATTCCCAAGAATAAAACCATCGTCATCCCGCCGCTAAACATTCGACAGAAGCCGGCGTTCGAATACCGCGAGCCGTACTATTGGGAGACCCTGGATCGGGATTGGGCCGTCCGCAATCGAACCAACGGGAACTTTCAGAGGCTCGATGAATCCGTGGGGGGCAAGGTATCGTACGGAAGGTTCGTGCACACCTTCAACGAGCTGGTGCCGCCGGAGACATACTTCGACTCCCATCCCGAGTACTTTTCCCTTATCAATGGCAAGCGGATGAAGGGGTACTACCAGCTCTGCCTGACGAACCCGGAAGTGCTCCGGATCACCATGGAGAGGGTCCGGCAGTGGATCCGGGAAAATCCGACCGCGACTATCTTTTCAGTCTCTCAGAACGATACATACAATAATTGCCAGTGCGACGCCTGCAAAGCCGTTGAGCGCGAAGAGGGCGCACCGTCCGGACCGGTCATGCGTTTCGTGAACGCCGTGGCTGATGCCATTGCCAAGGAACATCCGAACGTTCTGATCGACACGCTGGCATACCAATGGACCGAGGACCCGCCGAAGAAGACACGTCCGAGGCCGAATGTACGTATCCGCCTGGCGCCCATCGGCGCTTGCGTCGCCCACGGCATCGACCGGTGCGACGCCAACAAACACGTCCTGGAAAACCTTACTGCCTGGTCGAGAATCACCAACCAGCTCTACATCTGGCACTACAGCACGAACTTCTCCAACTACCTCCAGCCCACACCCGACCTTGACGAGATCGCAGCTGACATCGCGCTCTTCAAGAAAAGCGGGGTCGTCGGGCTCTTCTATGAGGGCGATTACGCAGAAGGCGGCGGAGGGGAGATGTCAGAGCTGAAAGCCTACTTGATGGCCAAGCTCATGTGGAATCCGACCCGCAAGCCCGAGCCGATTATCGCCGAGTTTCTGGAAGAGGTCTATGGTAAGGCCACGACTTTCATCAGACAGTGGCTCCACCTGCTCCACGCTCCCGCACGCGAAAAGTCCGTCCACGCCAAGATTTACGATCCGCCCACAGCCCCATATCTCGACAATGCAACGATCGAGAAAGGACTTGTGCTCTTCGATCAGGCCGAGAAAGCTGTGTCCGCCGATCCCGTCGCCCTTGACTCCGTCCAGCGAGCCCGCCTCGCACTGGAGTATGTCCGGCTTATGCGTCTTCCACCTACCGATCCCGCAAGAACCCAATTGGCCGCCGTGGTCGCTGCAAAGATCAAGAAATACGGCATTACGCAAGTTCGCGAAGGACAGCCGGTGGCCGAGTTCCTGTCGCGGATTGGACAGTGACGGCGATCATTACTTCAGCGGTTTTCCAATTTCGTACATCTTGCTCTCTTCGAGCTCGTCCTCCAGGCGGAGTTTCCATCCAGTCTTCGTTTTCACCCAGGTTGCGCGATATTTCATGACTTTCTCGATCTTGCTGATTACACCCTTCTCGGTGTACGACCAGCGATCTTGTCGAGTCACAATGACGACCGTCTCGGGTCCCTTTGACGTGAGACTCTCAATGCTGAATGAGGTTTTGACCGATGGGTCGTTCTTCGACCGCATGGAAAACTGATTCTGCAGCGACTCGCACGTTTCGAACTTTCCGCTGAGGTACTTGAGCTTGAAATCCGGGGTCAGAATTGCGAGATAGGCTTTTATGTCTCCTTTCTCATCCGCCTTCGCCAGCGCGTTGTATGCAGACTGTACCTCCTTCCGAACGGATCTCCCGGTTGCGATGGCCGCTGCCGCGGCGGTAGCCGCCGAAATCGCTAAGCAAATCGTCACAAACGGTCGTTTCACGTCAACTTCTCCTTTCGCACGTTTCGATATCGCAATTGTAAGTCCCGGTCGTGAAATTAGCGTGAAAAATATGGAGCGTAAGTCACCAATTCCTCATCTCCTAATATCGCAGTGCCGTCGTCGATGGTCGCACGGCCGCCTGTCGGTCGGGATACATCAGAAATCTGCGAAACTCGTGCAGGGTGAGGAAGACGCTAGTCTCTTGCGCCTATCGCGCCAGTTTCAGCAGCCGCCCGAAATCAAATCCCGCGGGATCAGATTTCCGTCCGGCCGGACGCGCTACTAAGGCGTGAGAAACGATTCGACGGTCCCGGATGTCGTAGCTCTCGCGAAGGTGGCGGATGATGGCGGCGACGGCTCCGTATTGGGCGTCCGTAAATGCGTCAATGCCGTCATTCAGGTTGACGATCTCGATTCCCACGCTAAAGTCGTTGACGCCCTTGACACCTTCCAGCTCGGATACGCCGGCGTGCCAGGCCCGCTCGGTGTCCTCCACCATTTGAACGATCTTCCCGTCCCGGCCCACGACGTAGTGGGCGGAAACCTGCGACGATGTTTGCAGAAAGGCATCGACGGTCGCCTCTAGCGTGGGGATCACGGTGGCGTGAACCACGACCGTGTCCACAACCGCACTAAAGGGCCGCATTCCCTGATTGGGCGACCGCACGAACTCCACCCCGGGCATCCGTCCACGGACGTACGGACGAAACTCCAGCGTAATTGAAAAGAAGTCGCTAGGTTCGCCATCCGCGGTCAGCCGGATTGAGCCCCCGCTTCGGGAATGCAAGACCGACCTGAAGAGCGCGCTCTGGTCGTTAATCAGGCCTGTTGTCGGCTGTCCAGGCTGTCCTTCGACCTCTATCCGAACCGACGTCGCGGCACGCGTGGAGGATTGCCCGTTCAATCTGATGATCACATCTACATCCCCGTTATCGGCGATTTCAGGGATGGGAACCGTAATACTGTGCCCCGCGAAGAGAGTGATGGTTCGCTGAGAGGGAGAACTGCCTTTGCCGGATTGAGCAATCGCGGGAAGTGATCCCAAGCTAAGGAAGAGAATAAGCCAGGACACACGGGAGATCCAGCGTCCGGGCCGCCGGAATGATTGGAAAACAAGCACGTCAGATGAGCTTCGTCATCGCGCGGCGCTGGCGCCCGCTTCGACGATCATCCACTTCTCGTCGATCTTCTTCAGCAGGAAGCTCACCTCGAACCGTTTCTCGTCGCCCTTGTCCGTCTTCAGCGTGTGAATTCCGTAGACTCGTGCTTCGCCTTCGCGCACCAGATCGACCGAGTCCAGCTTGTAGCTGACGGTCTTCATCTCTTTTAGCGCTCCGCGGGTTATTTCGAGGTATTCGGAGCCCTTGAGGGACTTCGCCGACTTCTCCCTTCCGCGCACGCTGATTGTCGCGGCGGCATCGACGTGGCGCTCGAGCAGGGCTGAATCGTCCTTCGCGAATGCTGCCTCGATGTCGGATACGGCATCGGAGAGCGACGGGTCCCTCTTTAGTGGAGAGGGCCTGCGGTAGAGATAGTAGTCGTCGTCTCCGCGGACGGCGCCGGGAGTACTCCGGTCGTAACGATCCCGCTCCACGTAGCTCGGCCGGTCGTCCACGTATACGGTCCGGTAGACCGGATAATAAGCCGGCGAGCAATAGAACGGGTCATAGAAGTTCGAGTAGTACGGATAATAGCTGTAGTACGGGTAGCAGTTCCCGAACGAAAAGCTCAGAAACGAATTGTGGCTCGGCCGGAAACCGAATGACCCAAAGAAGGACGTCCCGTGGCTAAAATGGTGCGATCCAAATCCACCGGAAAATCCCGAATGATGGTTGCGGCTTCCCAGACTGAAGAACTGAGCCGAAGCGCGACCCGAAACGCCTCCCGCCAGACCGAGGGCCAGTACAGCGACGACCGCGGTGTTGAACACGAAATTGCGATTGATGCGAAACATGCTCCACCTCCCATGTAGTTCATAGGACCGGGCGGACGGTCCCCAAGGGCGCTGATTCCTTTTCTTATACTACCAGACTGCCCGTTCGATATCCCGGTATCGCGTCTATTCTACGCTTACAATACAGGCCCAAGGGCCCATGGTGCGAACTCCTGGTCGCCGAGACCCTGGGCTTCGCTCTTGGTCCTTTTGCCTGATGCCACTTCGATGAGCTCTTCGAAGATCATCTTGCCGACATCCTCGATGGAGACGCCGCTCAGGATGACTCCCGCGTCGATGTCCATGTCCTCTTCCATCCTCTGGTAGAGCGGCGTGTTGGTTGCTATCTTGAGGACAGGAGTCGGCTTGAAGCCGAGACACGATCCGCGGCCGGTGGTGAACGCGACCAGATTGGAACCGCCGGCGACGAGGCCCGTTACTGAGACCGGGTCGAGACCGGGGGTATCCATGAAGCTGAAACCGGCGTGTCGGATCCGCTCCGCGAAATCGTATACCGCAACCATCGGCGTGGTCCCGCTCTTCGTAACTGCACCGAGGGATTTCTCATAAATCGTAGTCAGCCCGCCGTCCTTATTGCCGGGCGCGGGGTTGTTGTCGATCTCCGCCCCATGTATTGCCGTGTAATTCTCCCACCAACGCATGAGTGCAATCAGCTTCTCACCCACTTCGCGGGAGACGGCCCGTCGGGTCAGCAAATGTTCCGCGCCATATGTCTCCGTGGTCTCGGCGATGAGCCAGGCGGCGCCGTGGCGGACCATTTCGTCGCCGCAGGCGCCGAGGGCCGGGTTGGCGGTAATGCCGGAATTGCCGTCGGAGCCTCCGCAGTTGGTACCTACGATGAACCTGGAGATCGGCTGTGTGGTCCGACGTGTCTCGTTGGCCCGCTTGAGGAGCTTGAGCGCCTCCTGAAACCCCGCCTCCACCGTTTTGCGGACGCCACCCACATGCTGGATGGTAAGGATCGCCGGGGGCTCTGGGCGGCCTCGGCCGATAGAACTGGGCGCGATCAGTTTCTGATCCTGGATCAATGCGGCGGCCTGGTTCACCTCGCATCCCAGGCCCATGAGCAGTGAGGCGGAGACGTTTGGGTGGTCGGCCATGCCGGCCAGGGTCCGCTGCAAAGTCTTGTACTCGTGACCGTGGATGGCCATGCCGCAGCCGGTCTTGTGCGTGGCGGCAACAACGCCGTCGACGTTCGGGAAGTCCGGAAGGGCCTCCCTCTTCAGCCGGTCGGCGACCATGTGAACGGTGTCGGCGGAGCAGTTGACCGTAGAAACGAGCGAAATGAAATTCCGCGTTCCCGCCCTGCCGTCGGCCCGCGCGAACCCCTCGAACGTGCGCTTCTCGTCCGCACTGAGCGGGCGTGGAGGCCGCAGATCGGTCCCGAATTCGTAATCCAGGCTGATCTCGCCTACGTGGAGGTTGTGGGAATGCACCCAATCGCCGGGCCCAATGGCTGCGGTGGCGTAGCCGATGACCTGGCCGTACTTGTGAATGGGCCGCCCTACTCCGATCTCCCGGAGCGCGATCTTGTGGCCGGCGGGGACATCTGCCCTCAGCCGGACGCCGCCGTTGTCGAGTACGAGCTCCGTTCCCGATTCCAGAGGGATCCTCGCGACCGCCACGTCGTCGCCCTCCCGCAGGATAATCGCCCTTTCAGTCAATGGATATACGGCCACGATTTGCCCTTTCGCCGGACACAGTTCTGCAGTCTCATTGTTCCGGGAAAGGGCATTTCTCCTTCGGGACAAGTCCCGGAATGGTTGCGGCCGTTCGCTCAATCCCCGCGATACGCTCGCTGCAGCGCGGCGATATCGATCTTTTTCATCCCCATCATAGCCTCCATGGCCCGCCCGGACTTTACCGTATCCGGGTCTTTGATCATCTCGATCAGAACGGTCGGCACGACTTGCCATGACAGGCCGTATTTGTCCTTCAGCCAGCCGCACTGCTGGGCATTCGGATCGCCGCCTGCAGTGAGCTTCTCCCAGTAGTTGTCGACCTCATCCTGCGTCTCACAATAAATCTGGAACGAGACGGCCTCGTTGAACTTGAAATTCGGGCCGCCGTTCAGGGCGGTGAACGGCTGCCCGTTCAGCTCGAACTCCACCATCAGCACCGATCCCGGCGGTTTTCCGTGGAACTCTTTTCCGGCCTCTCCGTAAAGGGACTTCCCGGTGATCCTGGAATTCGGAAAAACGGACGTGTAGAACCGGGCGGCGTCTTCGGCCCGGCTGTCGAACCACAAGCATGGGGTGATACTCTAAATTATCGTCTCCTCCTGGTTTTGTCATGTCGCCAAAGATGGATTCTACCTTGCAGGCGTTCCGCAATGGTTCAAGGTTGCTGAGCATAGAATGGAGAGCGAGACTCCTGCCGAGCTGGTGCTCGGTTCATACGCACGCTGCAAAGGGCTCGGCAGGAGACTCGCTATCCAATGTCATGAGATAGTTTCACCACCGAGCATGAAGATCGTCTCCGGGCGCCAACGGAGCGGACGCCCTCCAGGTTTTGCAGAAGAGATTCTTCCGGGATGACGTAGTTGGGTCGTTCGGCGAAGTAATTGGGAGTGTTCCGGCTTCGGGGGCGGATTCCTCACTGCGGGAACGGCGCGCAATTCGGAATGACGGCCGTGGGCGAGAGTGGGTAGTTCGGAACGTAAAAAGCAGATCCTTCCCAGGATGACGTCAAGTGCCCTCGCGGCTGGCTAGCAGAACTTTGAGAAATATGTCACAATCTCCCTTGTTTTGGGAACGAAGGCAGCGGCTCGGCCGCTAATATAGGGTAGCTGCTCTTTGTTTCCTGAGATTTTGGAGGTAGTGACATGGGACTTTCTGGGGCGCCGGTGCGGCGCGATGCGGGGCTGCACCGTGTAAATCCGCTTCGGGTGCTGCTGTTTGGGCGGCCCACCCCAACCGAGCACCAGGAGCATGCGAAGCTGCCGAAGGTGCTTGCGCTGCCGGTCTTTGCTTCGGACGCGATCTCCTCCTCCGTATACGCAACCCAGGAGATCCTGCTCGCCCTGTCAGTCGCGGGGGCGTTTGCGCTGCAGTTTACGGTCCACATCTCCCTGGGCATCTCGATCCTGCTGGTGATCGTGGCAATCTCGTACAGCCAGACTGTGATGGCGTATCCCACCGGCGGCGGGTCGTATATCGTCGCGAAGGATAACATCGGTGTCAAGTTCGGGCTGATCGCGGCGGCGGCGCTGCTGATCGACTACGTGCTGACAGTCGCGACCAGTATCGCGGCCGGCATTCAGAACCTGGTCTCCGTGCCCGTGATGCAGCACCTGAAGGGGCACGAGGTGCTGCTCTGCAGCGTGGCGATCCTTCTCCTTCTCTTCGCGAACCTTCGCGGCCTTCGTGAATCGGGAACGCTGTTCGCCATTCCGACCTATGCATTCGTGCTCTGCGCGTATGCCCTCATCATATTCGGGCTGTTCGGACCGGCCCTGTTCCACTGGCAACTGCATTCCGCGGCACCGCCAAGCCCCCTCAAAGTGGTCCAGGGGCTCGGGCTGGCGCTCGTATTGAACGCGTTCGCCCGGGGCTGCGCCGCCATGACGGGGACCGAAGCGATCTCGAACGGCGTGCCGGCGTTTCGAAGTCCGGCGGCGCGCAACGCCGCGATCACTCTGGGAATCATGGCGGTGATCCTCGGCACTCTGTTCGTGGGCATCTCGCTCCTCGCCGTCAAGCTGAAGATCGTCTATATCGCGGGCAGCGAGCCGGTCATCGACCAGCTGAACGCCATCGTGTTCGGTAAGGGCGGCTGGTTCTACTACATCCTGCAGGGTGCGACGGTGGCCATACTCGTATTGGCCGCAAACACCAGCTTCGCCGACTTCCCTCGGCTTTCGTCGATCCTGGCCCGGGACGGATTCATGCCCCGCCAGCTCTCGAACCTCGGCGACAAGCTGACGTTTACGAACGGGATCATCCTGCTGGGCCTCTTCTCCGTGCTGCTGATCATGGCGTTCGGCGGAAGCACGGACAGGCTGATCCCGCTCTATGCCATCGGGGTCTTCATCGCATTCACCCTTTCCCAGGTCGGTATGGTCATCCACTGGTGGAAGGTGCGGGGACGCGCATGGGAGATCAAGGCGGCGGTCAACGGGCTTGGCGCGATTGCAACATTTATCGTCCTGTGTACGATCGCATATGAGAAGATCGCACTGGACGTCGTCTTCAACCGGGGCCGGGAGTTCGGATGGATCGTCATCCTGCTGGTGGCGGTGATGTATTTCGTCTTTCGCGGGATCGAGCGACACTACAGCGGGCTGCGGAAGGCGCTGTCGATGGAGGAGTATCATTCGGCCGTCGTTCCCGCGCCGACAACGGTGCTCATCCTCGTGCCTCGACTTCATCGCGGGATCATGCAGGCGCTGGATTATGGCAGGAGCATCTCCTCGGACGTCCGGGCGCTCAATATCGAGATCGACCCGGCGTCGACGCCGCGGTTGAAATCGGAGTGGGATAAATGGGCCGGCGATATTCCTCTCATCGTGCTCCATTCGCCGTATCGCTCGGTCATCGGGCCGCTGCTGGCATATCTCGACGAAGTGCAGGACGAGATGCCGAACACGAACGTCACGGTGATCGTTCCTGAAGCGATCACCGGCCAATGGTGGCATACGCTGCTCCATGCGAATTACGGGGCATGGATCAAGCTGTATCTGCTCAATCGCAAGAGCGTGATTGTGACCAACGTGCGGTATTTTATAGAGGAGCCGGGGGCGGGCGTGAGTGATGGTTGATGGTTGAAGGTTGATGGTTGACCGCCGAGCCCGAGTGATTGCGAGCACAGTCAATACGCACGTATATTCCCCCAGAGTTGGGGGGCCTGAACTTTCGGAGACTGCGGGCGTGCGAATTGAAACGTCAGCCGCCTAACCCCCAACTCTGGGGAATACCGCGGTTAAGTAACCGTGACGGGTCTATAACAGCAACTGACACCGACCCACCATGATCATCTCGGACACGGAAACCGACCCAATATGATCATCTCCAGTAAGGATGACGTCGTCCAGCTATCCGGCCAGCTCCACAAGAACCAATGGCTCACGATTAAGGCTACTGCCGGCCTGCTCTTGAAACAGCATCCGGAGGGGATCCTGATCGACTGTTCCGAGCTGACCGACATCTCGGAGGACGGCGCCAAGACGTTCCTGGACGCCATGCGCGACATCGAGCGGGAAGGGTCGCGGATCATCCTCTGCGCATTGCCGGCGAACGTCCTGCAAGTGATCCGGACCGTGCCGGGCGTGAGGTCGCAGCTTCCGATCGCGAATTCGGTTGAGGAAGCGCGATCCTCCCTCCGTCTGAGCACAAAGTCGCCGTCCAGTGCGCAGGAGCGCACGGCTACGGTTGGTGGAATCGTCGTCCCGATACTGCCCGAGCTGGACGTGGACTATGCCGTCGCGATCGCCGGCCGGTTGGCTAAAGACCTGAGGTCGACGGTTCACCTGGTCTACTTTCTGGAGGTGGCCAGAAACCTTCCCCTCGCAACGCCGCTGCCCGAAGAAGAGACGACAGCCAATCGCATGCTGGAGCAGGCAATCGCAGCGGCCAAGAAGCACGGACTGATGGCCGTGACGCACCTGGAACGCGTCCGAGACGTGCAGGAGGGCGTGCTCCACGCGCTCAAATCGTACCATGCGTTGTACGTTGTGCTGGGAGCGTTCGCGGACCGGCCGGAAGATGATCTGTTCCACGCACTGGTGGATCTGCTGCTGCACCGGGCGCCATGCAACGTGCTGATCGGGCGTAAGGCGCTGCCGGTGGAGGCGACGGCGGATGAGCTGGCTTCGCTGGGGAGATCGTAGGGACTAAGCGTGAGTGTTGAGGAGTCGGGGACCTGGGGAGATTGGTTGGCGCGGTATACTTGAGGCCGGTTGGGGATGGGTAAGGAGAGGGCCGAATTATGAACGTGATCATTCTGGGCTGCGGCCGGGTGGGATCAACGCTGGCGCGCCTCATGTATAAGGAGGGTCATAACGTAACAGTGATCGATAAGATGAGCGAATCTTTTCGACGTCTTGGCAATAAGTATAAGGGCCAGCGGCTTATCGGAAATGGGATCGACGAGGATATCCTGAAGCGGGCGGGCGTGGAGAATTGCGATGTCTTCGTTGCCGTTACCCAGGGAGACAACCGCAACATCATGGCCGCGCAGATCGCGCGGGAAATCTACGGAGTCGGGAAAGTGATTACGCGCATCAACGATCCGGTTCGAGCGGACCTATACCGCTCACGCGGGATTACCACAATTTGCGGGACTACGATCCTTGCAGGCTTGATGATGGACTTCATCACGACGGAAATGTGGGCGGTCGAGAAGGACTACAACTCGGATTATCTGGCGCAGAATGTGTGAGTGGTGATCTCAGTCCTCGACGCGGTGCCGGACCCGAGAACTCTGGGGAGTGGTGATGGTCCCGATACTCCAGTACTCCATCACTCCAATGCTCCAATAACAAGGCCTGAGCTATGTACATAATCATCGTCGGTGGCGGGGGGGTGGGATACTATCTGGCCCGTACGCTGGTTAAGGCAAACCATGAAGTGCTCCTGATGGAGCGCGATCGCACCGAACACAAGCGCCTCGCCGAGGAACTTGGCGAGGTCGTGATGCAGGGCGATGGCTGCGAGGTGCGCATTATGGAGGAGGCGGGCGGCGCGCGGGCAGACGCAGTCGTCGCAGTTACGGGCGATGATGAGGATAATCTGGTCATCTGCCAAATGGCCAAGATAAAGTTCAATGTCCCCCGGACGATCGCGAGGGTGAACAACCCGCGCAACGAAGAGCTTTTCCACCGGCTGGGTATCGACGGCACGGTGAGCGCGACCAAGATCATCTACAATCTAATCGAGCAGGAGATCGAGACGGGAGAGGTCATTCCCCTGGCGGCCCTGAAGAAGGGAAACATCGAGATCGTAGAGGTCGAGATTGGACCCAAATCGCCCGTACTCCACCGCCAGATCCTCGAAGTAACTTTGCCCAAGGACGCGCTGATCATCTCGGTTATCCGCAACGATCATGGCATGATCCCAACCGGGGAAACCAAATTTGAGAACGGCGACAGCGTGATCGCCCTGGTAAATGCCGATCAGGAGCACGAGCTGAGGGACGTGTTTGCGGAGACGACGGGCTAGAATTGAAAATGCAAAATGCGAATTGCAAAATGCAAAATTCATATGGTCGAGAAACAGATTTCACAATGCCACTGACCGTTGTCAACCACCCTCTCGCCCAGCACTATCTCACACACCTCCGCGATGAGACCACGAAGCCCGCGCTGTTCCGGACCCTCGCGCGAAAGCTCTCCACCCTGCTCGCGATCGAGGCCACCCGCGATCTTTCAACTTCTGTTTCGAGGATCAGGACACCTCTGGAAGATATCGACAGCCCTGAGCTTAGTGATGAACTAGTGATCGTCCCGATCCTTCGCGCCGGGCTGGGAATGCTGGATGGCATCGTGGACCTCTTTCCGGAAGTATCGGTGGGCTATATCGGCCTCGAACGGGATGAGAGCACGGCCATCGCGAGCTCCTATTACCGAAAGCTGCCGCCGGTGAAAGGGCGAACCGTCATACTGATCGATCCCATGCTTGCGACCGGGGGATCCGCCGAGCGCGCCTTGAGGGACATCTACGAGCAAGAGCCGAAGCGAGTCGTACTGATCTGCATTGTGGCGGCACCTGAAGGCGTGCAGCTCCTGGAGAAGTCATTCCCGGACCTTCAGGTTTTCACCGCATCACTCGATCGACAATTGAACGACAAGAAGTACATCCTGCCGGGCCTGGGAGATTTTGGAGACCGGCTTTACGGCACGTCTTGAGAGCGGCCGGCGATTGGAGGCCCGGACCGACGGGTCGTGGTATACTAGCGGCAACTCCATAGAATCTCACGTTATTACTACGCTCGAGAAGCCCTTTGGTCTTCAGCGCAAAATGGCGCTGTGGACGAAGGGTTTTTGTTTGCCGGCGCTCTTTTGCCGGCAGAAGGAGCGGTTCTATGGCTCTCGAAGACGCAGCCGCAACGAAGATGGTGCGTGGCCAGATCGCGCGCCGTTATGTCGATTCCTCGATGCTGTCGGTCCGTGTAACGCACGGCGTAGCACACTTGAGCGGAATACTCCGCATCCTCAGAACGCATCGTGAAATGGACCTGACCAAAGAGATGGACATCATAACCACGATACTCCGTGGGAAGAATGGTATCCGCGATGTCGTCTGGGAAGTCACTCTGCGAGGCTAGATAATCCCGATCGTTTCTTCCGCACGCGGATACGATCCGACGGCATGAATAATGCATCCTTGACCTTGGTCGGGACAATCGGTACAATAGCCTCCAACCGAATTCATCCGGGCTACTGCCCGCGGGAGGAACGCGATTGGCATGCCTTCTCTTTCGAACCGCCATGTTGGCGGCGTCGTGGTATCTTCCTGCAGTTCATTCCCCGACGAATCAGGCTCTTCAGAACCAGAAGAAATCAGCAGATGTCGAAGGGCAGGTCCGGGCGGCCGGCATGCGGTACTACGCCTCCATGATCTTCGCCGACCTGGATGAATACCAAAAGGTGAGCCGCGGTCCGGTCGCCGTTCTTCGCGACGGCGCTCTGACTCACAGAGATGAGGCGGCGGCGAAGAAGATGATCGAACAGCTCGCCGGAAAGTTGAAGTCGTCGAAGCCGTCGGACGAAGACCGCAGGCAAATGGTCGGAAATATGTTGCGTATTTTCGAGGAGGCATCCGTCCAGTTCGTTGGAGCGAACACCGCCGAGCTAACATTTCTCATCCGCCCCGGCGCGAAAAAGGAAGACGGCGACAGCATGGGAACATTCGTGCTGCACCGCGCGGGCGATCAGTGGCGAGTAGTCATGGAAATCACGGACAGCGCTCCCGTGCCGCCTGCGTATCTTCTAGATGTACCTAAACCCGCGAAGGACGATAGACGGTAGACGATTGACGATGGTTCGAATTGAGTGATCGCCTGAATGTGTGATTGCGAGATTGCGCGCATCCAATTTCAATCGTCGATCGTCGATCGTCCCGATGGATCGCTGCCATTGACAAACAATCGTTCCTCTGCTTATACTCTGTTACCGGCAGAGAGTCAATAGATGGCCGTTTTGGAGTTCTAATTTGACACTTGACGCGCGCAAGGGGCGGATCCTCCACGCAATAGTAAACGAATACGTCGAAACGGCGGACCCCATCGGGTCCGAATGGCTTGTCCATCGCTACGATTTCGGCTGCAAGTCGGCCACGCTCCGGAACGAGATGTCCGAGATGTCGGACCGCGGATATCTCTTGCAGCCACACACGTCAGCCGGGCGGATACCGTCCGATCGGGGATACCGGTACTACGTCGACAATCTGATGCCGCCGCCAGCCGCAAACGCCGTGCCGCCGCCGGACGCACTGAACTCGATCGAGCGACGGGCGACCGAAGTAGACGAGATCGTCCAGCACACCTGCCGGCTCCTGGCCGGTATGGCCCAATACCCGTCCGTCGCGACGCCCCCCGACCTCGGCTCAACCAGTCTCCATCGACTATACGTCAGCTCACCCAGCCCGCGGCACGTACTGCTCGTTCTATTGCTATCCACAGGTCAGGTTGAGCACCGGCTGCTCGATATCGGGGTGGTAGTTACCGACCGTTGGTTGAACCGTGCCGGGAATTACCTGAACCAGTTGTTAGCGGGAATTTCCCTGGAAGATCTCAGGAAGCTGGAGCCGGTCGTCGTGCCGCAGGAGCTGCACGCAGATTCCGCGATCGTCGAGAAGATCGCCAATGCCGTCAAGGAGGCAGCTTCCGATCTATCCGAAGAACGGATCTTTCTGGAGGGAACCAGCCACATCCTTCGTCAACGTGAATTCCAGGACGTTAACCGGCTGGAGCAGGTATTGTCCGCGCTGGAGCAGCATTCCCTGCTCTGCCAGGTGCTTGGCCGGGCTCTGCTGGGACAGGACGTCACGGTCATCATAGGGGAAGAAGGCACCGTGGAAGCCATCCGCGAATGCAGCGTGGTCACTTCGTCGTACCGCATCGGAGATCGGGTGTGTGGGTTTATCGGGGTTGTCGGGCCGACGCGGATGAATTACGATCGCGCCGTGGGCGCGGTCGGGTTTATGTCGCGTAACCTCTCTTCCCTTCTCACACGCCATTGTCTGAGGTAATATAGGAACTCGGAGTCCGGTATTCTGGTATTCACGTATACGGGTTAGCCTGTATACTTTTTTTGTGACAGTCGGAGCAAATAATATATGCCAAGACGCTATGACAGAGCTCACAAGGTGGAAGTACACGGAGTCGATGACGGCGGCGGTTCCCTGCGTGG
>ORMF012238391.1_pt1 | contig 24839 bp, 19 predicted proteins | sample 1779871 | NCBI WGS metagenome assembly ORMF01 (sample SAMEA104232316, study PRJEB22302) | groundwater metagenome | biome: forest; feature: aquifer; material: groundwater | place: USA | collected 2011-08-07 | depth 5.4 m | reverse complement strand
GTGGAAGACTCCGGCGCGCTGCTGGTGCGCCCGGACCAGCACGTCGCGTGGCGCTGCGCCGCGCTGCCGCCATCACCCGAGCGGGAACTGCAGCGAACGCTGGAGACCATCCTCTGTCTCGCGGCCCGGTAAAGCCGCCGGGCCAAGGCCTTGAGCGGATTCATAAGGCCGGAGCGTCGGCCCCGGAGAAGCAACGCGCCCTGTTGGCGCCGGTATCGCCCGCGCAGGCGGAAAGCTCTCGCGCGTTTTTTATTTGTCCCCGGCGGTCCCATGACGGGACTGCCGCATGAGCGCCTTCAAACGCAGGCGGGGTCTTCCGGAACAATTGCGAACAATGTCTTAAGAAAAAGTCCGTCTGATGCGTACAGGCGGCAAATTCAATTGCTAAATTTAGCAATACCTCCGGCTACTCCAGGGTGATCTTCGCCTGCTCGACCACCTTGCGATAGCGCTCCATGTCGCTCTTGAACATGCGGGTGAGGTCGTCCGGTCCGCCGGGGTTGGAGACGATGCCCTGCGCGAACAGTTGCTCGCGGATATCGGGCTGCGCCATCAGTGCGAGGAATTCCGCGGTGAGTCTGGTAGTGATCGCGGCCGGTGTTCCCGCCGGCAGGTACACGCCTATCCACGCATCGACGTCGATGCCGGGCACGCCCTGCTCGGCGAACGAAGGCAGCTCGGGCGTCCAGGGCGTGCGCTTGCTGCCCACACTCCCTATCATGCGCAGTTTCCCCGCTTTCACGAGTTCGGCGACCGCATGCACCGGAAAAAACGCGGTCTCCACCCGCCCGCCGACCAGGTCGGTGATCGCGCCCGAGGTGCCCTTGTAGGGCACATGGGTGATGTTGATGCCGACGGTCTGCTTGAACAGCTCCATCGCGAGCTGGTGCGGCGTGCCGGTGCCGGGGGAGCTGTAGTTGAGCACGCCGGGCTTCTGCCTGGCGAGCGCGATCAGCTCCTTCAGGTTGTGCGCCGGCACCGAGGGATGCACCAGCAGCACATAGGTGATGTAGGACAGGAGCGCCACCGGCTGCAGATCCTTCACCGGATCCCAGCCGAGATTCTTGTTGAGCAGGGGCGAGATCGCGAGGGTGCTCGCGGTGATCATCACGGTGTGGCCGTCGGGCGGCGCCTTCACCACCGAGGCCACCGCGATGTTGCCGCTGGCGCCGGTGCGGTTCTCGACGATCACCGGGCGGCCGAATTTCTGCTGCAGCCGCGGCGCGAAGATGCGCGCGCTGATGTCGGCGGCGGTGCCGGTGGTGGTCGGAATGACCAGGGTCACCTGCCGGCTCGGGTAGTCCTGCGCGAGCGCACTCCAGGCAATCGAACACGCGGCGATGGCCGCGATCATGGCAGCACGTTTCATCATTTCTTCTCCTTGCACGGCATGCGGCGGTTTGCCCGGCCTGCCCGCCGGCGCCGCGGCCGGAACGGCGCGGCGCGCGCTGCGGACTAGACACCCCGGGGCAGGATCGGCTTTTCCTTCAGCACTTCACTGCGATAGACCTCGGTGATCGACTCCCAGCGCAGCCGGCAGGCCTGTTCGGCGATGACGCAGGCGCGCGCCTGGAGCGCGGGGGTGTCGAGGTATTTGGAGCAGAGCGTGATCTGGCGCGTGGAGTGCTCCTCGTCGGCTTCGGCATGCTCCTCGAAAAACGCGATCGCGCGCGCGCCGCGCGGATAGCCGTAATGCTTCGCGAACGCGGGCAGCACGACTTCCTTGTTGAGCGCGACCAGCTGGCCATCCTGGGTCGCCTGCATCGCGAGCACCACGCCCACCGGCTCGTCCTGCAGGGGGCGCACATAATGCAGCGAGCGCGCGAGCCACGCCGGCATCTGCAGGAGTTCGCGCACGTCCTTGTCTTTCAGGCCCGCGGCGCGGGTGAAGGCGAAAATATCGAGCATGTGGTCGTGCGGCTTGTGGCCCTCGCGGGCGATCGCGGCGAGCCCCGCTTCCTCGGCGAGATTCTCGATGATGGACATGCGCACGTCGGCCGGCGCCCTGGCGAACAGCAGGCCGAAGCTCGGCAGCGCCCAGGTGACGAACTGGTAGTGCTGCGCCATGTATATGCCCATCGCGTGCAGCGGCAGACGGCCCTTGCCGAATTCGCGGAAAAACGGATGGTTCTTGGTGTGCCACTTGTCGCGGATCTCGACGATCTTTTTCGCGATCGGTTTCAGGGCTTGCTTAGTGCTCGACTTGCTCATGCTCGCTCCTCTTTTATGTTGGCGCTGTATCCGGCAGTCTGTTAGCGTCCGCCACGGTGTTGCTTTTTTCGGTGCTTCGGCCGCACGTATTGTACTCAGGAGCGGCGGCGGCGGCACGCCGGCCGGCGAATCGCCCCCGGCCGTAGGTTGCCGCGGATGCCTGCCGCAGATGGCTTCGCCGCCGCTACTCTCCCCTGAAATCAGGCGGCCGGTTCTCGATGAAATGCCTGACGCCTTCCCTGAAATCGTCGCTTTCGATGCTGAGCAGTTGCTCTTTTCGGGCGTCGATCAGCGCCTGGGAAAACGGCCGCTCCATATCGGCCCAAATCTGCTTCTTGATCACCCGCAGCGAACGCGGCGAAACCTTGTCGGCGAGTTCGCGCGCATAGGCGCGCGCCGCTTCCTTCAGGGATTCGGGTTCGACGACCCGATTGACCAGACCCATCGCCAGCGCCTCGGCCGCGCCGACTTTGCGCGACGCCAGCAGCATGTCCATCGCCCGCCCCGCGCCTATCAGGCGCGGCAGTATCCAGGCGATGCCGTGCTCCGCGATGAGGCCTCTTCCGGAGAACGAGGTGACAAAGACCGCCTTGGTACTGGCAATCCGGATGTCGCAGTACAAGGCCAGGATCAAACCCAGGCCGGCGGCCGCGCCGTTGATAGCGGCGATGACAGGCTTTGTCGCCTCTTGAACATAGGTATAGCCTAGGGCGCCGGGGACCGGCTCGCGGTCCGTTGTCTTGCCGTCCTTTCCCGCCGCGGCCGCGGGATGGAGTTTGCTGATGTCACCGATATCCTTGCCCGAGCAGAACGCCCTGCCCGCGCCGGTGAGAATAATGACCCTGACGCCGCGGTCGTCTTGCGCCTGCTGAAAGACGCTCCTGAGCTGCGCCGCCATGGGCTCGGTGAGCGCATTCAGCGTTTCCTCGCGATCGATGGTGATGATCGCGATACGGCCGTCCAGCTCATAGGTGATCTGTCCCGATGCGCCGGGTGTATCGGAAGTCATTGCGACGCCTCCTCAAGCACCATGAGCCAGTCAACCGCGACCACGCCCCCGGGCGTGGCCACGACCGGATTCAGGTCGAGCTCGCGCAGCCGGGCGCTGTGCGCCGCGCCGAAGCGGGATACCGCGGAGATCAGTTCGGCGACCGCCTTGCGGTTTACCGCTGGCCTGCCTCGCACGCCATCCAGAATCGCGCGCGCGCGCAGTTCGTCCAGCATCGCATCGGCTTCCCGCACCGACACCGGCGCTTTTCTGAACGACACGTCGCGCAGCACTTCGACCAGTATGCCTCCCATGCCGACCATCACCACCAGACCGAAGGTGGGATTGTTCTGCAATCCGACGACAAGTTCAACGCCGGCCCCTATCATCTCCTGCACGATGACACCGGAGAGACTCGCCCCCGGCGCGCGCTTCCGCACGTTCGCCATGAGTTCATCATGCGCAAGCCGCAGGTCCGGCTCGGTTTTCAGGGACAGCCGGATACCGCCGACTTCGGTCTTGTGAAGGATATCGGGCGACTCGATCTTGAGCGCCACCGGGTAGCCGAGCGTTTTCGCGGCGGCGGCCGCGTCCTCGAGCGCCGGCGCGAAGAGGGCGCGCGCGACCGGAACGCCGGCCCGGGCCAGAAGCGCCGCCCCCTGCACGGTGCTCACCGCCCCGCCCTGGCGCGGCAAGCCTGCATCCGGGAAAATTTCCGGCGGGTGCGTGGGCAGGTTTTTGCGGGTCTCGACATACCGGGCCACCGCCGCGATCGCATCGACCGCGGGCTCCCCGCCGCGGAAGGCGGCGATGCCGTGCGCATGCAGCCCGGCGATCGCCTTGTCGGACGCGGCGACCCAGCACACCACAAACGGCTTGGTCGCGATTTCCTTCACCTGGCGAAAGGTTTCCACGAGCGCTTCCGCCTGCTCGTCGAGCATTTGCGTCCACATCATGCCCACGTCAATGGCCGGATCATCCAGCACCGCCAGCAGCACCGCCTTCAGCGCCGGCATATTGCGCAGAAGCTGGCCCGACACATCGACCGGATTGGCGAGCGAGCCATAGCTCGGAACCAGCGCCTTGAGCCGCTCGCGCGTGGCCTCGGACAGCGCAGGCAGCTCCAGGCCCACATCGGCGGCCCGGTCGGCGATCATTACGCCCGCGCCGCCGGAGGCGGTCACCACGCCTATGCCGCGCCCCCGCAGGGCGCGGCAGAACGACAGCGCCTGGAGCACATCCAGAAGGTGTTCTTCATTGCGCGCGCGGAGGATGCCGTATTGTCTTGCGATGCCGTCGAACACCGCATCCTCCACCGCCAGCGCGCCGGTATGCGACGCCGCGGCTCGGGCGCCGGCCTGACTGCGGCCGACCTTGGCCAGCACCAGGGGCTTGCCCAACTTCAGCGCTTTTTCCGCGACCCTGAGCAGCGGCAGGCCGCTGCTCAGCCCCTCGACATAGCCGCCCACCACCTCGATTCTCGGGTCATCGAGCACCGCCTCCAGCGCGTCCGCGAGATCAAGGTCCGCCTCGTTGCCGGTGGCGATGAAATAGCCCACACCCAGGCCGCGGCGGCGGGCCATCGCGGACATGCCGCTTCCGAATGCGCCGGACTGGGAGACGATCGCGATCGGCCCGGCGGGAATCTCGCCTTCCGCGTATGCGGTGAAGGTGACCGCGATCCGGTCGAACGCATTGATGAAGCCGATGGTGTTGGGGCCCAGCAAGCGCAGCTTGTGCCGCTTGGCAATCTCCACCGCCCGGCGCTCCAGCACGCGCCCCTGTTCGCCGACTTCCGCGAATCCGGAACTGATCACCACGGCCGTGCCCACGCCCTTGCGGCCAAGTTCTTCTATGGTCTGGGGAACGGTATGCGCCGGAGCAACCAGCACCGCCATGTCGATGTCGGAGTCGATGCCCGCCACGTCCGGATAACACGGCAATCCCGCGATCTCCCGGTATTTCGGATTGACCGGAAAAATCTTTCCCTTGTAGCCGCGCTCGATGAGCAGCTTCAGCACCAGCCCGTTGAGTTTGTTCGGGTCTGACGAGGCGCCTATGATCGCGATCGACCGGGGGGAAAACATGGCGTTACGCACGTCGCATCCTCACGTGAAAATCGGTGTTGCGGGAGTATTGCGGGGTGTTGCGGCAGCCCGGACCGGATCAGGCGGCGATCCGCGCCCTGCCGTTGTTCATGACGACAATATCGCGCTCCAGGCTGCGCGCGCGCAGCGATACCACGTCCCCGCGCCGCCAGAATTCGAAGCGCAGGGTTTCGCCGGGGAATACCGGCGCGGAGAAGCGTCCCTCGATCAGCTTCAGTTTCTCCGGGTCGTGATCGCAGAACGTGGACAACACCGCATACGCGGCGATGCCATAGGTGCAGAGTCCGTGAAGAATGGCCCGGGGAAAGCCCGCGGCGCGCGCGACCGCCGGATCGGCATGCAGGGGGTTGCTGTCGCCGCTCAGCCGGTAAATCAGCGCGGCCTGCGCGACAGTCGGAAAATCGAATGTCCGTTCCGGGGCGATCTCCGGGATTTGGTGCGGGGGCGGGACGGTCCCGCCGGGTCCGCCGAAACCCCCGTCGCCCCGGAACAGGTAGGTGGTGTCGATGTCGCACAGATGCCGGTTGCCGCGGGCGTCGTACAGCTCGCGCCGGAACAGCACCAGCGCGCCGCGGTCCCGGCCCTTGTCGATCGCCGCGGTGACGCGGGAACGCCCCACCAGCTCGCCGCTGACCGGCAGCGGCGCATGGAAGGACGCGCTGACTCCGGCGTTGACCAGTTTGGTCATGTCCAGGCCGAGCCGCGGATCGGTAAACCAGGCGCCGGGCGAGCCCATGACCACGCCCATCGACGGCATCGCCTTCAAGCCCTTCTCATAGACGAAGCTCAACTGGCCGGGGTCCGAGGGCTCATAGCCTATTCCCAGGCCCAGCGCATACAGCATCGTGTCGCGCTCGGTGTAGGTCTGCCGCGCCTCGGGTACCTGCCAGCCCATGAGTGTGTCGTAGTCAGTTGCCATCGTGCCTCCCAAAGACAGTGCCGTTCATTGCCTGCCGGTTCCGAAAACCCTGCGCGCGACCAGCTCGTCGATACGCGCACGCGCCATGCCGCGCTCCTGGAGAATCTCGATCGTGTGCTGCCCGATATGCGGTGATTGATCGGGAAAACCGCGGCCGCCGATCACGGGGGTGCCCGGCACATTGGCCAGGGGCATCCTGCCCACCCCGTCCTGTTCCACCCATGCGAAGCAATTTGTCGCTTTCACATGTTCATCGTCCATGAAATCCTGATAGCTCATGACCGGCGCGTTGTGCGCGCCGGCGCGGGTCAGGATGGCCGCCCACTCGGCCGAGGTCCGGCGGAGGAATTCGGCACGAATCAGGGGCATCAGCTCGTCCGTGTTCTGGTTGCGCTTTGCCATGCGGTCGAAGCGCGGATCGGTGCACAGGTCCTCGCGTCCGATGTCATGGCAAAACGCCTTGTATTGCGCATCGGAGCGGATCGCGACGCCGATATGACCGTCGCGGGTTTTCATCACCCCCACGGGTGTGAAATGCAGCGGCGGCGGGCCGCCGTCGATCACCTGTTCGATGAACTGCGCCGACTGGAACGCCGCCGCGCACTGCGTCAGACTGCAATCGATATAGCCGCCCTGCCCGAAACGGAACTTGCGCAGCAGCGCCGCCATGACCGCCTGGCAGGCGTACACGCCGGTCATCACATCGAACGGAATCATGCCCAGGCGCAGCGGCGTGCCGTCGCTGTCGCGGTTGCTCGACATCAGTCCGGAGAACGCCTGAATCACCAGGTCCGTGGCCGGATGGTCGCGGTACGGGCCCTCCTGGCCGAAACCGGTGATGGAACTATAGACAACGCCCGCGTTGAGCGCCTTCACCCTGTCGTAATCGAGCCCGAATTTTTTCATCACCCCGGGGCGGAATGACTCGATGACGATATCGGCCTCGGCGGCGATCTCGCGCGCCAGCCCGGCCGCGTCCTCGGCTTTCAGGTCCAGCGCCAGCGAGCGCTTGCCCCGGTTGAACGCGAGCGCGTAGGCGCAAAAGTCGCCGTGAAGCGGGCCGATGATGCGGCCCCAATCGCCCTCAAGCGGTTCGAACTTGATGACTTGCGCGCCATGCTGGCCAAGCAGCATGGTGCAGTGGGGGCCGGCCACGCCCTGGGAAAAATCGGCCACTTTGATGCCCTTGAGCGGCAATTCAGGCGCCATCGATCCCTCCTGCGCAATGTGGCGGCGTCCCGGCCCGCCGTCCGGGCGGAGACCGCCCATCCACCCCGTCGGTCACGGCGCCTCGTTGCTGAACACGATGGTGCCGCTCGCGGCGAACATGCCGCCCACGCCGTGCGCGATCGAGATTTTCGCGCCGGGCACCTGCGCGGGCGCAACGCCGCGCAACTGCCTCACGCTCTCCTGCATCGCAAACATCCCGTACATGCCGGGGTGTCCGTAGCTCAGGCCGCCGCCATTGGTATTCACCGGCAGCTTGCCGCCGGGAGCGGTATTGCGTTCCCCGATGAAGCCGGCGGCTTCTCCGGGTTTGCAAAAACCGAGATCTTCCAGCCCATAGAGCGGCAAGTGCGCGAACGCGTCGTAAAGCATCAGGTGATCGACGTCCCGGTGCGAGATGCCCGCCTCCTCGAATGCCTTTTTCCCCGACACGCGAAATGCGCGCGAACTGGTGAGGTCTTCCATCTGGCTGATCATCGGCGTCTCGACGCTCGATCCGGTGCCGAGTATGTATATGGGCTTGGTGGGAAAATCCCCGGCGCGGGCGGCGGAGGTCAGGATGAAAGCGCCGCCGCCGTCGGTGACCAGGCAGCACATCGGCAGCCGGAACGGATAGGCGACCATGCGCGAATTCATGACGTCCGCGACGCTCATGGGATCCTTCATCCAGGCGCGCGGGTTTTTCCCCGCCCACTCGCGCTGCACCACCGCCACCATCGCGAGCTGCTCCTGGCTGATGCCGTAGGTCTTGAGGTAGCGCAGCACCGGAATGGTGAACATCGAGGGGGCGCCGGTGACACCGAACGGCACTTCGAATTGCCCGCCCAGACTGCCGGGCGTGGGCACGGGCATCGAGGAACCCGCGACGCGCGATTTGCCGCTCTCTCCGTGGGTGATCAGCACCGTGCTGCACAGCCCCTCGTTGATCGCGGCCGCGGCATTGCGTACGTGAATCATGAATGAGCATCCGCCCACCGCGGTCCCGTCCACCCATGTCGGGGTGATGCCCAGATAATGCGCCACGGTCACCGGCGTTTCGCCAGCGGTTGCGATGCCGTCGATATCCCTGGGCGTCAGCCCCGCATCTGCCAGCGCGTTCAATGCGGCATCGGCGTGCAGGCCGATACGCGACAGGCCGGGAATGCTGCCCATTTCAGTGGTGTCGGCGGCGCCGACCACGGCGACGGATTTCTGCTTCATGTCAGGTCCTTCGCGGGCTCGAACTGGGGGAGGGTGATGTCGTCATTTTGCCGCTCGAATACCACCTGGAGCGGCATGTCGAGGTGCAGCGCCTCGGGCGTCTGCGGACAGCCAAGAATATTGCTCATCATCCGCGGCCCCTCGGCCAGCTCGACGACGGCGATCGCATAGGGCGGCGTGAAACCGGGTGCCGGCCGATGGTGAATGATGTAGCTGTGCAGCGTCGCCCGTCCGCTGGCCTTGAACACCGACACCTTGCGCGAGGCGCACCGCGGACAGAACGGCCGGGGCGGGAAGTAGGCGTGCTTGCAGGCATCGCAGCGTTGCAGGCGCAGCTCACCCGCCCTGGTGCCTTCCCAGAAGTGCCGGGTCTCGGGTGTCGGAACGGGCAGCGGTTTCTGGACTTGAGTCATGGGAATGTCCTTTGTTGATCAAATCGGATGGTACGGCGCGGAACGGTACGCGCGGCTCGGGATCGGTACGGGCCGTCTCAGCGACGCCTGCCGGTCGGCAGTTGATTGTAGGGAAGGTCCTTGTCGACACGGATATCGCCCGGCAGTCCCAGCACGCGCTCGGCAATGATATTGCGCATGATTTCGTCTGTGCCTCCGGCCACGCGCGCGCCCGGGGCGGCGAGGTATTCCTCCTGGAACCAGGCGCCTCTGTGCGCCAGCGCCTCGTCCATGACGCCGCCGGCCGTGCCCAGCATGTCAAGGGCGAACGACGCCATCTCCTGGGTCTGGGCGGGGCTGACGACCTTGGCGATGGAGCTCTCCGGCCCCGGAGCCTGTCCGCGGGAAAGCGCGGTCTGGTTGCGGAAAATGGTGAATTTGAGACCCTGCTCCTTGATGTACCAGTCCACAAGCTTCTCGCGCACGACAGATTTTTCGATCGCGGGCCGGCCGTCCAGCTCCAGCGTGCGCGCCAGAGCCAGCATGTCGGATACGGTGGGCCCCGACAGGATGGTGGTGCCCACGCTGAAACGTTCGTTGCCCAGGGTGTACAGCGCCACTTTCCAGCCCTCCCCGACCTTGCCCAGACGCTGCGAGTCCGGAATGCGGACATCGGTCAGGAACACTTCGTTGAAACGCGCGCCTCCCCACATCTGCTTGATCGGCCGCGTCTCGATTCCCTTCGACTTCATGTCGAGGAAAAAAAAGGTGAGCCCCTTGTGCTTGGGCGCGTGCGGATCGGTGCGTGCCACCAGTATGGCGAACTGCGAGTAATGCGCGCCGGAGGTCCATATCTTGTGACCGTTCACGCGCCAGCCGTCTCCATCGCGCTCCGCCCGGGTGCGTATCCCGGCCAGGTCCGAGCCGGCGACCGGCTCCGAAAAGAGCTGGCACCAGATCTCCTCGCCGCGCAGCGCCGGCAGAACGTGGCGTTCGAGCTGCTCGGGCGAGGCGTAGTTGAACAGGGTGGGCAGCGCGATGCTGAGCCCGAGATGAAAAACACCGTGAGGCACCGCGTAGTTCTGCTCCTCCTGGTTGTAAATGACCTGCTGGATCGGCGTGCCGCCGCGGCCGCCATAGCGTTTCGGCCAGGTGATCGCGGCATATCCGGCATCCGCCTTCTTCGCCTGCCATGCCTTCGCAAGCTTGAGGTAGTCGGCATCAACGTGTCCGGTACGATAAATGGTGCTGGTCGCGCTCTTGCGTTCGGCATTTTTATCGAGAAAATCGCGCACCTCGGCACGAAACGCCGCTTCTTCAGGGGAGTCGTTGAAGTCCATGTCGGATTGCCCGGGAATCTCTGGTTAATTTTCGGTTTTACTTGCGCAAACTCCGGCACGCCCGCCCGATTCGAGCGCAAAGTGGCCGGAGCGGGAAGGGTCGGGAATGGCCGGGCCGATGCAAGTCGCCGTCATTGATCGCGGGAGAGCGCGCCCCAAGCGCCTGCGAATCAAGATGCGCCCTGTTTCTCGAGTTCGGCGAGCAGTTGATCTCTCCAGTACGGCGCACTGCCCAGAGCGAGCGCGAGCAGTTTCGAACGCCGGTAGTAAAGATGACAGTCGACGTCCCAGGTGCAGCCCATGCCGCCGTGCGTCTGGATATTCTCCTTCGACGCGAGGTGAAAGGCATCGGTCGCGGCAATGCGGACGGTCGCGGCGGCGAGCGGTAATTCGCGGGCCTCCGTGGACAGGGCCCAGACCCCGTAATAGGCGTTCGCGCGGGCGAGTTCAATCGCAACGTACACGTCAGCCAGCTTGTGTTTGACCGCCTGAAACGAGCCGATCGGCCGTCCGAACGCGTAGCGTTCGAGCGCATGGTTTTTTGCCATCTCCAGGCAGGCCTGGGCGCCGCCCAGTTGTTCGAAGGCGAACATGACCGCCGCTCCGTCCAGCAGCCGCTGAATGTTTTTCCGTCCGTCCCCGGATGCGCCCAGCCGCACTGCCTGCGCGTTATCAAACTCCAGGCTGGCATGGTTGCGGCTCGGATCGATCATTCTGATCGTATTACGCACCACGCCCGGTTCGTTCAGCCCGACCAGGAACAATCCCGTATCGCCCGCCTCATCCAGCGCCGCCACCACCGTGAAGTCGGCGATGCCGCCGTCCGCGACCGGAAACTTGCGGCCGCTCAGGCGACCCTGTCTCACCGTGGCGGCAATGCCCGCCACACCGTTGCTGCCCTCCCTCTCCGTCAGGGCAAAGGTTCCGATCATGCGGCCTTCGGCGAGTTGCGGCAGATAGTCACGCTTTTGAGCGTCGTCTCCGAAGCTCAGCAGGGCTTCCGTGGCAAGGTAGACCGACGAGGAGAACGGCACCGGCGCCAGAGCGCGGCCCAGCTCTTCGGCCAGCACACAAAGCCCTTCGCGGCCCAGTCCGCTGCCCCCGAATTCCTCCGGAATCGCGGTGCCGAGCCAACCCATCCCGCCGATCTGCTTCCACAGCGTCCGGTCATAGGGCGCCTCGCCCTCCAGTACACGGCGTACGGCCTTGGGCGATGACTGCTCGCTCAGAAACCGCCGCGCCTCGTCGCGCACCATATCCAGTTCAGGGGAAAAATCGAAATTCATTCACGCTGCCCGTTGAGAGAGTGCCCTGCCGCCGCCGCTGAAAAAAATCGCCCAAACTCGGACGCATTGGCGACAACACTCAGGGGGCTTGCATTTACCGGCAGGGGCGGCCGTAACCTCGGCCGCCCCTATTCATGGTTTGATACTTGCGGAGAGCGTCGGGACGATTCGCCAACAGATGCGAGAGGCATTGCAATCGCTGTGGCTGTCGGGAAAAACCGATCAAACTTTATTCAACCCCTCAATTACCGACCCCAATCACTCAAGCGCTAATCGACCTTGATGTTGGCGGCCTTGACCACTTCACCGAACTTCTTTATTTCACTGGCTAGAAACGGCTTGAATTCCTCCGGACCCAGCGGGGTTACTGCCAGTCCCATGGTAGCCAGTTTGGCCTTGATTTCCGGCATCAAGAGAATCGACATCGCCGCGTCGGCGATTTGCTTGATGATAGGCGCGGGAGTACCTGCCGGTGCGAACAGGGAATACCAGCCGACGACATCAAATCCGGGCAGACCGCTTTCGTTCACGGTACCAATGTCGGGATAATCGGCCAGCTTGGTCAAGGTTGTCACGGCGACCGCCCTGAGCCTGCCGCCCTTGATATGCGGCAATGCCGCGGCCAGACCGCTGAAGCCGATGAGCACACTGCCGTCCACCACGCCGAGCACGTTCGGAGTGTCTCCCTTGTAGGGTACGTGCGTCATCTGGACGCCGGCGAATTTATTGAAATACTCGCCCGCCAGATGCGGCGTGCTGGATACCCCGGCGGACCCAAAGGTCACTTTCCCCGGATTTTGCTTGGCGTAATTGATGAGGTCGGTGACTGATTTAATCGGGGAATCCGCACGCGTAATGATCATGATCGGCGCATCGACCGCTTTAATAACCGGAATAAAATCTTTTTGCACGTTGTAGGGCAGGTTCGGCATGAGCGAGGGCTGCACCGCGAACGTGGACGACGCCACCAGGAGCGTGTAGCCATCGGCCGGGGCCTTGGCAACCGCCTGCCCGCCAATGGTCGAGCCTCCTCCGGGGCGATTATCCACGATGACCTGCTGCCCCCAGCGCACGCTGAGCTCCTGCGCAAGCAGGCGGCCGATAATATCGTTCGGTCCGCCGGGCGCAAATGGAACCACGATGCGCACCACCTTCTCCGGATACGCCGACAGCGCCGGCGCGATCGCGGCAAACGCACCGACCGTGCCCAGCAAAACCGCCGCCGAGATTGAACGCAGAAAATTTGAACGCATCAGACCCTCCTTTGAGAAGTCAGAGCGACCCCCCCTCCGTTTCCACTTTAAGTGATAGCTCCAGCGTACGTCAAGGAAGAAGTTATCCGGCCTTCACGCAGACTTTCGCGTTGAAGCATGTCGGCGCCAACGACCGCGGGTCAATCAATCCTTGTCGAGCAGCGGTGCATTTGAGAAAAGTTCCGGAATCGGCGAAAATCGCCGCAGCAGCGTGAAACTGGTTTCAGCTTCTCTTTGCACGCCCCCTCCCTTGAAACGTGAAGACTTGGCGCCACAAGACCGCGGCCGGGCGGGCGAACATGGAACATAGGGCAGGCATCGCCGGCATCCGCTGATACCATTGGCGCTTTCCGGCAATGCAATGTTTTTTTCTTGACTGCCGGCTTCACTTATTTCAGAAATTATTTTCCAGGAATCCGGGGGGAACTTGAACACCACACCGTCATTGAAGGACAAGGTCGTCGTAGTCACCGGAGCGGGGCGCGGCATCGGGCGCGGCATCGCGCTGCGCATGGCGGCCGAAGGCGCCAGCGTGGTGGTCAATGATCTTGGCGGATCCCGCACGGGCGAAGGCAAGGATACCGGTCCGGCGGAAGAAGTCGTCCGCGAAATCATCGCCAGCGGCGGCCGCGCGGTGGCGAGCACCGAGAGCGTCGCCGAGTGGGAAAGCGCCAATGCCATCATCGACAAAGCCATCTCGAATTTCGGGCGCATCGACTGCGTGGTGAACAATGCCGGCATCGTACGCGACCGGATTTTTCACAATATGACGCCGGAGGATTTCGACCTGGTCATGAAAGTCCATCTGTACGGCGCCTTCTATATCAGCCGCGCGGCGGCTCCCCATATGAAGGCGCAGCAGTCGGGGTCCATGATCCACATGACATCGTCCACCGGGCTGATCGGAAACCTGGGACAGGCCAACTACGCGGCGGCGAAACTCGGCATCGTTGCGCTGTCCAAGAGCATTGCCCTGGACATGGCGCGCGCCAATGTGCGCTCGAACGCCGTCTCCCCGTCCGGCTGGACGCGAATGACCAGCGCCGTGCCCACGGACCGCCCGGAGATGAAGGCTCTCCTTGAAAAGACCGAAAAGGGCATGCCTCCGGAGAAAGTGGCGCCGCTGGTATGCTTTCTCGCGGGCGACGCGGCAAAAGCGGTCACCGGCCAGATATTCGCGGTGCGCGGCAACGAGTTATTCCTCTACAGCCACACCCGCCCCATGCGCTCTATCCACCGCAGCGAAGGCTGGACGCCGCAGACGGTTGCCGAGCAGATGCTCCCCGCGTTTGCTCCGTCTTTTACGCGCCTGGATGTGATCAACGACGTCTTTTCGTGGGATCCGATCTGACGCACGGCTTGCGCGGGCCCGCACCTGTTCGACGAACGGGCCTGCTGCATCCGGATTTTAGAGCAGACGTCAAACCTCCAGCCATCGGCGGCGCAGCGTTGCGTCGGCCATCAGATCCGCCGGCCGGCCGTCGAAGACCACCTGTCCATGGCCAAGCAGGTAGGCGCGCGCGGACAGCTCCAGCGCGATCATCAGCTTCTGCTCGATGAGCAGCACGGCAACGCCCTGAGCCGCGATCTCGGCGATGAATCTGCCGATCTGCCCGACGATGAGCGGCGCAAGACCCTCGGTAGGCTCGTCGATGATGAGCATGCTGGGCTCGCCGAGGAGCGTCCGGCAGATGGTGAGTATCTGCTGCTCGCCGCCCGAGAGCCCCCCAGCCGGCACATCGGCGCGCGCGGCGCGCTGCGGGAACCTGCGGAACATCTCGTCCATGCTCCAGCGCGTCTGCCGCTTCGGATCCTTGACGCCGAGGATCAGGTTCTGCCGTACCGTCAGCGCAGGGAATACGTCACGGCTCTCCGGCACGTAGCCGATGCCGCACCTGGCGATGATGTGCGGCGGCAGGCCAAGTATTTCATCGCCGTTGAACATGACGGAGCCGCTGGAGCGCACGGTGCCGGTGATCGCCTTGGCAAGCGTTGACCGTCCGGAGCCGTTGCGCCCGAGAAGTGCGACCACCTCCCCGTCCGCGACCTCCAGATCCACGCCCTGCAGCACGTGACTCTTGCCGTAGTAGGCGTGCAGTTTACGTATGGACAGCATTGGCCCCCAGATACGCTTCCTGTACCGCCGGGTTTTTCTGAATGTTCTCGGGCGTGTCGGTGGCGATGATTTCACCGTAAACCAGCACCGAGATGCGGTCCGCGACGCTGAACACCACACTCATATCGTGCTCGATCATCACCAGCGAGCGCGGCGGCGCGGACACCGCGCGGATAAGTTCCACTGCGCGCGTCGCCTCGACCCGGTTCATTCCCGCGGTCGGCTCATCGAGCAGGATGACCTGGGGATCGCCGATGATCGCAAGCCCGATCTCGAGCGACCGCTGCCCCGCGTAGCTCAGCTCGCCGGCCATGCCGTCCCGCTGCGCGGCAAGTCCAATCCGGGACAAGACCTCTTCGGCACGCGCGTTGACGACATCCATACCCGCCATCGGCCGCCACCAGACGTACCGGTACCCCGAGACGCACATGGCGGCGCAGCGCAGGTTCTCGATGACGCTCATGCGCGGGAAGATGTTGGTGATCTGGAAGCTGCGCGACACGCCCGCCCTGCATAGCTCGTGCGGGGCCCGGCCCGTGATATCGGCGCCATTCAGCCGGACCGAACCCGAACTCGGCCGCATGCGCCCGGTAATGAGATGCAGGAGCGTCGACTTGCCCGCGCCGTTCGGGCCGATGATCGCGTGACGCTCGCCGCGCCGGATCGACAGCGACAGGCCGCGGATGATCTGCGTCGCGCCGAAGGTCTTGCGCAGCCCGGCCAGCTCCAGCAGCGGGGCGCTATCGTCCACGTGCCCGTCTCCAGCCGGACGCAAGCAGCCCGGCAATGCCGCCGGGAGCCCAGAGCACGATGGCGATGAAAAACAGGCCCACGTACAAAAGCCATAGGGTCGTGTAGTCGCTGAGCACGCTGTTGGCGAGCTGCAGCACTCCCGCGCCGAGGACCGGCCCCCAGAAATGATTGATCCCGCCGATATAGGTCATCAACAGCACCATGCCGGAGGCCTGCATCGTGATGCTGTCGGGCGTCATGCGCTCCACGTTCACGGCGGCAAGCGCCCCGGCGAGGCCGGCGAAGGTGGCCGAGACAATGAAGGTGAGGTAGCGCACCCGCTGAGGGTTGAAACCGATGAAAGCGCAGCGCTCCGGATTGTCGCGCACCGCGTTGGTGAGGCGCCCGAGGGGAGTGCGTATGTAAAAGCGGATCAGGACGGCGGAAAGGACAGCCCAGGCCAGGACGCAGTAGTACACGTCAACCCGGGTCTGGAGCGAGAAGCCGAACAGCGCCGGCCCCTTGGTGCGGTCGCCGGACACGCCCAGGTCGGAGCCGAAAAAAGCGTCAAACATGAGAGCCGCCGTACCCACCAGCTCAACGATGCCCAGCGTGATCATCGGAAAAGCCAGGCCGGTGTGCCGCGTGCATACGTAGCCGAAAAGCACGCCGAAGAAAAACCCCGCCGCGGCGCCGATCAGCGGGATGAGCGGCACCGGCAACCACCAGCCCGGCTGCGCCGAAGCCGCGATCGCGTGGATGGCGACATAGCCTCCCAATCCCAGATACACCGAGTGGCCGAACGAAATCATTCCCCCTTCGCCCAACAGCAGGTTGTAGGACAGGGCAAAGAGCGCCGCAATGAGCATCGTGGTCAGGATCGCGATCGAGGCGTCCGAGCGGAAGAAATACGGCAGCGCCGCAAACACGACCACGGCCAGCACGTACCTCGGGATCACGCTTCGCGCGTCCCGAGCAGACCGCGCGGGCGCAGGATCAGGACGATGACCAGCAGGATGTAGGGAAAAAGAGGGGCGATCTGCGCCACCGTGATCCGCGTGGGCGGAATCCGCATATCGAACAGCACCGCGCAGTTCTGGATCACCCCGATCAGCAAGGACGCGATCAGCGCGCCCGGAAGAGAGCCCATGCCGCCCACCACCACAACCACGAATACAATCGCGCCCAGCGACTCCGCCATTCCCGGCTCGGTCACCAGGTAGTTGCCGCCGATGACGCCGGCAAGCCCGGCGAGCGCGCTGCCCGCCGCGAACACCAGCGTGAACACGCCCGGCGTGTTGTGCCCCAGGTGGCTGACCATGTCCGGGTGCGTCAGCGACGCCTGAACGATCAGGCCTATGCGCGTGCGCTTGAGCAGCAGCCAGAGACCCGCGAACACAATGACCGCGACGGCGGCCATGAAGGCCCGGTAGGCCGGGAACGTCTCACCGAAGAGTTCGAACAGAGGGAAGCTGAGTACCGGCGGCACGGCATAGGGCACGTTGATATTGCCCCATACCAGTTTGACCAGTTCGCCGATGACATAGGCGAGGCCGAAGGTGAGAAGCAGCTCGGCCATGTGCCCGCGGTTGTGCACGCTGCGCAGGCCATAGCGCTCGATCGCCGCTCCGAGAACCCCGATAAGCAGCGGCGAGATCAGGAGGGCCGGCCAGAAGCCCGCCCACACGCTCGTCTGGTAGGCGATGTAGGCGCCCAGCATGTACAGCGAGGCGTGCGCAAAATTGAGCACGCCCAACATGCTGAAAACCAGCGTGAGGCCGCTCGACAGCATGAAGATGAGCAGCCCGTAGACCAGGCCGTTCAAAACCGAAAGCAGCAACATCTTTTTGGCCTATTGAGCTTTACTTGGCCGCGTGACCGGGCTTTCCCTCATCCCCGGCCCTTCCCCCGGAGGGAGAAGGGGGTATCGCAACGCCCTTTTTGTCATGCGGATTGGTAATTCTCAATAATCACCGCGGGCGAGACTCCGGAGGGCAGAATTACGGCGCCTTGACCGTGCATTTCACCGGCGTGACGGTATCCGCGCGCTCCACCTTGGCGTCGGCGCGATAGCCCATGCCGGTTTTCTCCAGACCGTGCTTCACATTGTCCCGCAGCGTGGCGATGAAGATCGGCTGGCTGATCTGATGATCCTCGGCGCGCATGATCCATTCGCCGGTGAGATTGGTGAGCCTCTTGCCCGAGAGCTCGGCGGCGATCCTGCGCGCGTTCACCGCGCCTGCCTTGGCCACCGCCTGGGTCAGCATGTCCATCATCACGATGCCGCGCAGGTAGGCGAAGTCGTAGCCGGTCTTGGCCTTGAACTCGGTCATCATCTGCTCAAGTTCCGCATCCACCAGTGTGCCATCCCAGTCATCGATCACCTTGAGCAGGCCCACCCCGCCCTTGCCGATGGCGGTCGCCACGCCCGCCGTGTTGCCCGCGAAGGTGTAGATATCGGTCTTCAGACCCGCATCCGTAACGGCTTTCGCCAGCAGCGTCATGTCATCGCCCCAGTTGCCGGTGAGCACGGCGTCGGCGCCGGACTGGCGGATTTTGGTGACATAGGGCGAGAAATCCCTGCCCTTGCCCACCGGATGCAGGTCGTCGCCGACAATGGCGATGCCCCCTGCCTCGAGGTACCTGCGCCCCGAGACGGAGATGGAGCGGCCGTAGGTATAGTCCTGATTGATGAGGTACACCTTTTTCACCCTGGGCTGCGACTTCAGGTACTTGCTGAACGCCGCGAGCTTCATGTCGGTGTGCGCCGTGAAGCGGAACTGCCAGAACATGCAGGCCTCGTCGGTGGTGGACGGATCCCAGGTGTTGTAATGAAACAGCAGGGTTTCCTTGTCCGGATTGCGCGCGTTGTGCTTGCCGATGAAATCGTTGAGCGCCGCGGCGACGCTCGATCCGCTCGCCGCCATCACAATGCGCGCGCCGCTCTCGATCGCCTTTTCAGCCGCGATAATGCCTTCCTTGGGGTTCAGCTTGCTGTCGTAGAGCAGATACTCGACCTTCTTCCCGCCCATGCCGCCCTTGGCGTTGATCCGGTCGATCAGGAACTGGAAGGTCTTGGCGAGCTGGTCGCCCGCGCTGGCGAACGGTCCCGAGAGCGGAATGATCTGGGCGATCTTTACCGTCTCCTGCGCCTGAAGCGCGGGCGGAGCGCAGCCGAGAAGCGCGGCGGCGAGAATCAACGAAAGTCTGATGTACATATACCCCTCCTTAAAATATCGATTTCTACTTTTGTGAAAAATATGACCACACGCAGAATGCCAGCCGAAGTGTTAAAGCATAACATTCAACAACAACGCAAAAGAAACGCACGGAAACATCCCGAAAATTATTCCTTCACCAGCCTTTCAATGGCCATGTCGCGCAGCCTGGTGCGCTGCACCTTGACTCCGTTGGCGCTTTCAGTCGTCGGGAATTGATCGACAAACCAGATCCGGGCGGGCAGCTTGAACGCCGCCATCCGCGACGAAACAGCCGCGATGACATCGGCCTCGCGCGGAGCCGCCCCCGGAACGGGGATCACGAAGGCGACGCAGCGTGACTGACCGGACATCTCCACTGCGACGACCTGCACGTCGGCCACGCCGGGAGCGCTCTTGAGCACATCCTCGATCTCGATCGGACTGACCAGAAAGCCGGCCAGCCGCATGGCGTCGCCGCGCCGGGTCTCGTACACAAACGTGCCGTCATCACGCAGGCGCCCGATGTCCCCGGTGCGGAAGAACCCTTCCGCGTCGATCGCCTGGGCGGTCGTTTCCGGATCATTCAGATAGCCGATGAAATTGGTCGGCGCCCGGATTTCAAGCTCGCCGCTGCGTCCGGGCGGCAGGAGTTCGCCGGTCTCGACCTCCCGGACGCGGACTTGCGCATCCTCCCCCGATACCGGACGCCCGCCCCCCTCGATCCGGTGTGCGAACGGCGCGGAAACCGGCTGGAGGGCGAACAGACCCTGCACTTCGCTCGACCCGTACAAACCCACCATGGGCTGCATATTCCGCTGCTGCGCGGTCTGCATGAGCCCCTCGACCCCGGGGTGATAGGCTCCGAACGCCATCACGCGCAGGGACGGGAAGGGCACATCCCCGGAAACGTTTTCCAGAACGCGGCGAAGCATGTCGTCGCCCACAAGAAGATGCGTCACCTCATGGCGCCGGGCAAGCCGGGCCGCGGCCGCGCCGTCAAAGGTATCCAGCATCACGACCGGTGCGCCCGCCGCAAACGCCGCGAGTGCCGCGTTGAACCCCGCCACGCCGCAGAAGGGAAACGTTGCAAGCATGCGGGCGCCCGGACGATCGAGTTCAAAACTGCGGGCGATGGACTCGCTGTGCCGCGTGACCGTGCCCTGGGTATGCATCACCAGTTTCGGCCCCTTGGTGGTGCCGGAGGTCGTAAACAGGATCGACAATGCGTCCGGCTGCTCGGAAGCCGCGGGGCATGAGGTTTCGCCAGGATCAAACCCAAACGTCGGCTTGCCGAGCACCTGCCGCGGCATCTCCTCCCCCGCATCGACCACGACCACGCGCTTGAGCGAGCGCGCCTTTGCCGGGTTCACGTCCTGCAGCACGGCTGGAAAATTTATTTTCCGGAAATTCAACTGAAGCACCAGCGTGTCCGCGCCGGAACGCTCGAGGACGTATTCAAGCTCCGAGGCGCGAAAGCGCGTGTTTATCGCAACCGCGACCGCGCCGAGACGCGCCAGTCCGAAATACAGCGCCAGCCACTCGACACGATTGACCAGCCAGACCGCGACGCGATCACCGGGGCCGACGCCATGCGCCGCCAACCATCCGGCGGTGCTGCGGCAGAGCGCGGCGAACTCGGTGTAACTAAGGCTGCGCTCGCCATCAATGAAGGCGACTTGATCGGGGCGTTCGGCCAGGTTCCGGTCCAGCAAGGCGGATGGCGTCAATTGCTTCAGAATCCCGGGGCTTGTTGACATCGATCGTTTCCTCAATGGTTTTCAGATGCGTCTCGGCGCATCGGCGTGGAATTATGCCTGTTTCGGCGTCCCGGAAAAGGCGCGCGAGGCGTCCGCGGACCTTCGGTCCCGCCGGCGGGTGCGGCACACCCGGCGGAGAGCGGCCGGCCGGTCGGAAGGCGCTCATAAAGTATGCAATTACATTTTCTATATCAAGCAATGGCGCATTTAATACTTAAATTCGATTGCTAAATTCAGCAATTCTCTCCGGCGACCGGCCCGGCGCCTCAGTCGATCATCTCGTAGGCCGGCAGGGTGAGAAACTCGACATAATCGCCGGTGGTGATGCTGTCGAACAGCGCCGCCCCCGCCTCGTACCTGCCTGCCTTCCACGCTTCCTCGCCGAGATAGTTCTTCACTTTCGGCAATTCTTCGGCGAGCAGCGCGCGGAACAGACCGGCGGTCACTTTTCGGCCGTCGTCGAGCACGCCCTTGGGCGAGCGTATCCACTGCCAGATCTGCGAGCGCGAGATCTCGGCGGTGGCGGCGTCCTCCATCAGGTTGAACACCGGCACGCAGCCGTTGCCCGCGAGCCAGGCGCCGAGATACTGGATGCCCACCGAAATATTGTTGCGCAGGCCCGCCTCGGTGATCGGCGCCTCCGGCTGGAAGGCAAGCAGGTCCCCGGCACTGACGCTCACGTCCGGCCGCTGCTTGCCGTACTGGTTGGGCGCGGGCATGTGCCGGTCGAACACGGCTTTGGCGATCGGCACCAGCGCCGGGTGCGCCACCCAGGTGCCGTCGCACCCGTCGGTGACTTCGCGCAGCTTGTCCTGGCGCACTTTTTCCAGCGCCGCTTCGTTCGCGGCCGGATCGTTCTTAATCGGGATCTGCGCCGCCATGCCGCCCATCGCGGGAGCGCCGCGGCGGTGGCAGGTCTTCACCAGCGACAGCGCATACGAACGCATGAAGGGCGAGGTCATCGACACCTGCGAGCGGTCGGCGAGGCAGAAATCCTTGTTGACGCGGAATTTCTTGATGCAGGAAAAGATGTAATCCCAACGGCCGATGTTCAGGCCCGCCGAGTGCTCGCGCAATTCCCAGAGGAACTCGTCCATCTCGAAAGCCGCCACCACCGTCTCGATCAGGCAGGTGGCGCGGATCGTGCCGTGCGGCACGCCGAGCTGCTTCTGCGCCTGCGTGAAAACCTCGTTCCACAGCCGGGCCTCGAGATGCGACTCCATCTTGGGCAGGTAATAGTAGGGGCCGCTGCCGCGCGCGAGCAGCTCTTTGGCGTTGTGAAAAAACAGCAGCGCAAAATCGAAAATGCCGCCCGAGACGCGCCGGCCGTCCACCAACATGTGCTTCTCGTCGAGATGCCAGCCGCGCGGGCGCGGGATCAGCACCGCAGTCCTGTCATTCAGCTTGTACTGTTTGCCGTTCTGCTCCAGCGTGATGCGGCGCCGGATCGCATCGCGCAGATTGATCTGGCCCTCAAGCATATTGTCCCAGGTTGGACAGTTCGCGTCCTCGAAGTCCGCCATGAAGGTGGAGGCGCCGCAGTTGAGCGCGTTGATCACCATCTTGCGGTCGGTCGGGCCGGTGATCTCGACACGGCGGTCGAGCATGTCCTTCGGTTGGGCGCCGATGGTCCACTCGGAGTCGCGGATGGACTTCGTCCCGGGCAGGAAGTCGGGCAGCGCGCCCGCGTCGAATTCCTTCTGCCGCGCGGCGCGGCGCGCGAGCAGTTCCTGGCGGCGCGACTCGAACTGGCGATGCAGGCCGGCGACGAAGGCGATCGCGGCGTCGCTCAGAATCTCGCGGTACTCGGGAGTCAGGCGGCCGTGGATTTCAATGCCGCCGGGAAATTTCTCGCTCATGACGCACCTCGTTGAAATGGGAAGCGGTGGACTCCTCCAGGAAGGATTCTAGAGATGCAACTCACTGTGTACAACAGCGTTTCACAATCCGGGACACACCGACAGGTGTTCCACACGCACACCCAAAAGGCATTCCAGACCGCGCGGACTTGTGCGGTTTTACGCCCCGTCCACGCCCGCGCCCGGCACATCTCAGCCACGAGTCCCAACTACGCCCGTCAACCAAACTCGAGCAGCAGATCCTTGGCTCCGACCGTATCCCCCGGCCGCACATGCACCGCCTTGATCCGAGCATCCGCATCGGCGCGGATCACGCTTTCCATTTTCATCGCCTCGAGCGACACCAGCGGGTCGCCTTTTTTTACCTCCTGCCCCGGCTTCACCGACACCGTCACCACGCTGCCGGGCATCGGCGCACCGAGGTGATTCGCGTTGCCGTCCTCGGCGCGCGCTCGCTCGCGCGACGCCGCGCCGGCCTTCGGGACGCGAACCACGCGCGGCTGGCCGTTGAGTTCGAAGAACAGGCGCGCCACGCCGTCCTCGCGCGTATCGGTGCTGCCCTGAAGGCGGATGACCAAGGTCTTGCCGCGGTCGATGTCCACCGCGATTTCCTCGCCCTCGCTCATGCCGTTGAAAAAGGTGTGTGTGGGCAGCAGCGACACGTCGTCGTACTTGCGCAGATGCTCGGCGTAGTCGCGGAACACCTTGGGATACATCAGCCAGGAGGCGAGATCGGTGTCGGACAATTTGCGGCCGACCGCGTGCTCGGCCCCGGCGCGCACCGCATCGAAATCCGCCGGCGGCAGCAGGGCGCCGGCGCGGCCCGCGATCGGCGTCTGACCGCGCAACGCCTTGCGCGTGATCGCCTCGGGGAAACCGTCGGCGGGAAAACCGATGTCGCCGCGCAGCATCGCCACCACCGATTCGGGAAACGCGATCTCGCGCTCAGGATCGGCGACCGCGTCGGGCGACAGATCGTTGGCGACCATGAACAAGGCCATATCCCCCACCACCTTGGAGGTGGGCGTGACCTTGACGATGTCGCCGAACAGCAGATTGGCCTGCGCATAGGCGCGCGACACTTCCGGCCAGCGGTGCTCCAGGCCCATCGCGCGCGCCTGCTCGCGCAGGTTGGTGTACTGGCCGCCCGGCATTTCGTGCGCGTACACATCGGCGGTACCGGCGCGCATCTCGGATTCGAACGGCGCGTACTGGCGCCGCACCGACTCCCAGTACGCCGACAGCGACTGCAGCGCATTGCGGTCCACGCCGGGATCGCGCTCGCCGCCTTCGAGCGCGGCGACGATCGCGCCCAGATTGGGCTGCGAGGTGAGACCGCTCATCGCATCCAGCGCGCCGTCCACCGCGTCCACGCCGGCCTCGATCGCGGCGAGCACGCTCGCCGCGCCGATGCCGCTGGTGTCATGCGTGTGAAAATGAATCGGCAGCCCGGTTTCTTCGCGCAGCGCGCGCACCAGCGCCGCCGCGGCGCGGGGCCGGCACACGCCCGCCATGTCCTTGATGCCCAGAACATGCGCGCCGGCGCGCTCGAGTTCGCGCGCCATACCGGTGTAATACTTGAGGCCGTACTTGGGGCGCGAGGCATCGAACAGGTCGGCGGTGTAGCAGATCGCCGCCTCGCACAGCGCGCCGGTCTCGCGCACCGCGTCGATCGCCACGCGCATGTTCCCGGTGGAATTGAGCGAATCGAACACGCGGAACAGATCAATCCCGGATTTCGCCGACAGCGCGACAAAATGCCGCACCACGTTGTCGGGGTAGTTGGTGTAGCCGACCGCGTTGGACGAACGCAGCAGCATCTGCAACAGCAGGTTGGGCACCGCCTCGCGCAGGCCCGCCAGCCGCTCCCACGGGTCTTCCTTCAGAAAGCGCAGCGCCACGTCGAAGGTCGCGCCGCCCCAGCATTCGAGCGACAGCAGTGGCGGCGCGAGCCGCGCGTAGTGCGGCGCGATCGCCAGGATGTCGCGGCTGCGCATGCGGGTGGCGAACAGCGACTGGTGCGCATCGCGCATCGTGGTGTCGGTGAGCAGCACCCGCGGGTGCGCCTTCATCCATTGCGCGAAGCGCTCCGGACCGAGTTCGAGCAGGCGCTGGCGCGACCCGGGCGGCGGCGGGGCGGCCAGATCCGCCGCGGGCAGCGGCGCCGGCGCGCGCAGCCGTTCGGCGGGCTTGCGGCCCTTCATCTCGGGATTGCCGTTGACCACCACCTCGCCGATGAAGGTCAGCAGCT
>ORMF011411678.1_pt1 | contig 24841 bp, 19 predicted proteins | sample 1779871 | NCBI WGS metagenome assembly ORMF01 (sample SAMEA104232316, study PRJEB22302) | groundwater metagenome | biome: forest; feature: aquifer; material: groundwater | place: USA | collected 2011-08-07 | depth 5.4 m | reverse complement strand
GCGCCTGAGCGCGCAACGCACGCTGGCAACCTGAGCGCGATCAAAAAATGTAGTGAAGACCTTTAGCATTCGGCCCGCGAAAAACCGAGGAAATCCGCGGGTTGCGACGAAAACATCCGGCGAGTATCGAAAGTGAGGCTAACACGCGTCCGTCCGCCGTGAACACGGCAGAGTGGACAGTTGTATTTGTGCCCCGTATCAGGTCGCGACAAAGGCTCCCTTGGGTGATGTCAAAGACATTGAGGGAATTGCCCCCGTCGAAAAGCCCCAACTGCCGAGCCGATGAATCGAATTGCAGTGACAAACATTTCCCTGGAACTCTGGCCAGGCGCTCGCGTCTCAGCGGGTCCCAGAGGCAGAACATCGAGTCCCATCCGGCACTGGCCAGAAGGTCCCCATCCGCACTAAAAGCGAGTTCGGCGACCAATGCTGTTTGCCCGTAGAGATGACCGAGCAACTCGCCTTTGAGCACATCCCACAGGTAAACCCGATGGTCTTCACACCCCGTGGCGAGCAGTTCTCCGCCGGCATGCCACGCCAATGCCCAGACGCCGGCCTCGTGGCGTAGGCTCTGGAGGAGCGTGCGGTCCTCGAGATCGAAGACCAAGACGACCGCCTTGAACGAGCTCGACACCGCCAGCCTGTCTCCTTGAGGACTCAACCGAATGGCTTGTGGCGAAAGGTCGACGTCGAGGCGCTGAACCTGTTGACTCGACCGGACATCGTACAGGCAGATTGCGCCTCTGTCAGAGCCGACCGCCAGGAGCGCCTCACGGGGGTGCCAATCCAGGGCGCTCGCCACCATGGCATTTGTCAGCTTCAAGGTCGCCACTCGACGTTCCAGGTCCCAGACTTGCACGACATTCTGGCCCACGTGCGAAGGATCGTCATACCTGCAAACCAGGAACCGGCCGTCAGCGTTGAATTTCAAAAGGCCCCCGTGGAACCCGAACCCCGGTAGCAGCGCGGCCTCAGTCTCGTCGAGGAACCTCCGCAAGCTGATGTTCCCGTCGTCATCCACCAATGCATAGTGATGGAAATCAGGAGTGATTGCGCTCACGGTCTGAAAAACCGCCGGCCGTGCCACCCGCTTGCCGACCCGCATGTCAGTCAACGCCAGCAAAGCGATCGCTTCGTTGCGCAATTCCGGACTGGGCCGGACCGCAGCAGCTTGGGCCACCGCGTCTAATCCGTCGAACCGTCGCCCCGGCTGGCTACCCCCACGTAAGACACGGGCTTGTGCCAAACGAGCCTCCCACAGATTGGATTCAGCTTTCTGCTCCGCGTCGTGGGCGAGGCGATGGGCTGCCTGTTCGCGATGGAGTAGCCAAAGGGACACACCCAGACCTACCGCCAGCGCAGTCACCATGGCACTCGCTGCAATGAAGGGCAGCAGGTTTCGCAGCACGAGCTTTTGGAAGCGATAGAGCTTGCTCGGTGGACGAGCCATGATCGGTTCACTTGCCAAGTAGCGTTCAATGTCGCGGGCCAGGCCATTGACCGTCTCATAACGGCGCGTGCGGTCTTTCTCCAAGCATTTCATCGCGATCCAATCGAGGTCCCCACGCAGCAAATGAATCAGCTTGGGCGCTTCCGTCCGACGACGCTGGGCCGTCGTGCTCAGGTCGGCCTGCTGGAGTGTCCGCAGCCGCGTCGAGGGTCGCGGAGGCTCCTTCTCCCGAATCGTGCGTCGCATTTCGTCAAAGCCCACTTGCGCAGTTCCTTCGATTCAAACGGCGTGCGCCCGGTGAGCAATTCGTACAGCAACACGCCCAGCGAGTAGATGTCGCTGCGTGTGTCGATGTCCAGGCCACTCAGCCCCGCCTGCTCGGGACTCATGTAGGCCGGCGTGCCGATGAACTGCTCGAACGCGGTGAACACTGTCTTGTCTGTCAGCGGCTGCTCCAGCGCCTTGGCAATCCCGAAATCGATTACCTTGGGCACCGGCTTGCCGTCGTAGAGCGTAACCATGACGTTACTTGGCTTGATGTCGCGGTGGATGATCCCCTTCTGGTGGGCGTGCTGAATCGCCTGGCAGACCGGCACGAACAGCTCCAGGCGCTCGCGCGGCGTCAGCTGATTGTCGTCGCAGTACTTGGTGATCGGCACGCCGTGGACGAGTTCCATGACGAAGTAGGGGCGGGCGTCAGAAGGCAGAAGGCAGGAGGCAGAAGGCAGTGAAGAACCGTCCGCCTCCTGACTGCCTTCTGCCTTCTGCCTACTGCCTCCTGTGCTCCCGCCATCGAAGACGCGGGCGATGTTGACGTGGTCCATCATCGCCAGGGCTTGTCGCTCGGCCTCGAAGCGGGCGATGATCTGCTTCGAGTCCATGCCCGGCTTGATGACTTTGAGGGCGACCTTGCGCTTGACCGGCTCGGTTTGCTCGGCCATGAAGACGGTGCCCATGCCGCCCTCGCCGATTTGCTGGAGCAGCTTGTAGGGGCCGATGACCGTGCCGGGCTTTTCCAGTCCGAGGGATTCCGCGCTGGTCGGGGGTGACTCGAAGAGGGGCTGTTCGAGGAAGCTGCCGGCTGCCTCATGCGCTTGGAGCAATCCCTCGACCCGGGCCCGCAGCTCGGCGTCGGGTCCGCAGGCGCCGTCCAGAAAGGCGGCGCGTTCGGCCGGCGTTTTTTTCTCGACGGCAGCTTGGAGAATCTCTTCGGCGTTCATCGAGTCCAGCTCCCCTGGGGCCATGGCCCCTCTATGACTCAGTGCGACGGAAACGGCGTGCGCGCTCCATGCGCGAGGGAAAAATCGTAGGACGGACATTCCTATCCGTCTTTGACGCTCACCAAAGCTGGACGGACAGGAATGTCCGTCCTACGAAGCGCCGTCGCCGGTAATCCGCTGGTGCAGCCAGGCGCGGGCGAAGGTCCAGTAGCGATGGGCGGTCACGCGCGAGATGTTCAGCACTTCGGACGCCTGCTCGATGGTCATGCCGCCGAAGTAGCGCAAGGTCACGAGCTGCGCCTTGACCGGGTCTTCGAGCCGCAACTTTTCGAGGGCTTCGTCGAGCGCCAGGAGTTCGTCGGAGGACATGCGCGTCGGCAGACTGGTCAGTTCGATGTCGACGCGTTCCAGGTCGCCGCCGTGCTTCTGGCGTTTTTTGCGGCGGGCGTTTTCGACGAGGATGCGGCGCATGGCCTCGGCCGCGGCGGCGAAGAAGTGGCCGCGGCCGGTCCAGCCAGCCCTTGCTTGCGCTGCGGGCTGGTCAACGCTGGCGCCTCTCACGAGCCGCAGGTACGCTTCGTGAACCAGAGCCGTGGCCTGGAGCGTTTGCCCCGGCGCCTCCTGGGCCAGCTTCGCCGACGCCAGTTTGCGCAGCTCCTGGTAGACGAGCGGCAAGAGTTGCTCGGCCGCGTGCGGATCGCCCTGCTCGATGGCGGACAAGATGCCGGTGACGTCGCTCATGATCGATGAGCATACCAGCTGACGAGGCTGACTGCCGTTGAAAAAGGGGACAGGACCTTTGCCGTAGAGGTCCTGTCCCCTTTTTCAACGGGCTGGCTACGGAAAGAACTTCTTGTACAAGAACCACCCGCCGACGATGGCGCCGGCGATCACCGCGAGCCAGACTACCAGTCCCACGAAGCTGCCGAGGTTGCCGAAGATCCTCTTCAACCCCTTCCAGCGCTGCTTGCGGGCTTCTTCGGCTTCGATTTGTTCGAGCATGCTCTTGTACTTGTCGGCGCCGCGGCCGGCTTTCTTCTCGGCGATCTTGCCGCGGAAGTAGGTTTCGAATTCGCTGAAGGCGCCGATGGCGCGGTAGCCGCTTGACAGCGTCTTTGAGAGCTGGGCCTTGTTGGTGATGCTGCCGTTCTTGATGAGTGTCACGACTTCTTCGGTCGTCACCTTCTTGTTGACCGGTCGGCCCTTGGGATCGGTGAATTTCCAGTACCAGATGTTGGCTTCGACTTTGGGTACTTCGTGCAGCGGCGGTTTGGCGGCCGAGCCTTTGGTGAGGGCCGTGGCGGCGCCGCCGGCGGGGGGTTTCGTCTTGCTGGCGGCGCCGGGCGCCTTGGTCGGCGCGGCGGGGTCGGGAGACCCGCGTCGAGCGCTGGGTGCGGGAGTGCCGTCGCCGCCGAAAAAGCTCAATTGCTCGCTGGCCAGTCCGAGCGCTTCCAGTTCCTCGACGACTTCCGTGCAAGTGGCGTAGCGCTGCTTGACATCCTTGGCCATCATCTTGTCGGCGATCAGGTCGAGGCGCTCGGGCACTTCGCTGTTGTGCGCGCGCATCGGTTTGAATTTGCCTTTTTCCTTGGCCTCGATCACTTCGACCAGCGTCGTGCCCTGGAACGGCGCCTCGCCGGTCAGGAAGACGTAGAGCATCACGCCTAGAGCATAGATGTCGCAGCGGCCATCGACATGCTTGACGTCGCGCGCCTGTTCGGGGGCCATGTAGATCGGGGTGCCGGCGCCGGTGCCGGTTTTGGTGAGGCCGAGATCGTCGTCGGTGGCTTTGGCTAGACCAAGGTCCGCGACTTTGATGACGCCTTTTTTGGTGATCAGGATATTGTCGGGCTTGATGTCGCGGTGGATGAGGTTCAGTTCGTGCGCGTGTTCCAAAGCGCGGGCAACAGCGATGACGATGTGCAGGGCGTCGCCGATGTCGAACTTGCCGAGTTTTTTGAGCCAGTCTTCGACGCTGCCGCCTTCGACGAATTCCATCGACAGGTAATGGAAGCCCTGGGCCTCGCCGACTTCGAAGCAGCGCAGGATGTTGGGATGATCGAGCTTGGCCATCACCTTGGCTTCGCGCTGAAAACGCTGCACGAATGAGGGTTTGGCGCCAAGTTCCTTCGAGAGCATCTTGATGGCGCAATCGCGATCGAGGCTGATTTGGTGCGCTTTGTAAACGGCGCCCATGCCGCCCTGGCCGAGCTTCTTGAGCAGCCGGTAATCGCCGATCACCGATGCTTTCGCGCCACCCGGCGCCGGTTTGGCCGGAACTTTCTTCGCCTTGGTCGCCAACTGGGCTTCGTCGAGCGTCTGGGTTTCATCCGGGGATGATGGCGCCGGGCTGTTGTTGTCAAAGTTGATGGTGGCGCCGCCGGCCGATGCCGCCTGTGCATCGGTGCCCTGTTGAAAGGTTTCGGTCCGGTCCAGGGGCGCCGTATTGCCGTCCGGCTCGTCCAGGGAACCTTGAGTAACTTCAGGAATCGCCGCCGCAGCCTTCTTGGCCGCCGGTTTGGTCGAGGACTCAGGTTCCTTGGGCATGTGCAGTTCTCCCAGGATGCCGCAGAGGGCACCGGAATGAGGAAAATAGATACCAAGCGATTAGCTCGCGATTCCTGCGACGAGCTGTTCACTGGCCGGGGAGAAGCAAAGGCTATCCCGCAACTGGGATGGTAGTAAGGGATGGCAACTTGAATCGATTATCCACGTTGATTCAGCGGCTTGCAAGCAAGAAAACCGGATAAGGGCCGGGTGGCGCCGAGCCTTGGCGCCTTCGGTCGTGGTGGACTTATTGTGCTCATCGGTTACAACGAGCTATGTGCGGGATTGGACAAGGGCCCGGTTCTGCGAACCGGCGCTTAACAACACAGGGATTCTAACGTGCCGCGCGCGATCATGGCCTTCAACGGCGACCTCGAAGCGCGTTTGGCGCTGCACTGGCTGGTGCACGAGCGCGGCCTCGAGGTCATCACCCTTTCCATCAATCTCGGCCAGGAAACCTATCTGGAGCCGCTGGGCGAAGTGGCGCTCGACCTGGGGGCGACGGCGGCGCAGGTGATCGATCGCCGCAAGGCGTTCCTCAGCGATTTCTGTTTTCCCGTGCTGCAAGCGGGAGCGGTTTACCAGCAAAGCTGTTTTCTGGGCTCGGCCCTGGCGCGCTATCTCATCGCTCAGGAGTTGGTGCGTGTGGCGCAGGAAGAGCGCTGCGCCACCGTCGCCCACGCCGCCGCCAGCAAGGGCAACGATCAGGTGCGCATGGAAACCGCGATCGCCGCTCAGGACCCAAAGTTGCGCGTGCTGGCGCCGGTGCGCGAGTGGAATTTGAAAAACCTCGCCGACAAGCTCAACTACGCCCGCAAACGCAGCTTGCCCATCGAGGAACCCAAGGAAGGCCCGCTGATCATCGATCGCAATTTGTGGGGCGTAAGCCTGTTCCTCAATGATCTCGCCGACGCTTGGCAAGATCCGCCGGCCGGCGCCTTTGTGTTGACCAAGCCTGTGGAACAAGCGCCGCCCGAGCCCGCCATCATCACTTTGGGATTCGAGGCCGGCCTGCCCGTCAGCCTCAACGGCGAGCGTCTCGAACCCTTGGTTTTGGTCCGCATGCTCAACCAGTTGGGCGGCATGCACGGCATCGGCCGCTGCGATGTTGTCGAGGATCGCATGTTCGGCATCAAGAGCCGCGAGATTTACGAAACGCCGACGCCGACGATTTTGTGGACCGCCCATCGGGACCTGGAGAGCCTGGTGCACAGCAAAGAGATGGTGCAGGTGCGCGAGCCGCTCAGTCGCCGCTATGCCGAGCTGGTGTACATGGGCCTCTGGTTCCACGACGCGCGGCGGGCGCTGCAGAAGTTCATGGACGAGACGCAGCGGCTGGTTACCGGCGAAGTGCGGCTCAAGCTCTTCAAGGGAGGGTGCACGGTGCTGGGCCGCCGCAGTCCGCACAGTCTGTACGACAGCCGGCTCGCCAACCAGACGAATCTGGAGTTTTTCGACAATCAATGGGCCCAGGGCTTCACGTCGCTGTGGTCGCTGCAATCGCGTCTGGCGGCGCGGCAACAACAGGAGTCAGGAGTCAGGAGTCGGGAATCAGGAATCAGCGATCAGGGAACTGTGGACGCGGATCGTTGAATTCGCATAACCGTGACTCACCCCTATGTGCCGCGACACCTGACACCTGACACCTGACACCTGACACCTGACTCCTGCTCATGCACATTCTCCCCGTCATCGACCTGATGAACGGCCAAGTCGTCCGCGGCATTGCGGGTCGGCGGGCCGAGTACAAGCCAATGGTCAGCAAGCTCACGACGTCAACCGACCCGGTCGGCGTGGCGCAGGCGTTTCGCGAACATTTCGGATTCGACGAAATCTACGTCGCCGATTTGGACGCCATTGCCGGGAAGGCTGCCACGCTGGACGTATTCGACGCATTGCAACGCGACGGTTTTCGCCTCTGGGTCGATGCCGGACTGCGCCATGCCGACGACGCGGCACAGCTGATCGACCGCGGCGTGACTAGCGTCATCGCGGGCTTGGAGACGAGCGCCGGTCCCGCTGCGCTTGCGGCCATGCTGGAGCGCGTCGGGCCGCAGCGGCTCGTGTTCTCACTCGATTTGAAGGCAGGCCAACCGCTGGTCGTACCAGGCGCCTGGCCGGACAGCGATCCATGGAGCATCGCGCAGCAGGTTGTGGGAATCGGCGTGCAGCGCTTGCTGGTGCTGGATTTGGCGCAGGTCGGCGTGAACGCCGGCGTCAGCACCGAAAAGCTGTGCCGGCGCCTGCGACGTGAATTTCCGAAGCTTGGCATTGCCGCCGGCGGCGGCGTGCGCGGCGTGCAAGATGTGGAAGCGATGCGCAACGCCGGGGCCGACTGGTTGCTCGTGGCGTCGGCGCTGCACGATGGACGCCTTCAGCAGCCGGCTTTGCGTCGCCCGTCTCCCTAGACCAGACGTGCCGGGCGCGTTACGATACAACCATGAACTGGCAACAACTTGCGGCAACCTCGCATTACCAGACCGCTGTGTCGGTCGCCGAAACCTTGGCGGCCGGCGATGTCGCCGATGCGTCGGCTGGTTTGCAGGAGTTGATCGACGCCGTGGCCCGCTCCGAACGTCGTGCGCTGCGCAGCCAATTGGTCCGTCTCATGGCGCACATCCTGAAATGGTATGCCCAGCCGGACAAGCGCACACCGAGTTGGTCGCTCAGCATCTATCAAGCCCGCGAGGAAATCGCCAGCATACAAGACGAAGTGCCGAGCTTGAACCGTGAGGCGATTGAGGATATTTGGGTTGCTTGCTTGCAAGCAGCGAAGAAACAAGCTCAAGCCGAAACCCAGCAGCGGACTAAAACGGCGAATCTCGGCTGGGACGAGGTTTTCAATCAGGACTATTTTGTCGGCAAAGGTGAGACGAAATCATCGCGAAAAGACCGGCGTCGTTCCCCCAACGGCCGCTGATCGCTGTCACGGCCTTAACTCGCACGTCGCCGATTGCCCGATATTCTCCTCGACTTCCACACGCAGCACCTGCGGCACGTAATTGTGCTGTTTGCGAATCTCGTCGCGCAGCCGCTCGGCGATCCAGCGGGCCAGCAGCTCGGCCGTGGTGTTCTCGATCGGCAACAGCACGCAATCGCCGCGCGGGAAGACCCATTCGCGATCCTTGTAGACCACGCGGATGCTGCCGGGCTTTTCTTCGAGCGTGATCACCGGGTTGCGCGTCGGCAACATCATGCGGTGGTCGAGTTCCTCCGTGATCGCCTTGGTGAGATGCTTGAGCGCGATGAAGTCGAACACATACCACGATGCCGGATCGAGATCGCCTTCGATCTCGACCGTGGTGCGGTAGTTGTGGCCGTGCAGCCGCTCGCACCGATCGCCTTCATAGCTGATGAAGTGCCCGGAGCAGAAGACCAGGTGGTCCTTGGTGACACGGACTTTGTAGCGCTCAGTCATGGCTTACCGATGCGACCAGGGAAGCGGACAGGGCACTGGTATGATACCCTCGCGCAGGGCGGCGAACAAGGAAGCGGTCACCAGGTCGGCGGTCGTGCCGGGGTTGCGCGTGTTGCGCACGGCCCGCAACCAGGCGTCCAGCTCGGCAAACGCCGTGCGGCCCGCGGGTGCATGCGGCCAGCCCGCGTCAAGCACCGCCTGAGCGCGGCGGCTCGCCTCTTGCGCCTCATGATAGCCGCGCTTGCGGAAGATCAAGCTGTCGGGATGCCGCGTCAGCAAGCTCAGTTGGCAAAAGAGAATCGCGTCTTCCAAAACCCGGAATTGCTGCAAGCCTTGCGTGAGCGCTGTCAAGCCTTCGTCGAGCACTTCCTGAAAGGCATTCGCGTATTGCCGGGCGATCAGATCTTCGTCTTGGGCCAGCGCCATCACGTCGCGCAACGGCACGGTCGGCTCGCGGCGCACATCCTGGTTAGCGCGAGCGCCAAGCCCGCCGGGTTGGGCCAACCGAATCGCGGCGAAGACCTGACGTGCATCCTCGATCGTCAGCGAATCCAGCACCGTCTCGATCCCGGCTTTCAAGGGATACGGTCGCGGCACTTTCGCCAAGGGCGCGAGCAGCAACACGATGCCGAGGTTGGTGTTGGAATCAACGACTTCGCGCGTCGCTTCGATCGCTTGCAACACGGTGGCGCCCACCGATTGTTCGGGGCCGCGTGCGATGATCGGAGCGACGACCGTGGCGCTGCGGTAAAAATCGTCGACGGTCAAATCGCGGAACGAATGTTGCGGATTGACGTTGCCGGCCTTGCGTGCGCGGGCTTCCCACGTGCACGCCAACTCGGCGCAGACGGCCAGGCTCGGCAAACCCAAACGCGGAGTCATTTTTCAATGTGAATCAAATTCGGCTTGCCGCTTAGCGCAACGGTCGCGGCGCCGCTTACGTCGCGCTTAGCCGCAAGCGCAAGAAATCTCATGATCTCCATTGCCACGTCAACGCCGGTCGCGGGCGCCAGCGCGCGCCAGCCGGGCACGGCGTTCACTTCCAGTACATAATAACCGCCCTCGGGCCGGGGAAGCAAATCGACGCCGGCGACATCCGTTCCGACCGCAGCCGCCGTCGCCAGGGCCAGGCGCGTTTCCTCCACGGTCACCGACACCGCCTCCGCCCGGCCGCCTTGGGCGACATTGGTTCGCCAACCGTTTTTGGCATGTCGGCGCATCGCGGCCAGCACCTTGCCGCCCAACACGAAGACGCGCAGGTCCCAACCTGGATGATCGATGAACTTCTGAACGTACAGCACGGTTTGCAGACGTTCCAGCGTGCGAAAGGCGCGCCAGGCAAGATCGGGACTGTCAACGCGCACCATGCCGCGGCCTTCGGAGCCAAACAGCGGTTTGACGACCACGTCGCCGCCGAGTTGTTGGAACGCCGCGAACGCCGATTCCGCATCCTGACAGACAACGGTCGGCGGCGTCGGCAGTTCCGCATTTTCAAGGCGCGCGCTGGCAAGGTACTTGTCCACGCAAATCTCCAGCGCGCGCGCTGGATTGAGGACCCGCACCCCCTTCGCCTGGAGCTGGTTCAGCACATCCATGCGGAAGACGACCTGCTCCAGCGACCCCGGCGGCATCGTCCGCACGATGACGGCGTCGAAGCCATCCAGCGTGGACGCATGCGGCAACGACGCTTGCACCTTGCGAAAATCGATCGGCACGGCGTCGTGGCCGAGTTGTGTCGCCGCGCGCATGAGATCGCGCACGTGCCAGCCGACGCCAAAGGAGAGGATCGCGATGCGCATGGGTTACTTGCTAGGTTTTGCCTCGTCCCAAATCGGCCCGTAGACTTCCTTGTCAAACGGCGGACACCCGGTCACGAACTGTCCCAACTCGTTGTGTTTGGATCGCATCAGCGCCGTGCAAAAACTAAACGTCCGGCACAGTCGCTTGCGGTCCAGCTTGCCGTGGTCCATGAGTTGCTTCACGAAATCGGGCTGCGCCAACGTCGCCCGGCCAACGCCGACGAAAGCGACCCGGCCGTCGCGCACATTCGCGGCCCCGGCGTTCACGAAATACTCCTGCAGATAACTGTAGCCGCTGCCGACGACCGGAACCTGCGGCACGGCCCGTTGCACGGCTGCCGCCAGATGTACATGGCGATCGACGCCGATCAGCGGATGTTCGGGAGTTTCGTAACCGTCGGGTGGCGGATATTCATACGGCCGAATCACGTGCATCGTGGTGTAGGGGTTGCCCATGCTGACGTTGATGCAGGCGACGCCGAGCCGAGCCATTTCCGCGATCCACTGTAGCGGCTCGGTGAGGTCGGGCTGCAACGGGTTGTTCGTGCCCATTCCCCAAGCGCATTGCAGCGGCGCCGTCCACGGACACGGTTCGCCGACGTTCGTGCCGGCCTGATTGCGATAGGGGATGCTGTCGTAGACGCTGATTCGTGTGCCAATCATCAATCCGGGCACTGCGCTGCGAATGGCGGTGATGATGTCGCGCGCCAGCCGCGTGCGATTCTCCAGGCTGCCGCCGTACGGACCAGGCCGCGTCTTGGCCGCCAAGAGTTCACTGAGCAGATAGCGATGGCACTGCTTGATGTCCACGAACTGATAGCCGATCTTGTGGGCGAGCGTCGCGGCGGCGACGTAATGGCCGACCAGGCGTTTCAGGTAATCGTCGCCCAGCAGCGGATACGCATTGTCAATGGTCGCGCCGGTCGCCTTGTCGATCACGATGCGCGGATCGAGCAGCGGATCGTGCATGGCGATGAGCGGCTTGCGAAAGCTGTAGCGGCCCGAGTGTGTCAATTGCAGCCCGATGACCAAGTCGTCATCGTGGCCAAAGGAATCGCGATGCGCTTGCCGGCAGACATTCAGCATCTTCTCCAGGCCCGACGCGGTCTGTTCGTTAATCAATAGTTGTCGCGGATTGGCGCGAGCTTCGTCGAGAACGGCGGTTGCTTCGCCCCAGATGAGTTTCGCGCCGCCGGCGCCGAAGCGCTGGTACCGGCGGAAGGTCAGCTCGTCGGGATGGCCGTCGAGCGTACCGTCGCACCCTTCCATGGGCTGCACGCAAAAAGCATTGCCGGCCACCAGGGATCCAACGCGTACAGGCCGAAACAACGGCGCGAAATCCGTGCTGAACTGCAGCGTCAGATCCAGCCGGCGGCATTCGGCTTCGAGATCGGCGAGCGCGTGGAACTTGAAATAGCGGGCCATGGATTCTGATTGTAGTCGCCTTACGCCGTGAGTCGACACGACGCTAGCGGACCGACGACGTGATACAATGTGCTGATGCAGCATCCAATCAAATCCACTCTGTCCTGCTGGTTCATCGCCGGTCTGCTGTTGATCAGCGCCGGTTGCGGCGGCCAGACACAACCGCCCGCGATTTTCCTCGGCCATATCGCCACCTTGAGCGGCCAGGACAGCAAAGCCGGCAAGTCGGCGGAGCAAGGCATTCGATTGGCGCTCGAGGAACTCGGGCCGGCCGCGAGTGAAGGCTGGTTCGGCCGGCCGCTGGTCGTCCGCCATGTCGATGCCGCCGGCAACTTGGACAATGTCGAAGGGCAAGCCGCTCGGCTCGTCAGCATCAATAAGGTTGTGGGATTTCTCGGCGGCATCAACAAGGAGGAAGCTCTTCGTCTGGATCGCAGTCGTGTTCCCGTGCTGGCGCCGTTGGGCTTTCGTACCAGCGGCATGAGCGATTTGCTGTTCACTACCGGCCTGCCGCCAGCAACGCAGGGACGCATCCTGGCGCAATTCCTGGCGGAACATGTGCCCGCGGCTGGGACGCTGATTGTCGATCCGCGCCGCGACGAAGCGCTCGCGGTCGCCGAGAGTTTCCGCCGCGCTTGGGCCGAAGCGTGGTCCAAGCGCGACGTGAAGGGCGAAGCGCCGCGCTGGAACGAAATCCATTTGCCGAAAGATGTCAAGCATGCCGAATGGGCGCGAGTCGTAGTCAAGGAAAAGGCGAAGACGATTTTGTTTGCCGGGGCTGCCGCAGACTTCGATTTGCTGCGACATGCTTGGGGCGCGTCCACGCCGCTGCTCGTTTACGCTGGCGACGATGGGTCGTGGACGCCTCGGGAGCATATTCCGGCCCAGATGATCTACGTGGCAACGGCATTTGCGCTTGGCAAGGAAACGACCAAGGCGCTCGAATTCACGAAGAAGTTCCGAGCGGCAACCGGCGATGAGCCCGACGTGCATGCGGCGCTCGCTTACGAAAACGTCCGTTTGTTCGCCGAAGCGCTCAAGAAAGGCCAATCCGAGAAGGCGGACAAGATTGCCGAGGAATTGTTGAAGTTAAAAGACGTTCCCGGGCTGAGCGGGCCGCTCTCCTTTGGGCAAGATCGGCAGTTGCGACGCCCAGTTTTCGTCGCGGACGGGACGAATCGAATACCGACGCTGGTGAAAAGTTACGAACCCTAAACAAGAACTTCCCTTCGTTGAATTTGCACGGTACGATAGCGCCATGCCGTACGTTGCAACACCAACACCACGGGCGACCACTTTCAGCGGCGATAATCCGCGCCAGCGCGTCAACTTTCGCCTCTGGCAAATCACGATGTCGGCGATCACGCTGTTGATCACCATTTGGTTCTTTACGCTGAACCCGCTCGCCGGAATCCTGGCGCTCGTTGTCGCCAAGCATATCTGGGTCGCCATCCTCGCTTCGGGGTTGACGCGGTATCCAAACCAAGTGCAAGCGCCCTGCGCCCCACACATGGAACCCGGTCAATAATCACTCGATTGATTCCAAGTACGCCAGCAAATCCGCCATGCCTGGCAAGTCGATGCGCTGCTCCAATCCCTCCGGCATGAACGACAACCCGGTGCTGCGCAGCGATTCGATGTTGACGCGCAGAATCGTCTCGCTCGTGCCGTCGGACTTGTTCAAGGTCATGCTGGTCGCAGTCTCGGCGCTGAGCATGCCCGTAAGCGTTCGGCCACTATCGAGCACGACCACGTAGCTGACGAATTGCGGCAACACCTCGCGATTGGGATCGAGGATGTTGAGCACGATTGCTTCACGCCCGCGATTGCGGATGGCGTTGAGTTCCGCGCCGAGCTGGACTCCGACGCCTTCAAGCCGATGACAGGCGGAACATTCTTTCTTGAAGAGCGCCTTGCCGCGAACGGCGTCGCCTTTGAGGTCGAGCGACTTTTGATACACCTTCACGACATCGTCGCGCTTGCCCAAGGTGCTTTTGCCGAAGACTTGGGCGGCCCGCTTCTTGATCGCGGCGTCGTGGTGCGATTGCAGGAGGTTGATGCGGGCCGGATCGAGGTCGTTGCGGGCGATTTGGTTTTTCTCGACGGCGTCGAGGAGAGTTTGGATCCACGCTGGCCGAGAGAAGAGCGTTTCCGCGGCGGTGGCGCGAAGCTTGGGGCTGAGGCCGGGCCACGTGTCGACGATCAGCCTGGCCACTTCGGCGTCTTCGTAGCGGCCCAGGGTTTCGAGCGCCGCGGCCTGAATCTCTGGCGGTTGGCGAAGCTGGAGCAGATCGGCGTAGAGCTTGTGCTGATCGCGGAACTGGGCCAGCCCCAGCGTGCGTACTGCTTCGACTCGCCTGGCGGGCGCTGCTTTGTCGTCGTTGGCAGCGACGACGGCATTTTGCAGCAACTTTTCGACGATGCCGGCCGCCTTGCCGGACAGCGATTCGCTGCGCGCCGCAATCGGTTGTTTGTTGACAAGGACTCGCACGAGCGAATCGGCCAGGTTTGCTTCTTGGTCGCCAAGGGCGTTGATGCCGTGCCAGAAGACAGCGATCTGGTCGATCCGATTGGCCGCGCCAATCTGAGCTGTGAAGGCGTGCAGCAATTCTCTGCCGTGGGCTTTGCCGCGGAAATCCTTGTCGCCAATCAATCTCTCGAATAAGCGGGCGGTGTGCCAGGGAGCAGCGGCGAGCAGCGCCGCGCGCATCCAGGGATCGGCGCCGTCGTTCTTCGCCAAATATTGCAACGTGGCAGGCGTTTTCAGCCCGTTGCCCCGTGTCCCCAGCGTGAACGCCAGTTGCAGCCGCACCCGCGCGTCCGGATCGTCGGCCAACGCCACGAGCGGATCGATCGTCACAAGCGGCCGTAGTCCGATGAGCTGCAAGGCATTTTCTCGGAGGCGCGGATGGGGGTCTTGCAGCGCGGCCAACATCAAGTTGTCCTCCAGCGCTCCTCGAAGTGCGTAGAGTGCATGCAATCGTCCTAATGGCGATTTCGACTCCTTCGCCAACTTCGCCAGCATCGGGACCGCCGCTGTCTGGTCTTGCTGTTGATAGAGCAGCCGCGACGCCGTATCGCGGTGCCATCCGTTCGAGTGCTCCAACAGCGCGACCAACTCCGCGGTGCTCGCCTTGCTCAATTTCGGCTGCTTGAATCCCTTCCAATCCTCGCGCACGATGCGCCAAATCCGGCCTTTGTCGATGCCGGCGCTGACGTCCATGTGCTTGAGAATAGGCGGGGCCAGGAACGCGGCGCCTTCAATCAACTCGCGGTACATGTCGATGACGTAGAGGTTACCGTCGGGGCCGTTGGCGAATTGCACCGGGCGAAACCAGTTGTCGGTGCTGGCGAGGAATTCGCAATCTTTGTCAAGGCGCTCGCCGACGAAGCCGACGCCCTTCGGCACCACCTCGGCGCGGAAGATGAGATTGCCAGAGACTTCGCCGACGAACAGTTGGTTCTTGTATTCCTCGGGCCAGGCGTGGCCGCGATAGGCGGTGACGCCCGTGGCGCCGGTGAAAAAGCCGGCGGGCGTGCCGCCCTCATCGGACCCGGGGATGATCTTCTGAGTGCGCAAGCGCGTGCGCAGGGCGCGCCAGGGTTCGATGGGGCTGACGCGATAGATTCTCGTACGTCCGCCCTCCCGCATCAACGGGACGGCCGCCGCCGGCGCCGTCGCGTACGGGTTGCGGGCGAGATAGCGGTCGTCGTACATGATGACGCTCATCGGATCGCTGTTCGAGCAAACGAAAGTGCGGCCCCAATCGTCGATGGTCATGCCATGCTGCCCGCCGCCGCTGGTCAACTCGAAATCGCCGGTGCGTGGATCGAAGAGGATGTTGCGATTCTTGACGTTGACGGGCTTTGCATCGGGTTGGTCGCCGCGCCGGATCATGCCGCCGGCCATGTTCGTCGAAATGTGCACGCGATTGTCGAAACGCCATTGAAATGAATTTAGCATCGCCTCGCCGGCCGCGTCGCGCGCGAAGCCGGTCAGCACGACCTTACGCACATCGGCTTTGCCGTCGCCGTCGGTGTCTTTGAAGAAATAGATGTTCGGCACCGATCCGACGAAGACGCCGCCGTCCCAGCAACAAACAGCGACTGGGGCGTCGAGGTTATCGACGAAGATCGTGCTTTTGTCGTAACGGCCGTTTTTGTTGGTGCTCTCCAGCAATCGGATGCGGCCCTTACCTTTGAATTTCGGATTGGCGTACTGGTTGTATTCCGGGAACTCGGCGACGTACATGCGGCCATCTTCATCGAAGTCGATCGCGACCGGGCTTTGCACATGAGGCTCGGCGGCGACAAGCTCGATGCGGAAGCCGGGCCGCAGTTGGAAGCACTTCTGCGATTCGGCCGGCGATTTGGGGGGAATACGCGGAAGCTCGGCGGCGTAGTCTTTGTCCTTGGAATCTTGGGCGGCGAGCAGTGTGCAGCCGATGAATCCAAAGGCAACGGCGATGGCCAGACGAAACAACATGACTGCGCTCCAGGTTCCGCGGTAACTTTTGCCAAATGGTTTCAGAATGCGCCGCGTTTCATTTCACCCCCCGGGGGGGCGCCCTGAAACGCTGCGCTACGGTCAATCGACGCGGCGGGCATCAAGCTAAGTCAAGATTCATCAATATCTTACGCGAGATCTCCTCTTGCAGCGCTTCCGCGCTGCCCGCAGCGACCAACGCGATCGATTCTTGATAAATAGCATATCCGTACGTCGCCGCCGTCGGTAAATATCCCGGCAGCCAATCACCGGTGAGCGTGGCGACGACGATAGGATGCTTCGGGAAGCGATTTCGCAGCGTCGTTTGCAGCGTTTGATAATGTTCGCCGGGGACGAGGAGCCAGAATGCGTCGCCGAGTTGCCACAGATTGATCGGGAAGGAAAACGTCTTGCCCGGCGGCAGTTCGTGCAGCCGCGCCAGCCAGCGCGTCATCTGCTCGACCCTGGCCCGACATTCGCGCGCGCGGATCATGTCACCCTTTTCGCGGGCTTGCGCTTCTTCACCTTGCCAGCGCGCTTGTTGTTGCTGTGTGTCAACGATGGTCGGCAAATCATGACGGTACGACAACTCGATGGTCCACTTTTCGCAGCGCCAATTTGCCTGTCGATCCAGATCGGCCTTGTTCACCGATTCATGCTTCCACGCGCCGATGATCGCGCCGGAGACGACCGGGCCTTGATAAACGTAGCGCGTCCCCGGCGCCGGCAACGCTTCCAGTGCCGAGAGTGCCGCGAAGCCGAGTTGTCGCCCATTGCGATCTGCAACTGCATGATCACCGACGAAACCCTCGCGCGGCCCCAGATCGCCGGACGCGCCTTGCAGAAACAGGCAGGGGACGCCGGATTCCTTCTCGACCGTCTCGCGCAGGGCGCCAACATAATCCGGGCTGATCGCGGTGTTGTCCCAGGCGAGTGTCGTCGGATGACAGGCGTAGTTGACGAGCGTCGCGATGGATTTGCCTGATTCTGCGACAATACGGGCGACCAGGACGGTGTCGTCGGCGGAACCGCTGGGATTCAGGCCGCACACGAAGATTTTCTTGCGTTCGTCGCGGCAATCGCGATTGGCAGCGAGGGAGCAATGACCGGCGCCGTAGACAATCGTCGCTGGATGAGCGCTGCCAATCGCCTGCGGCGCGAGTTCGGCCAAGCGCTGGGCGACGCTGTCGAGATACGGGCCAATCAAATCGCCGCCCGGGAAGTCCGCCCTACTGCGCATCATCAGCCCGGCGGCGTGCGTGTGCGACAACGAGATATGAACGCGCTCGGGCTCAATACCGGCGGTCTGGCTCACCGCCTGCTGCATCCGCTCGATTTCAGACTTCACCAGGACACAGTGGTCGAGCGCCACGACGAGCTGGCCCTGCTCGCGTTTGCCTTCGCGCGGTTCAAGCCAAAGCGCTGTTGCCGTCAGCGGTCGATGCACTCCGGTTGCGCGATCGTGCGTCGCCGCCCCCCACATGCGATGGTAGATGCCGACTGGCGGCGTGATGTCGGCGCGGGCGACGCCGGCGCGACAACGGGTTTGCGGTGTGTCAATGTGCATCGTCGTCCTCTTGCATCATGGCGAGCCGTGGGGCGTAAGCCCCCGGGTGTAGCGATCCGGTCAGCGACCAGGCCCCTCAACCCGGGGGCTTACGCCCCACGGCTCGCCGCGGTGTTCATCTTCAAACAACGTCCCCTTGGGATTCAACAGCGCCCAGCAGATCGCGTCCACAACAAAAATCGCCGCGAACATGAACAAGGCGATGTCCCAACTTCCGGTGCGCTGCACGACGGCGCCGGCGGCGTACGTGGATATCGCCGCGCCGATGTTGCCGCACATGTTCATCATGGCGAAAACGGTGCCGATCCGTCGGCCGCCGAACTCGATGGTGACGGTGTAGCCGCTGACGCCGCCGAAGGCCGCTGTGAAGGCGCCCACCGTGAGCAAGGCCGTCGCCATCTCGACATCCGTAACGAAATACGATTGAACGACCAGGCAAGCGGCGAGCGACAGACCCACGACGGCAATGCCCTGCCGGCTCAGGCGTCGCCAACCGGTGCGGCGCAACAGCCAGTCGGAGAAGAAGCCGCCGCAGATGCCGCCGAACATGGCGCCGCCGCTGGCCCACGAGGTGAGCACGCCGGCATCGAATTCGGAAACGCCGCGCGATTCACGAAGGAATTTGGGAAACCAGTTGATGAAGAAGATCATCGCGGCCGCACGGAAGAACTGCTGGCCGCAGATCAGCCCCATCGGCACGCTGGTGAAGAGCCGTCGCCAATCGGCCGGCGTCATTGCGGGCGCGGGGCGGGCAATGGTTGCGTCGCGTTCGGGGATCACCAAAGCGAACACGATCGCCCAGGCAATGCCGGCCACGCCATAGATGGCGAAGATGAACTGCCAGCTCCACCCGGCGCGTGTCAGCAGCCAAACGGTGAGCGTGCTGGCCGCCGCGGTGCCGAGCATCGTGGAGCTGCCGAGCAAGCCCGACGCCATCGCCTTTTGCGTGTCAGGCATCCAGGCGCCGATCGCCTTGGCCGCACACGGGAAGATGCCCGCTTGCGCCATGCCCATGGCCGTCCAAACGGCAACCAGACTCTCAAAGGTCTGCGCTTGGCTGGCCAGCGCGGTGAAGAACGACCACAGGCACGCATAAAGAACGAGAGTATTCTTACTGCCCCACCGATCCGCGAGCCAACCGGCCGGCAGTTGCGTGAGCGCGTAACCGATCAGGAACGCCGTGCCGAAGACGCCAAATTCTTCGGTGTCGATCCGCAGTTCGCGTTGCATCGGTGCATAGGCGGAGTTGATGCCGACGCGCTGCACATAGGCGATCACGGCGATGAGACACAAAAAAGCGAGAACGGCGTATTTCATGAATGCATCGAAGAGAACCGACCGCCGGTCAAAATGCAAGCGAGAAGCAAAGAACGTCGCCAATCGACGGCGCATGCCGACTTTGCCGAATGAGCCTGAGTTGCCGCGCTCCGGACCGATCAATCGCCGAAACTTCAGTTGCCAAGCGGGCCGTTGCATGGTGAAAATAGAGAGGCTGAATAAGATATTCGCCCGCGCGCACCCCAGGGCTGTCGCCGTCATCCATCGGAGTCTCCATGCCGAACATCGCGCTCGACGACCCGCGACCGTTGCCGACGTGGCTGAAAATTGGTGTCAGTCTTGCGGCGGTCCTTCATTTAGCGGTGTTCGTTTGCATGGCCTTGGGTGCATCGAGCGGGACCGCGGTACCGTGGTTCACGCCCATGGGGCCAAGCCCTGCGGAGGGACCGCAATTTGTTCGGCCCATCACAGACAAAGCTGTTCCGTATTACTTGGAACCGCTGCGTATGACGCACAACTACCATTTCTTGACCAACAGCACGGCTCAGCCTAGCGTTTATTTCGAAGTGCATCTCAAAGATAAAGCCGGGCAGCGAATCAAGACTGTGAAGTTCCCCGACGACAAGGCGAATTCGTGGGTGCGTCACCGACAGCAGTTGCTTGCTCAGGGCTTGGCGGGAGATCAACCGGTGCCGCCGCCGCAAGGCGAAGTCATTGGCGCGCCCGGCCAACGCGCGGAGATGCAGGTTTGGCTGACCCACGAAGAGATCAAACGCATCCTGAAGACCGAGCCGCCGCCGGCGACGAACGACAACGAACTGCACCTTCGCAAGGTCGCCCAGCACTTGGTGCCGCGCGAACGGATGGTCATGACCGCGTCGGATTGGTCATTGACACTCGCCAAGGCGTATGCGCGCTATCTGTGCAAGTTGCACCACGCTGAGAAGGCAGAAATCATCCGGCACTCGCGTGAACCCTGGCACCCTGTTTTCCTGTTGATGCCGCAGGACGCTCCGATTCCACCCAACGAAACAATCATCTGCAACTTTGGAGAATTCACCCGTGACTGATCGCAGCCCGGCGATCAAGCCGACTGGCTGGAACGCCTTCTGGTTCGCACCAGTTTCGACGACGGTCTTGCATCGCATTCGGTTCCTGACCGGCTTGGTGCTGTGCGGCTGGATCCTGAGTTTTGCCGGCAACCAGGAAGCATTCTTGAGTCTCGACGGCTGGTTCGATCGCACTGCATACATCGAAACTAACCGCCCGGCTGATCCAAACCGTCCCGATGCCCCGACGCCCGTGCCGATCGGCTGGTCGATCTTCTATCTCGCCGGCAGCAATCGGGGCTTGTTCGATGCTCTCTACTGGGGTTCGCTGGCGATTGTTGGGCTATTTACGTTGGGCCTGGCGACGCGCATTACCGGCATCCTCACCTGGGTCGTCGTCGTTTCATTTCTCGCCAATCCCGCATCGAGTTACGACGCCGATTTCTTGCTGGGCATCCTCGCGTTCTACCTGATGATCGGTTACGCCCTGCTCGGTTTCTGGAACGGGCATCTATCGCCGCTGGAATACGTGTTGGGGCCGAACGACGCCTTCGTGTTCAAGCGCTGGCTCGGCGACCGCCGCGCCGGGGCCGCGCCGGTCAGTTACTCCGCCAATGCGACGTTGCGGCTCGTGCAAATCCACTTCGCAATCATCGTCATCACCAGCGGTCTGCACAAGCTGCAAATGGCCGACTGGTGGGCGGGCGTCGCCTTGTGGTATCCGCTGCATCCGCCGCTGCAAACCACGGCCGATCAATTGATGCAAGAACGCGGAACCGCCGCTGTCACGCTGTGGTTTCTCAGTCTGATCCAATACATCGCCCTTGCCTGGCAGATCGCCTTCCCCGCCTTTGCCTGGCGCGGCGGCCGTTGGCGCGTGGTGCTCATCGGCGGCGCGATCGTCGGGTGGCTGGGCTGCTTCTTCGTGCTCGGCTTGCCGCTGTTCGGGCCGATCTACCTCATCGGCTGCCTCAGTTATCTGACCGCCGACGAATGGCAGCGGATTGCAGGCTGGTTCGGCAGTCGTTTCGGAATGGTCGCCGCGAAACCCGCCCGCGCCGCCGCCGCCGATTCGCATAAGATCAAGGTGGGTTCGAAGTAGTCGCTCTTTGCTTGCCGTTTAGCGCGGCCAAATAACTATCCCATGCGTCGTCCCACCTTCATATTCGTCGTCCTCGCCGTCTTGGGCCTGAACTGCGCCCCGACCGCAACGCCGCCGCCTAAAGGCGGAGGTCCTGGTGTTGTAACCCCGGTAGCTCCGGAGGTGCCGAACCTCCTCAAAGACCGCATCGAACTCGCCCTGAAGCACGTCCGCGATCGCGAACTCGAAACGACCTACGGCTTTTGGACCATCTTCCACGGCATTCTCGGTCTCGGCCCCGACAAGATGATGCTGGTCAATCCCGAAACCAAGGAACGCGTCAACGCCCTCGAACACATCTGCAAGGGCAACACGGTCAACGGCCTGCGATTTTTTGTTACGCCGCACGGCTTGGACGTCGAAACCGCAACGACGCCTGGCGGCAAGATCGCGATCTTCGTCGGCCAGGGACACCAGGATCAATTCATCGCTGAAATGGTGCAGTGGGGTTTGCCGGCCGATAAGACGTTCGTCGTCGATGGCAAGAACTTCAAGTTCCAGGACTTCATCAATCACACCAAGATGCGGGCCAGCGTCACGCAGAAGCAGGAGTTGAGCTGGGCGATCCTCGTCATCGGCGAGCACTTCGGCACCGATCACGTCTGGGTGAATGAACGCGGCGAAAAGCTCCGCTTCGAAGATGTCGTTCGCTATGAACTCAACGAGCCGATCAACGAAGCGGCGTGCGGCGGCACCCATCGCCTCTTCGGCCTGACCTGGGCACTGCACCTGCATCGCAACTGCGGCGGCAAACTCGACGGCGTGTGGAAGGATGTCGCGGCCAAGCTCAACGAGCACAAGCAAAACGCCAAATCGAATCGCAACGGCGATGGTTGCTTTTCGACCGATTACTTCAAGGGCGCCGGCGACATCCGCGACAACCAACTGCGCATCAGCACCACCGGCCACATCCTCGAATGGCTGTCGCTGACCATGACCGACAGCGAATTGAAACAAGGCTGGGTCGAGGATGCCGTCAATGCGTTGGCGAAAACGATCTGGGAAAGCCAGCGCGAAGGCATCGAAGGCGGCGCTCTTTACCACGCCGCCCACGGCCTGAACATGTACCTCGACCGCGTCTACGGCGACCCCAAGGCGAAACGGCCGTACCCATTGCCCCCACCGTGACCCGCTTGCGTTTAGCGCGCCATGAATCCCTCGCGGGCGCTTCGTCCCGTCGACAATTTTTCCCGTTGACACTTTCCGCCACCACCGTATAATTTCTTCTACCTGCACCGAACCAGCCGCTTGGGGATCGTATCTTTCCTGTCGAGGCCCGAAAGTTCATGACGCACCTGACCATTAGCATTCGCGAGGGAGGCTAAGCTCTATCCAACGGGCATCGAGACGGATAGGGCCAAACCTGATTGGGTTTGGCTTTTTTATTTGGCGAGCCGTGCGGCGTAAGCCGCCGCGTATCGGGTCCGTCAGGGGATATAGCTCAGTTGGCTAGAGCGCAGCTCTGATAAAGCTGAGGTCCTTGGTTCGAATCCAAGTATCCCCATTTGCCAGGAGTCAGGAATCAGGAGTCAATAAGCGAGCGTTGTCCGCACTGACTCCTGATTCCTGACTCCTGCCCCCTGACTTTTGGGGACGTAGCTCAACTGGGAGAGCGCCGGCTTTGCAAGCCGGAGGTTGCCGGTTCGATCCCGGTCGTCTCCACCAGGAAGCACTCAAGCTGCCTTCGGCAGTTTGACGATATAGCTTGTTCCGCCTGACCGGCAGCCGCCGCATCGCCCATGGGTGCGTCAGCTCCTGGCCAGTCGCAAGGCTGCGAGACGCTTGAATGTCTCGGCCAGGTTTGCTCTTTGACAATTTGGCAGCGGTAAGAGTTGCCTCACAAGAATGAGGGGTGGCACGCCGCGTGGATGAGCGTAAGCGAATCCCGCGGGTCTGGTCACCTCACAGAATTGTCGAGGATTTTCTGCATGAGCCCATGAGAAGAACAAACGTTACTCAACTCATGGTCAGGATCAACCAGGCCGCGTCGAGACGTGAAATTCATCGCAAGGCGCAAGCCGCGGGATGAGCGCAGCGAATCCCGCGGGTGTGGTCGGCCATGAGTGGTGTAGCTGACGAAGTGATTTTCTCTTCGACCGGCGCGAGTCGTTCGAGGGGTGGATCAATGCGGTCAAGCTACCAAGGGCGTGTGGGGGATGCCTTGGCGCCAGGAGGCGATGAAGGGCGTGGAAGACTGCGATAAGCCCGGGGGAGTTGTCAAACGAGCTTTGATCCCGGGATGCCTGAATTGACGGCGGATGAATACATAGTCCGCCGTCGCGAACGGGGCCAACTGAAACATCTCAGTAACCCTAGGAAAAGAAAGCAACAGCGACTCCGTCAGTAGCGGCGAGCGAACGCGGAATAGCCCAAACCCAGGGGACTTGTCCCTTGGGGGTTGTAGGACCGGTGTTTAGAAGGCTGGTACCTTAGCCGAACGATCTGGAAAGATCGACCAGAGCGGGTGATAGTCCCGTAGGCGACAGGGGAAGGCTGACGATCCGGCACCTGAGTAGGACTCGACACGTGGAAGCGAGTCTGAATCTGGGAGGTCCATCTCCCAAGGCTAAGTACTCCCTGGCGACCGATAGTGAACCAAGTAGCGCGAGCGAAAGGTGGGAAGAACCCCGATCAGGGGAGGATAGTGAACCTGAAACCACATGCCTACAAGCGGTCAGAGCCCTTCTAGTCGGCAGTCAGCAGTTGGCAGTCGGCAGTTGCAGTCCGCAGTTGCAGTCGGCAGTTGCAGTCGGCAGTTGGCAGTGAAGACAAATTGTTTTCCTGCACCCTGCCGACTGCTCCTGCCTACTGCAACTGCCGCCTGCCTCCTGCTGACTGCCGACCCGGGGTGATGGCGTGCCTTTTGCATAATGATCCGGCGACTTACCGTCACGGGCCAGGTTAAGCGACTCTGTCGCAGAGCCGAAGCGAAAGCGAGTCTGAATAGGGCGACATAGTCCGGGGCGGTAGACGCGAAACCACGTGAACTACGCATGGCCAGGTTGAAGGAAGGGTAACACCTTCTGGAGGACCGAACCCATTTGGGTTGAAAACCGATGGGATGAGCTGTGTGGAGGATTGAAAGTATCATCAAACGTGGAGATAGCTCGTTCTCTCCGAAATAACTTTAGGGTTACCGTCGGGTGTTAAGTGTTGGGGGTAGAGCGACTGAATTCGAAAGGGGGCCTACCCGGCTACCCTTCGAAACCAAACTCCGAATACCAACATGGATTGCCCGGCAGATAGACGGCGGGGGATAAGCTTCGTCGTCGAGAGGGGAACAACCCAGATCGCCTGCTAAGGTCCCTAAAACATGCTCAGTGCGAAAGGAAGTTGGTTTCCTGAGACAGCCAGGATGTTGGCTTAGAAGCAGCCACCATTTCAAAAGTGCGTAATAGCTTACTGGTCGAGGAGACCTGCGCCGATAATGAACGGGACTAAGCATGTTACCGAAGCAGCGG
>ORMF012690986.1_pt1 | contig 24854 bp, 26 predicted proteins | sample 1779871 | NCBI WGS metagenome assembly ORMF01 (sample SAMEA104232316, study PRJEB22302) | groundwater metagenome | biome: forest; feature: aquifer; material: groundwater | place: USA | collected 2011-08-07 | depth 5.4 m | reverse complement strand
TTTGACTTTTCATTCCTGAATGTGACGCCATTTGACCTTAATGCAACCCTGACTGACATCTTTGCACTTGAAGGCAACTTCAGCATCAACGCAACATCATCAACAGGCGTGGGCTTCGGCAAGGCGCTATTCAACGCAACCCCAACCAACTTCACAGGCCTCGGAGACCAAAACCAGAACTCCACGCTACCCCACAAGATAACAAACGGGGAAGCAGACAAGTTCAGCAACAGGACACTATACATCTACATCGATGTTCCGGTTAACAAAGGGTTAAGCACAGGAGTCACCTACAATGTTTCAAGGCCCTGGCAGCTGTTTGCAACATAAAGGCAGAGTTTGGCTGATGCTGTAAATTCGGTTGAACTCAACAGCATACTTTTCTGCAGCTTCCTTACTTTTTATTATAACAAGATTCTCAGCGTTTCTAGTGTTGGCATTCTCAGTAGGGTTAAAGCTCCCTGTTATGAGAATTTCTCCATCTATCACGAAAAACTTGTGGTGCATTAGCTTTTTTGAGACTTCAATGGCGAGGCTGACTCCATTTGAAGCCAGGGCGTTCTGCTTTGAATACTTGCTTCCGGTTGTTGACTTTTCAATTATGCCCGAAACATTGATGCCTTGTGATGCTTTTATTATAAGCTCGTTCGCTATTTCAAGGCTTGTGAATGAGTAGGCTGCAAATGTTATGCTTCGGTTTGCCTGCCTAAGCTCCTTAATGAGTGCTGCCGTGCAGCTGCCTGCCGGGCAGAAATGAACTTCAACTAAGGTGCTGTTCAGAACAGCAATATTTTCGGCAGTGCTTTTTTGTCTGCGGCTATTTTGCAGCAAGCCATAAAAGTCAGTCTGGTAAAAAGCTGCCAGTGTGGTGGAATTTATTACAAGCAGGTTGTTGTAGTCATTCCTGGCCGCACCTGTCGGGTTAAACGAGCCTGTGACAATTGTCCTGTTATCAATTATGCAGTACTTGTTGTGCATTATTCCTGTGCCTTTATGTTTTTGCACCATGCCTGATTCAACATATTTCGCAGGAACCGTAGCTTTGGCATCAACAACTATTTTTACAGTGACGTCGCTGCGTTGATATAGGAAATCCAGCAGCTCATTGCTGACCCTGTAAAGGGCGCAGTTGGCAGACTCTGAGGCTGCCGCTAGCTGGGCTGCAAGCAATTGCGTGCAATCCTCTTCGGAGCAGAAATGAACCGTGTAGTTGAAGAATTCTTCCCTGTGGGCTGGCTGTTCGTCTTTCTCTGAGCAGCCGTAAGCTGCTGCACAGAGGCAGAACGCCAAAAAAAATGCGAGTTCTTTCATTCACCAAGCTGCCATTTAAGGGTTATTAACAGTGCGCCCGCCATTCCCGCAAGAAATGCTGCAGCTTTGGAATGTTTTCGGTGCTGAATAAAAATCCTTCGGGAAATGCGGCAGGAATTGAATTTCTTTCGGCTAAGGCGAATTTATTTTAGCAGTGTATTCATTTTAAGGGAGATTCATTTCTCTCTTCCATGCTCTACATCGTGCTTTATCTCGGACTTGTAAATAGTCTCGTAATTCTTGTTCACTTTCACCCAAATCACGAACAGGATTGCAAAAAGAATGTCAGTAATTATGACATTTCTCGCGAATGACACTTTTCCCACGCCAAAGAAGGCAACTGTTCCGATTACAGTAAAGATTGATACAAGCAGCAGGCCAACAAAGAAAATTACTGCCTTTCGAACGCTCTGCTTCATTTGTTGACTGGGTTGATACTCCGCCCCTTGGGGCGCCTTTTGTTTGCTTACTGGTTACCCAGTAAACATTGAAACATCAGAACTCTGCTGAGTTCTGTGTGCTCAAAAACCGTAGTTTTTGACAATTCCAACACTCTTAACTGATACACCACCGCTCACGGTGAATGGGTAAGTTTACTTTTTACCTTGGGCCTCTATTTTGTGAAGGCGCGCTGCAGACCTGGCAATTGCCTCTACAGTTCCAGGATGCTTTTCCTGGAGTTCACGAATGGCATGCTTAAGCCAATTGCCTTGCAATTGCGCATATTTAATCCTTTTCATCCCGGCATAGAGCCGGAGCTCATTTTCAGTTATTGATTCAAAGATATTAAAGTTCCTGCTTAAAGTGCTTGAGCGCTTCCTGTTCTTTGGGCCGTTGATAAATTCCAGTATTAAGCCGGCAGCAATGTCATCCAAGCATTGCGCATAGATAAATATGCCCCCTTTAATCCCATCCCTTGGCTTTGCCGCTATGGTAGAGATGGCAAAAGTGGTGCCAAGAATTTTTTTTGCAAGATAAACAGCGCTTGCACCTGCCAGCGAGAGCTTTTCATCGCACATTATGACTATGCGAGGTGAAGGCTGCTTTTGTTTGCCCTGCCTGTTTGCCATATCAATTGCAGTTTTAAGCGAATCCCGTGCTCGCTTCTCAACAATTTTGATTAAGCAACGGGTGCAGTATTCAATTCCCTGGAGCCTCGCATTTTTGCTGCAGCGGCCGCATTTTGCCTGCCAATTATCATCCACTTTGCCTTTGATAGACCTCATGCGAAATGTTGCCTATCGCCGCTTTTTAAGCCCTTCTAAAGCGCGAAATTCGTCCACAGACAGTTGTTACTACTCTTGTATACTCAACAATAGAAAACTTTATATAGTTAGTATACCACTTGAAAGTAGAAAATCATATTTTAGCTAACCTCTAAAAAGGTTACAATCACCTCTTTTTGCCCAGGATAGCCCCTCGCGGGGCTATCCCAGGGTTTAGTTTTTGCATAACTTCTTAGAATTGGTATGCTGTGCCAATTTGCTATCTTGCTCTTCCTGTTCGTGGCTTGACTAGGAGCTTTCTTTTCCTTCGGAAAGATTTCTTTGCGCCCAGAATTGCAATTACAGACATTGAGCCGACAGCCACACCTATGACAAAGACCGCTGTTAATCGCGTTCTATCTGCCTCGGCCGGGCTGCTTTGTACGCCGTTCTCCTGGGAAGCAGGAGCATCAGTAAGTGCTGCCTTCTTTGCTGTTTTGATGTATATGTCCAGATTGCTTAATTCCAGCGCGTACTCTGCAAAAAGCAGGGCTGATGGCTGGTCGGTTTGCTTTAGCGAGTTTGCATATTCGTAGTAGCTGTAGCTCACTATTGGGAACTCGCCTTTGGCAGTCTGTGTTATTATGCTTTTTTTTGCAGCGTTTATTTTTTTGCCAATGAGCACTGAAAGATTTTCGTTTCCGCTAAGCGCGCTTAGCATTGCGTTTACCTTTGCTTTGACCAGGCTTGCCCTGTATATGCACGAAGTATAGTCGCTTTCCCTGAGATATTCGTAGACTGGCCCTAGCTCGCCGTCGCTTTTCAATATTCCTGGAAGGTAGAAATCAAGGTACTGTATGTGCTCATCAGCTTCCTGCAGCCTGGCTACGCAGCCATCTCTCAGAGAGTCGTTCCCGCCTTTTATTTCCCTGTCGGATGTTCTGTCATATTCTGCCAGGAAATTGTTCCAGGCGTTTGCGCTTCCAAACCGCTCTTTTGCGTATGCCAGCTGGTAGAGGCCGTCAACATAGTCTGCGTTTTGCAGGTCTTCTTGGCTCTGGTCGAGCAGTTGCCTGGCTTCTTGCAGCCTTTCCTTTACAGTGCCGCGCACTTGCATTTCCGACAGTGTTTTTGCGTTCAGCACATTTTTGTCAAATTTCTCTATTTGAGCTCTTGTTGCGTTGACTTGCCTCAAAGCATCTGAAGGGGTTATGTTGCTGTAAAGGATGGTAAGGTAACTGTACCTTACATTTGCGCCAAAGCAGAGGCTGGCTGCAGAGTATTGGTTGTTGTTGTCCTTTGCTTTCATTCCATCGGATGTTAGGTTGCTGGCAGCTTTGAATATTGCCTCAGCAAGGTCGCTTTGCTGCCCTGGGCTTGACAAGCTGTCCTGTCCAGTTCCTGCTGCGCTGTAAGACTGCAAGTTTTTCTGGATTGTTTTAAGCTTGGCTGTGGAGAGCTGCGATGAAAGCTCGTGGCTGCGGCTGCATAGCTCCCCAGCTAGCTTATCCATAACTTTTGAGTAATGCGAGTCAATTTCAAGGTTTTTTTCTTCGTCAGAATAATTTTTTCCTGTTAGCTGAAGCAGGGTTTCCTGTATGTCGCTTACCTCTATCACGCCAAGGCCAAGTCTTTTGCCATAATCCACCAGGTCTACTGTACTGTTATCAATTGCGCTGCCTGCCAAGCGGCTGCGGTTGCCAATCCTCACGTAGCGCTCGCCTTCTGGTATTAGGACTTTTTTCAGCCCTGCCTTTGAAGCAGCCTCAAGCTTGTTTTGGAGCCCGCCAACTTGCCCAATAAGCCCGCCTGAGTTTATTGTCCCGGTCAGGGTGACAGCTGGGTTGAGCTGGGCGTTGTCTAGCGCAGCCACGGTTAGTGCAGCAGCGGCTGCGCCTGCGCTTGGCCCGCCAACTATGGACGCATTTGCCTCAAGCCTGAAAAAGAAATCATAGCTTTCGCACTTTGCTGATACCAAAGCAACGTTCTGGCAGGCTATTTCCTTCGCCATGCTTATTGATGTTCTCGTATCCAGTTTTGTGACAGGCTCTGTCTGTATGAAGACATTGCCCGCACCCGGGGCCAGCTTGAGGAAAAGGTTGCCAGTCAGCCCGGTGCCGTCGTCTGATACGGCAAGCAATGTTATCTCGTATTCCTTTTCGCTTGCTGCAGCGAACTCCATTTGCTTTCCACTCGCTGAGCTGATTAGCAAGAGCGCCACAAGCAACAGGCAAAGCAATAGCTGCCGTATGAATTTTTCATTAGCCATTGACATTTCAGAAATCAGATTTGGTTTAAGAAGCTTGTGAATTCTTAGTTTATGGACATTTACAAGCAGAATTACTTTTCTAAGAAGCTTGGCGTTATTGAAACCATTGAAGATACGAACATGAGTGCGAAGACAATATCAAATGCCACTCCCCAGCTTAGCGGCACCCTTCCTGAAGCTGTGAGGACTGTTGTGATTATGAATCCCATCATGCCTGTAAGGCTGAATGTTGCAGGCAAAGGCTCCATGGAAAAGCTGCTGGGCACTGGCCTGTAGCCTTCAATAATCTCACTCCTGGCCTTGCCATGCATGGTCCCGGACTTTGAACTTTTTTTTGCCTTCTTCACCCTAATTGCCTCTTTTCTCTATGGATTGATAATAGAATAAAATGAAAGTTTAATCTTATAAATCTTTGCATCAGAAAAAAATCAGGGTGTTATGAGCGATTACTTTTCTTCCGGCCCTGTTTGCCGCACGTACGCAACGTTTTTTATTGCTTTTCCTATGCCTAATGCTGCGTTTGTCGTTGCAATTGATTCTTCTGCAGGCATTGTGTTGGACAGTGCTCTTATGGCATCTATGTTCTCAGGGACAACATCCGCCTGCTGGTCTATTGCCATGTGCATTCCAATCTCCCCAGACTCGTCAACCCCTACGCCTTCTTTCCATACGCAGACCTCGTAGATATCGCCGCTTGCCCTGCTCAGGATGAATATGTCCTTGAGCTTGGCTGTTGTTGTCAGGCCTTTCTCCGCTGAGCAGATAAGTATTCTGGGGTTTCTTCGCAACACCTCAATTATTGTCCCTGCATCGGCTGGTATGCTGTCCTTTTCAAGCTCTATGAAAAGCATGTGCCCGTGCATGAGGGTCATCGGTGCTATTCCTGCCAGCGTGGAAATGTTAATGCCGGGAATAACTGTCTTGACATCCTGCCCATGATGGGTAGGGAAGCCTGTGTCAGGGGCCCACGCGTTGAGAATGCCGTTTTCGCTTTCTGCCTGGTCAGCGCTTCTCCGAACAAGCGTGGCCCTGACTTTTCTTATTCTATATTGGGTGTTGAGCGCGCTGATTACCCTGCAGAGGGCTGTTGTGTTGCAGGAAACAACTCTCACGAATCTTTTTCCTGCTGCTTGGGAATAATTGCAGTCGCTGTTGAAAGACAGCCCTGTAAGCTCGTGCTTTTCCCCTCCTTGGAATATTGCCCTCAATCCAGGGTATTTGCTGTAGAGGAGCATGTTTTCCTTTCCTTTGCCTTTTGGGGAGCAGTCAACCACGACATTGCTTGCCTGCAAGAGGTCGTTCAGGTCTCCCTCAACCTCGTAGCCTGCTTCTTCAAACGCCTTTGGATTGTTTATTGAAAATAACTTGATGCCTTGCTGCTGCGCTTCATCTATCCTGTAGTCAGGCGTTGCTTTTGTTACCCCAGCTAGCTCCATGTCTTGTTGCTTGCGCACAGCGTCAGCAACTCTTCTGCCTATTGTGCCGTACCCGTTGACTGCCACCCTGATTTTTTGGATTGTCGATTCACCTTTTTGCATGCATGAGCTTTTCCACTTCTTGCTCTTTCTTCAGGAGCTTGTCCATCTGCCGCTCTTCCTTATTGAAGTCTTCCCTTACCTTGAACCTTGGCTCAAGCTTTGCAAGTATTTCCATGACGCCGGTGTATTCCAGCTCGTTCATTCCAAGCATTGCCGGGCCTGAGAATCCCTGCTCCCTGAGGGCTAGCGCCTTTTCAGCTGCCTTGGTCCTGACCGCGTCCCAAATTGGGTCTGCATCAAACATGTCAACTCCATCAGTGAGCTTTCCATTGTGGACGCAGAATCCCTGCGCGCATACTATTGGCGGGCCGTCGAAGAAGCTTGCACCTTGACCTACCTTGACGGGTGTTAGCGGGCCGTTGTGGCTTCCCCTCATGAACCCGGCCACATAGTGGCATATCTTGAACGGTGCGAGTATCTCTCCTGTTGCCGGAAACTGGCTTTGTGACCTGACCAGCATTGGCGGGTCGTCCTTGCCCGTGTATTTTCCTGCTATGTTGTGCAGCCTTGTTGTGCCAACTGCTACTGCCTGCTCGCCTGTGGCCCTGCTGTAAATTCCCTCTATTACGAACCGGTCATTGTCCCTTATCAGTGCTGCAAGCTCGTAAAGCTCTTCAGGTGTGTTAAGCTCAATGACCCTGTCGCCTTCTGTGTAAGTGACGTCCATTACCTTGAACTTGAAGCCCTGGCTGAGCTTTGAGCTGAGCAGCAACCCTGAGCAGTTCATAGGGTCTGCAAATGCAAGGTACATTGGCAGGTTAAATGCGCCGGCATCGCACTTGTCGGCTGCAAAGACAATGAAGGGCTCGTTCGGCCTTTCCTCAATTTCCATCTCGGCTACTGACGGGCCCATTCCCTTGACGTTTCCGGAAAAGGCGTCTTTGAGCATGTCTTGTCCTGCGCCATAAAGGCCTTGCTCTTTTGCTATTTTCGTAGCATTGGTAAATGCGTCCCACGCAATCTTATGGACTTCAGCGCTGTCCGTGCCCTGCGTGTGCGTCATTAGGATTCCTATGTCATCGCCAATTGAGAATACCCTATAATCTATTACCCATTGGCTTTTGCCGACAAATTCCTTGATGTATGCAAGAACTTCCTTGCTTGGCCTCACATGCCCGCCAATTGAGCCAATGTCGGCCTTAATCAGGGTTATTGTAGTTTTCATCTGATGCACCTCCACAATCGCGTTTATCAACATTCAAAACACAAACGTATGATGAAGTAAGATGAAATGTGAGCTCATATTTAAAGATTATTGTGCTGGGAAATTCGTGTTAAGAAATATAGAGAACCTTGATTCCCTAGTATTCAACCCGGCCTGCGCTGTTACTGCCGCGTTATGCCTTCTAGGTATCTTTCAACTTCAAGCGCTGCCTGGCAACCTGTGCCGGCGGCTGTGATGGCCTGCTTGTAGATTTTGTCGTGGACATCACCCGCAGCGAATACGCCGGGGAGCTTTGTCCTCAGCCTGCCATCAGCTACCAGGAAGCCGTCAGCATCCAAATCAAGAACGCCCTTGAATGCTGCAGTGTTCGGTATGTGGCCGATTGCCAGGAATACGGCATCTGTTTTCAGCTCTGTCTTTTTGCCATCACTGACGCTCTTGAGCCTGACTCCGGTGACTTTCTTGCCGTCTCCGAGTATCTCATCAACCATGGTGTTCAAAATCACTTTTACCTTGCTGTTTGAGAACACCCGTTCTTGCATTATTTTGCTTGCCCTGAATTCTCCTTTGCGGTGGACTATCGTGATGGAATTTACAAGCTTTGCCAGGAAAAGTGACTCCTCGCAGGCGCTGTCGCCGCCGCCAACAACCACGATGTCTTTGCCACTGTAGAAGTATCCGTCGCAGGTCGCACAGGTATGGACTCCCTTTGCCCAGTAGGTTTTTTCTGAGTTAATCCCAAGCAGCCTGGCAGAAGCCCCTGATGCTATTATCACGGCTTTCGCTTCTATTTTTTCCCCATCAACAGAAATCTCATAAATGTTGTTTTGGGCGTCCTTGACTGAAAACGCGTCAACATTGCCGTCCTCGAACCGCGCGCCAAACCTTTTGGCCTGCTCCCTGCATTTGGAAATAAGCTCAGGCCCTAAGACCCCTTCTGGAAAGCCCGGGTAATTTTCCACTTCAGTTGTGAGCATAAGCTGCCCGCCTTCCTCCTTCCCTGATATGACCAGGGGGCTCAGGTTTGCCCGGGCCGCATAAATTGCAGCAGTAAGACCGGCGATTCCTGAGCCGATTATCACAAGCTGTTCCATTTCAATAAACAGAAGATTTAGTTTCTATTTAAATTGTTTAGGATTTTGCGGAAGCGCCAAATTAAAGCACATTAAGAGTTCACAATAAGCTTTCCCCGCATGCCAGTGTGGCCACTGCCGCACGGCACTGAGCAGAAATATATGAACTCTCTTGCCTTGTCAGCCAAATAGAAACTATTATATATGTAAATATTTACACGATTGTGTAATATGATACACAACAAGTATTTTTATGTTTTGAAGCAGTTCTTGGGCAACTATGGCAGGGAGTTGTACGGTAGGGAGCTGATTGGCAAGATTGCCATGAGCCAGAAAGGGATAGCCCTGGCGCTGGAGGAGCTTGAGAATACGGCAACGCTGAAGTCAAGAAAGCAGGGCAGTATAAAGTATTATCGTCTGAACGCCGAAAACACAGAAATAACGGATTTCCTTGTTGTTGCTGAACTGCTCAGGAAAGCAGAGTTTCTTGCAAGTCATAGGAAGCTTGCCTATCTTTTCAGGGAAGATGACCGAATTGTAGGCGTTTTCGGAAGCTACGCCAGAGGCGTGGAAAAAGAAGGCTCTGACCTAGACATATTTGTAATTGGCGGCAAAGGGCCAGACTATGAAGAAAAAGGAAAAGAACTTGACATTGATGGCAGCGTGAAACTTTTCTCTAAAACTCAATGGAAAGAGCTTTTGCTCTCAAAGAACACACTTGCCAAGGAAATAGTTTATAACCATGTTCTTATCTTTGGGGCTGAACGGTTTGTTTCAGAAGCCTGGAGAGTTTATTATGGTTTCAATTAAGTGGTGCTTGCAGCATAAGGACGGGATCAGCCTTATAGAGCCAAACAGTAATATGTCAGATTCTTACATAAAAATGGCTGAAGAATCAATTGCCTCCTTGGAAAGTGTGCAACAGAGCAAGCTTTGGACAGCGGTAATGTCATACTATATCTTTTACTACTCACTTTATTCTTTAATGATAAAGCTGGGAGTTAAGTGCGAAATACATTCCTGCTCGCTGGAATTTATGAAACAATACCTCGGGCATTTTTATAACGCGCAAGATGCTGAGATGATAAAAAATGCAATCAGGGCAAGGGAGGATCTGCAGTATTATGCTGACAGGCCTGTTGATGACAGCAAAGTGGATGAAATAAGGACGTATTGCAAGGTTTTCTTCATCAAAACAAAGGACATCTTGGCAAGGATAACTGAGGAACAGGTAAAAGCTATCAGGGAATCCCTTGCCGCATAAATCGCAGCAGTAAGGCCGGCAATTCCAGAACCGATTATCACGAGCTGTTCCATTTCAAGCAACAGAAGATTTGGTTTCTATTTAAATTGTTTAGGATTTTGCGGCAGTAAATTAGCGATAGCCCGGCAAATCACAGTAGCAGAATATTTATAAAGCTAAAATAGCAGTAATTTTCAAATGGAAAAGATTGCTCTGATTGCCGTTCTTTTGATTCTAATCGCAGCAACTTCTCCTAATGTTGTTGCATCACATGTTATTTATGTAAAATGCCCGTTTAAGGACAGCATAGACTGTCCATCTTTAAGTCTGCAAGAACCCTCCCACAATTATGTTTCCGAAAAAAGTATTAGCTTGGAGCTTTATAACCTTGGTAAAGGAGATATGTCTGTAATTAAGATTTCTGCTGCCTCCGAAGCACTAGGCGGTAACGCAGAAAATGCGAATCTTGGTTGCGGCTGCACATTTTCACCAGCCGAACCAGCATTATTACGAGCCGAGGGAAATACGAAGATTACCTTTATTTTAGATATTCCAGATGCTAATTGCCCAGACTGGTGCAACTACAGGATTACTGGTAGAGATGAAAACATGTATAACCTTACTGTTTTTTACAGCTGGGCTGATACCCCAAATGTCATCCACCAGTCGCAGGGCGAAATGATGGAGCGATTAGATGAACGATCGGGATTTGACAAAATACGAGATAGTCTGTTTATCATAATTATTGATAGAATAAAACCGCTTTTATGGATGTCAGTGGCAGGACTTATCTTATACGTATTAGGCGCCATGTTTATTGCACGTAAAGCAAAGAAAAAAGATAAGCCTAAACTGATTTGGCTTTTGACTGGGCTTGCAGCAGCGCTGGTGTATTTGCCTGTTTTTGCCAAGTATTTTTTAGCTCCATGCCTCGTGGTAGAAGACTCTCTTGAATTATTAGTTCTGGCAACCTTGGTCGCTTTCCCGTTTTTGAGCGGAGCAATAACTGCGCGTTTAACAAAAAGCAAATGGCAATGGGTGTGGATGGGGGCTTTGTTTTTAATATTTTTGATAGCCCCAATATTTTATTTCGGTGTCTTGTGCTGAACTATTGAATCACATTAAGTGTTCACAATTAGCTTTCCCTGCATGCTGCTGTGGCCTGTGCCGCAGGGCACTGAGCAGAAAAAAGTGAACTCGCTCGGCTTGTCAGCGGCGTAATTGCTGCGCTCTTGGCTCTTACCCTGTGATAACCCTTAACAATTCTGAAAGCTTTTTGGAGGACTTGAAAGAGAATTTAAAGTTTTGAGATTCAAGCAACAGCAAAGCTTATATATAAGTTTATATCTATATATGATTATATGGAGGTTTAATGATGTCACAAAAAGTTTTGCATTACCCAAGATTGGATACTGTACTTATGATAGAGGGAGTAGTGAAAAAAGCAGAAGTTGCTATTTCCAAGAGTGAGCTTCTAAGAAGGCTTCCAAAGCAGGTGATGAGGCAAACTCTTAATGTGGTTCTTGATTATCTTGAAGAGAAAGGAGTTATTATGATTGGAACCAAGGGGGTGCTCTGGGTTCATAATGAAAGTTCCAAAATGAAGAATTTGCTGGATAGAAGTGTTGAGGCTTGACCGTAATGAAGACGTCAAAGGCAATAAAAGTGAAGTATTCTCCTGTTTTTGAGGAACAGCTCAGAAAATTGCGCGAAGCTATTAAGGAAAAGGACAGCAAGTTTCATAATCAGCTTCTCAAAGCTATTGAAAGGGAGAAAGACAACTTGCTCATTGACATGCACCGGGGCATCCAAATTCCCAAAGGTCAGATTCCTGAAGAGTACATCAATCAGTACGGTGTCAGTAACTTATGGAAGATTAATCTTCCGGATTATTGGCGGATGCTTTATACGATAGTTGGTAATGAGTTTGAGATCATTTCCGTACTTCTTGAGTTCATGGATCATAAGGAGTACGATAAAAAGTTCGGTTACAAGAAAAAGTAGAAACCGAATTTATAGCACAGTAATTTATTCCGGTGTCTTGTGCGCCACTTACCGGTCTATTGAATCTCATTAAGAGTTCACAATTAGCTTTCCCTGCATGCCGCTGTGGCCCGTGCCGCAGGGCACTGAGCAGAAAAAGGTGAACTCTCCTGCTTTGTCAGCCACAAAGTCAACTGTGACTTCCTCACCGGGGTTTAGCATCTCGCTTATGTCATAGTCCAGTATTGCAAAGCCATGCGTGACATCAGCGCTTTTTATGTGCAGTATCACCCTGTCGTCCTTGTTCACAACAATTTCTCCTGGTAAGAATTCATACTGCACTGCAGTCACATTGAACTCTTTGACAACCCCTTTTCCTGATGGAGGCTCAGATTGGGCGGGTTGCGCTTTTCCACCAGTGCACCCGCTGCCAAGCACAACTAATGCAATCGCTATCAGTACAGCAACCGAAAGCCTAATGTTCCAACGTCTCATTAAAAATCACCTCAGCATATCGACTTCTCATCTATTGCTTCAAGCAGCTCAACTGTCTCTTCACCGTAATCTTTCTTGTCCAGCCTGCCTATTGCCACATTCATTTTCTCTTTAAGCGGTCCAAGGCCGGTGTAATATTGCGGGAATTTCTGCCTGTTAATTTCCTGCCGCTCATCCCAAAGGTGCATTTTCTGCTTGACAACAGCGAATGTTTCTTCGGCAAGGGAAATGTCGCCTTTCTCGATGTAGGCCGATATATGCCCGAGCTCATGCGGGGCGCAAAAGTTTTCCTGGCCAGTCCTGACATACCAGTCCAGGAAGGTCAACGGGTGGTTTAGGTGCTCATACTCATTATTTTTGACAAGCCAAGCGAACCCTTTGGCATAGTAAGCCTCTACAGCATCCTTGCTCAGTGCAATAATGTTAGCCGTATCAGCTTCTGTAAGGTTTCTTGCCTCCATTTCGTGGCTAAGCCTGGATATCTCATCCTTCAGTGCTGGATTCTTGACAATGGCGGATTCAAGCTCTTCACCATCACCAGTTGGCTCTTGGCCAGATTCCGCCAAAGCGTCATTATTGTTATCGTTGCCAAGAGTTGATAATTGCGCATCAGTGCCCTTATTGCCGCAGCCGCTAAGAAGGATGGCTAAAACTAAAGCCAATGCTGTCACGGTGCTTAACTTGGCGTGAAACATGTTTTGTAAAGCTTTTCAGCCACAAGAGTATTTAAGGGTTTGCCCGGATAATTAATGGTTCAGACGCCTCCGTGAAATTTCCGCCTCTTTGAGGTTCAAAGGGCTTAAAGAATCGCGCGTTTAGTCCGTATCAACCCTTGGCGCGAGTATGAAGGCCATCATAACCTTGTCTACTGTGGTGTAAGTCAGCCTGAGCGGGTAGTCTTTGCTGAATTGTATCAGGACCCTGTTGGAAAGCTTGCTTCCTTCTATCATTTTCTTTAGGTATTCTATTGAGTACTTTGCTTTTGTCTTTTCTTTTGCAGCCACTTTTGTGCTGTCCGAGTCCTTAATCTCAACTGTTGCAGTGTTCAGGTCGCCCTCTGCCTGAAGCGAGAGCTTGCCGGCCTCGGCTATAAGGCTGACTGATTCGGATACTATGTCAACATCGTTTATTGCCTCATTAAAGAGGGAGGACTCGGTTTCTACGCTGACAGGGAATGAAAGCTCAGGCACTTTCTGGTCTTTATCCTCTATCTCAATCAGCGGCAGGCTGAATATCCTCGTTGATGCCGATTTGAGCTGTATTTTAAGCTTGTTATTGTCAAGCTCTAGGGTTAGCATGTCGCTTGGGTTTGCCCTGCGGAGTATCTGCCTGAAATTTGCAAGGTTTATTGCCATGTCTGCAGTCTTCTCAACATCATATTCAGTAAACGCAGTTGGCAGAAGCTTGAATATGACCATTGCAACATTGGCAGGGTCCATTGCTACGAGCTCGATGCCTTCCTTGGAGACTTTAAGCTTGGCTTCGTTTACAAGTTCAGAAATTATAGAAATGCTCTCTTTTAAGTACTTCGGCTCTGCTAGTGTAAGCCTCATATTGTAATCCCCCCAATCAAAAAACTACACTGACCAGTGCTCACTGGTTCTGCGTCTATTTATATATTTTTTGCAGCAGGTTTGCCAATTCGTGTTTCTAGCTCCCGTAAGAAATTCTGTAAATGCTGCCTGCATTGTCATCGCTTACCAGCAGAGAGCCGTCTGCTGCAACAATTATGTCAACCGGCCTGCCCAGCACGTTGCTGCCTTGCAGCCATCCTGTTGCAAAATCGCTCACCTGGCGTGTTGCAATGTCAACGCTTACAATCTTGTATCCGGTAGGCTGGGCACGGTTCCATGAGCCATGGAATGCCACGAATAAGTCACCGTGGTAAGGCTCAGGGAAAGCGCTGCTTTCGTAGCTGGCAAGCCCCAGCGGGGCGCTATGCGCCTGCAGGTCAACAAGACTTTGTGCCTCAAACGGCTCCATGCACGGGTTGCGGATGTACTTGTTCTTGTCAAATTCTGTATCGTGGATGTTTTTGCCGTAGCAGATTGGCCAGCCGTAATTCCTGCCCCCCTCAACCAGGTTAATTTCGTCAGGCGGCGCATCGTCGCCGAGCCAGTCCCTGCCGTTGTCAGTTGCATACATGGCCTCCCCGCTAAAGATAAAGCCGACTGCATTCCGCATGCCTTTCGCAAAGACTGTGCAGTTCCCTCCTGTCAGGTCGCACCTGATAATTGCCGCCCTGCGCTCATTTTCCTCATGGCAGGCGTTGCATGATGAGCCAATGCTCACATACATGCTGCCGTTGCGGACCTTAACCGTCCTGGTATAATGGCCTCCTGTCGGGAGGTCGCCAATCAGCACTTCCGTGCTTTTCTTGTCTGCAACGAAGTCACCATCATCATCTCTCACCCTCATTACCGCGCTTTCTCCTGCAATGTAGAACCAGCCGTTGTCAAAGTCAATGCCGTGCGGCTTGGCAAGTCCATCTATGAACGTGAACTCTCTGTCAGCGAGCCAGTCGCCATTCTCATCCTTTAAGGCAACTACCTTTCCCTGCGCAGGCAGAGTGACGAAAAGCACATCATCTTTTAGCAGCATCATTCTTGGCCCAGGGTTTGTTCCCGGCTTGGATATTGAACTGCCGCCAAGCCCAGTCGCGAGCAGGCTAATCTTAAACCCTTGGGGGAGCTTTATGCTGCTGAGTGATTCCTCATTCTTGACCGCTGGCTTTATGCCAGCAGTTTTTGCCAATGCAAGAAAAAGCAGCAAGATGGCGATTACAACCAACACAATAAGCCACCTTCGTTTGTCCATTAAATATCATATGATTGAAGGGTTAAAAAAACTTGTGTTATTTTAGAAACCACCAAAACAACAATTCATCTATGAAAGCACAATCCGCTGCCCGTCGTACGCCATGTGCACCTGCTTTGAGTCGTAGCCAACGCCCTGTGCTATGTGCTTCAGCGCTTCTTTCATTTTTTTCTCGCCGTGCGAGGGTATTATGTGCTTTGGCTTGAGAATCTCTATCAGTCGCTTTATGTCCTGGCCGCTTCCATGGCCTGACTGGTGGACGTCTTTGAACATCCTCACGTTGGATCTTTTCAGTTGGCTTTCAAGCCTTTCCCTATTGGCCTTGTTTGTTGGCGTTGGTATTACCCTGCAAGAGAAGACTATGGCATCCTGAGGGCCGAGGTTGAACTCCAGTGTGCCTGATGCTATTTTTGAAAGGACTGACTTTGGCTCACCCTGGTGGCCAGTGCAGATGATGAGGTATTTTTCCTTGCCTTCCCGGTCTATCCTGCGCAGCTTTTCTTTCACCTTTGCCGAGAACTTGACTATTTCTGCCTTGTCTGAAAACTTCACTATTTGAAGCTCTTCTGCCGCTGTAATGTACTTGTACATGCTTCTTCCCAGTATTACTACCTTCCTGTCCATCTTGTGGCCAAGCTCGATTATGCTTTTCAGCCTGGCGATGTGGGAGGAAAAAGTTGTGACAATAATCCCTCTGCCGGCATGGTTCTGCGTCAGCAGCACATCGCTGAGCATTTCCTTCGCAACTTTTTCAGAAGGTGTTTTGGCATTGACATCAGCATTTGTTGTGTCTATAAAAGCTGCGAGAACTCCAGCCTCGCCCAGCTCATTAAGCCGCTCATAATTGGGCGGTTTGCCTAAAGTCGGGGTGTCGTCAAGCTTGAAATCGTTTGCGTAAACAACAGCGCCGTGAGGAGTGTGCACAACTATTGCGGCTGTGTGTGGTGTTGAATGTGTCATGTTGACGAATTCAACCTGGAGCTTTTTTGATATTTGTATTGTGCTGTTTAATTCCACTACCTTCAGCTGGTTTCCAATTTGGAGCCCGCCATCGTTTATTATGTGCTTCAGCACCTGGATAGTGTATGGCGTGCCAATGATTGGCGCGTCGTAATGGTGTGCGAGGTAAGGGATAGCTCCCAAGTGGTCGAGGTGGGCGTGGCTTGGGATTATTGCTTTCACCTTTGCTTTCCAGTCTTTAATCAGCTCATCATCAGGAACAGCCTTTGCCTTTATCAGCTCAGCCTTTCTAAGCTTTACAACGTCTTCTTCCTCATCTTCAGTTACCTTGATATAATTCTCAAGGTGAAGGCCCATATCGCAGATTACGACATCATCGTCGACCCTTATTGCGACCATGTTCCTACCAACTTCATTAAACCCAGAAACAGTGCATATCTCAACAGTCATTTTACTAACAACATGGCAAAAAAATACAGGGGCTTTTAAATACTTTTCCACCATAATTTTAAATACTGCCATAGTGCCAAAAAAAGCATGGACAATTGGCTTGCCGCAACAGCCGCGATTGCCGCATACATTATTGGCCAAGTGGCTTTCTCAAGCCACTATTTCTACGAGGCCAGAAAACTATCCAAGAAATCATTTGCTGGAATAAGCGAGCATGGAAGCAGATTCAACCCGCTGCTGCGCATTTTCATTGCAGGGGACAGCCTGGCTGCAGGAGTTGGGGCGTCAAGATTTGAAAACAGCCTTGCTGGAAGGATAGCTATAGCATTTGCAAAACGCAACCATGTAATATTAACTAACACTGCAAAAAGCGGCGGCAGAATGAAAGACATCACAGTACCACGGCAAAAGCAGGACATTGCCATAATTGTAGCTTCATCAAACGACCTCTACCACTTTACAAACAAGAAGCGGTTTGAACATTCGGCTCATTCGGCATTAAGGCTATGTTCAGCTGCCGCGAAAAAAGTCGTGCTTGTAGGCCCAGGAGACATAGGAGGGGCAACGGCAATACCCATAGTATTGAAGCCATTTTACAACATGCAACGGCCAAAATATGCTGCCATAATGAGAAAAGCCGCTCTAAAGTACCAAAATGCGGCATTTGCAAATCCAATGGAATTTAGCATGAAGCCATATGGCAGAACCGAAGCTGTTGACGGCTTCCACCCGAATGACAGCGGCCACAAGTTCTGGGCGGACATTATACTTTCAGCCATTGCAACAAACAACAGCCCAAACAGCAAATCAGCGTAGGTTTCCGTAAATCATCCTTTTTGTGCTGGGCGTGTATCCTCGGCTTTGGTACGCGCTTGATTCTCTCAAATGCCTTAAAAACAAGCGGTCTTTTAGCCACGGTATTTCTGCTACTATGACAGGTCCTTCAATTACTCTTACTAACCCGCCCTCTGGTGTAGCTGAGAAAAATGTTGTTGCTGTTGTCTTTTTATCACCCCACCAATATGTTGTGTAAAGAACAAAGTAATCTAATGCTCCCTCGTCGTTGGGTGCAGTCATAACAGTTTTAATTCCATCTCGTATCATGTTTAACAGTAGGTGTTTGTTAATCTTCATGTTGTTTTTGCTTTAAAGCAGATGCGTTAAATTTAAGTATGCTGCGCTGTTGCTTTCTTGATTGACCTTTAAGGAGGCAGTCTTGGAAGCGGTCTTTCTTGATTGACCTTCTCTCAGCCTATGGCTGAGGGATGTCACCTCTCCGGTGACATTCTTTCACAAAGAATGTTGCAAATCGGCAACAGCCGATTGCACATTCCGCATAGCGGAATTGTGTCGGAGAGACAACATCCTTCGGCTCTAAGCTGAAGTAAGGTCACATGCGGGGGTGGCAGAGCCTGGTCAAATGCGCAAGCTTCAGGTGACCTTTTTGCACGGCAAAAAGCTCAACCAAAAACGGTCGCGAGAAAAAGCTTGTCCCTTAGTGGGTGCACGTGTTCGAATCACGTCCCCCGCACTCAACCTTTTTTCTAAAAAGGTTGATCAAAAAACGTAAAAAAGCCAAAAAAAAACGGCTACATTTAGCGCAAAAAAAAATTCCAATGGTGAATTATAATGAAAGCTGTCCGGTTTCATGAGTTTGGGGGGCCTGAAGTTTTGCGCTTTGAGGACGCGCCTGTCCCTGAGCTTCAGCCCGGCCAGGCGCTTGTCAGGGTAAAGGCTGCCTCTATAAACCACATTGACATCTGGGTTGAAAAGGGCAGCTATTACAAGCCAAGCCTTCCCCACATTCCTGGTTCTGACGCTGCAGGGATTGTTGAAGAAATCATGGGCGGAGATTCTTCTCTTGTAGGGAAGAAAGTAATGGTTTACACAGCCATTGCCTGTTTTAACTGCAATTTCTGCTTTGAAGGCAAGCATAACCTGTGTGCCAGCTATAAAACTTTGGGGTCGCATTCTAACGGCACCTATGCTGAATACGTTGCCGTTCCAGCAAGAAACCTTGTGGAAATTCCCGGCAGGTTGGGCTTTGAAGATGCAGCCGCAATTCCTTTGACGTTTACCACAGCTTATCACATGCTTGTTGACAGGGCGCAGCTTAAGCTGGGTGAAACTGTCCTGGTTCCCGCGGCTGGCTCTGGTGTTGGTGTTGCCTCAATCCTGCTTGCACAGCTTCTGGGTGCCGAAGTGATTGCATTATCATCAAGTGATGAGAAGCTTAGGAAAGCTGAGAAAATCGGGGCTCATGCAGCGATAAACTACCTTGATGATGGATGGGTTGATGAGGTTCTTCGCGTGACAAAAGGTAGGGGCGTTGATGTTGTCATTGACAGTGTAGGGGCCAGCACTTTTGCCAAAGGCATCAAATGCTTGGCGAAGAATGGCCGGCTTGTAACGTGCGGCGTCACTTCAGGAAATGAAGCGGCAATTGGGATTAGGGAGCTTTTTTCAGGGCAGCGTTCAATACTTGGCTCTGTAAGCGGCACCTTTAAGGATTTTATTTCAGTTGTGAAATTGACTGAGCAAGGCAAAATAAAGCCTGTAATCGATTCTGTTTACGCTCTCAAAGATGCCGCGAAGGCTCAGGAGCGCCTTCTTTCAAGGCAGTCATTTGGGAAAATTGTGCTGGTGCCGTGAGAAAGTAAATGGGGCTGCTGGGATTCGAACCCAGACTACGTCGTTTTTCTAACCACGTTTTCCGTCAACGCACAAGTCGCTTGGCGCGACTGTGCCCAGTCGTGGCAAAACACGACTTGGGCTTTTGTGAGCAGGACGAACAAAAGGGTTGCCCGAACGGCGTGTGTTATTACTCCAACTGAAGCTTTACTTCAGTCGTCCAAGTTGCACTACAGCCCCAAGGCTGGAGCGTCCCAAGCATAAGCACTGGTACACTACAGCCCCTAAGCGTTGGCAGCAGCGGATAATATTTAAATGTATTTCAATTGAAGAACTATATGGCTGTTAAGCTCAAGTGCGAATGTGAAGTAAGTGATAACGGAAGGTTTATTGTTTCGCAAAGGTGCAAGGGCTGCAAGGAGTGCAACACGGTCTCAAATCTGCACCCGTTTGGCACTGGCAGGCTTTGACTAAGCGCTTATCTTTACCTTGTTTTTCTCTTCCAAAAGCTTGGCGATGGCAATCCAGTCCTGTTTAGATAAGCCCTTGTCCATCCCTTCCTGGAGGACTTTTATTGTTGCATCGGCATTTGGCAGTACAAGCCCAAGCTTGTTCATTTCGCTCTCGGCAAGCTTTAGGTCTTTGTTCATCAGCTCCAGCAGGAAAGTTGGTGAGAAGTCCTTTTTGAGTATGTGTGGCATTTTAGAACTGGCCACGCCGCTCTTAGCTCCCGAATTATCAAGTACTTCAATGATTGTGCCAAGCTTCAGCCCCTCTTTTAGCCCGAGCGTGACTCCTTCAAGGTAGCTTTCGAGCATCATTGATTGGGTTAAGTTGAGCGCTATTTTCATACGCTGGCCGTAAGTGTTTGGGCCGCAGTAAACCAGCTTCTTGCCCATCGCCTCAAAGGTCTGCCTGCATCGCTCGAATGCCTCCTGCTTGCCTCCAATCATGAAAAGAAGTGTCCCTTCTGCCGCTCCTTTCATTCCTCCTGTTACCGGAGCATCAAGGAACGTAGCTCCTTTTTCAGCGCACTTTTTTGCTATTTCTGCTGTTAGTTCAACAGATGTTGTGCTTGAATCAACGAGTATGTGCTTTGGTGTGAGCTCGCTCATGATGCCTTGTTGGGAGAGCAGGATTTCCTTGAGCGAGTTGTCGTTTGAAACGCAAGTGAATATAATCTCGGCATTTTTGCACAGCTCTGCAGGTGTGCCGGCAACAGTTGCCCCTTCAATTGCCTGCGCTTTCGGCAGGGTTCGGTTATAAACGGAAACTTGGAAGCCCGCCTTCACAAGGTTCCGGCTCATGCCAGCGCCCATTGTTCCGATGCCAGCAAAGCCTACTTTTTTAATTGTCATAAATATTCGGACAACGAATGGAATTAAAAAATTTTGTGTTAAACGCGCCTATTCTATGGATAAAAACGGAAACAAATAAATAAGGAACGCGCGCAGTATGAGAAAGATGTCTGGCATTTCTGATTTATTGGGAAGTGAGCCTGAGGCTTTCAGTATCATTCGGCAAGTATCAGGGAGGGGAGAGGAACAGAGTTACCAGGCCGGTAACTCCCTGCACCTCTACTTGTGGTATTTAAGTGAAAGAATTGGCTTGCTGAGTGGCACTAATGTTGCCAATATGATGGTGCTGCCTTTTCACCAGATTGCGCAAGGCGGCGATACGCAAGATTCAGTGGCTTTAATGCTGTTAAGCACCGGTGGTGGTTCTCGGATGGAACTTATAACGCGAAGAAACGAATGTTTAGCTTATTTATCCTTACCTGACCTGCAATTGCTGGAGAGCTATTGTGAAGTCTCCGACCTTGAGAGCAGGGCAGTCCATGGTGACCGTGCCGCTATAACCACTTTGCTAAACTGTTTGATGCTTTACAATGATGCCTTAGCTGTGCCAAGATGACTTTCTTTTTTGCCGTTACAGCTTATCAAATGAAAGCTTCCCCGAAAGCAGCTGCCAGAGCACGTTATCCAGCTCTTTTACTTTTACCCTTGCCTGCTTTGTGCTGTCGCGGTCGCGTATTGTGACATCGTGCTTTTGCAGCGAGTCAAAGTCTATTGTTATGCAGTATGGCGTCCCGGCTTCGTCCATGCGGGCATACCTTTTCCCGATGCTTCCGGCTTCATCGTAGAGGCTGCTGAATTCCTGCCTAAGCTCATCATGCACTTTTTTTGCCATTCCGACAAGCTCGTCCTTGTTTGATAGAAGCGGAAACACGGCAACTTTTATTGGCGCCAGCTTGGGATTCAAGTGGAGGACGATGTTGTCCCTTTTGCTGTCGTACTCGTATGCATCGAAAAGGAAGACAAGGAAAGTTCTGTCAACGCCAAGCGATGGCTCTGCGACGACATGCGGCACAACTTTCGTGTTGGTTTCAGGGTCAAAGTAGCTCAAGTCTTTTCCAGAGACCTTGATGTGCTGCTGCAAATCATAGTCCGAGCGGTTGGCAATGCCTTCAAGCTCCTTCCACCCAAATGGAAAGTTGTATTCAAGGTCCCACGTGTCTGTTGCGTAGTGGCTTTTCTCATCTTTCACATGCTGCCTTATCCTCAAGTTATCAGCCTTAGCGCCAAGGTTCACAAGCCACTGGTGCTCGAACGCCAACCAGTAAGCGTGCCACGGCAGGACTAGCTTCTTGTCAAGCATGTCTTCGACTTTCATTTTTTTATGATGTTGTTCGTTTTTTGAGTGTTCATTTTTTTGCATGTCGCTGGTGAGTACATTCAGTTCATGGCCGGAAAACTCCTTGACGTAAGGGCATTCCTCAATCTTTTTTGGGTGGACAAAGTATTCCATTTCCATCTGCTCAAACTCGCGGCAGCGAAAAAGAAAATCCCTCGGCGCAATTTCGTTCCTAAAAGCCTTGCCAATTTGGGCTATTCCGAAGGGCAGCTTCATCCTGGCATTTTCCTGAACAAGCTTGAAATCAGCGAAAATCAGCTGTGCGGTTTCAGGCCTCAGGTATGCCTCTGCCTCCTTGCCTTCGCTTGGCCCTACGGCAGTCTTGAACATGAGGTTGAATGGCTGGGCAATCTTCAGGGCATCTGCCCCGCAGCGCGGGCATTTTATCTTGTGCTTTGCAATCAGCTCACCAATCTGCTGGGCATTCATGCCTGCTGTGGAGACTTTGGCTTTGTCCTCAACAGCGTGGTCAGCCCGGGTGCTGTTGCCACACTTGCCGCATTTTGCCATGGCATCGGTGAAGTTCGCAACGTGGCCAGATGCTTCCCAGACCTTTGGGTTGGTTATAATGCTGCCATCAATACCAACAACATCTCCCCTGCTGCGGACATGGGCTTTCCACCATTCGTGCTTGATGCTGTTTTTTAATTCGACACCCAATGGGCCATAATCGAAGAATCCTGAAAGCCCGCCGTAAATCTCAGAATTCGGGTAAACAAAGCCTTTCCTCTTGCAGAAAGTGGCCAATTCATCAATTGACAGCCTTTTTGGCTCTTTCTGTTCTTTCCTCTGCTCGGCCATATGTTCCATGCTCTTTTGGAAAGGTATAAATTGTTTGCGGTTTTCTTGCACGGATATGCTTACTCTTTCAGCAGAGGCAGGCACAGCAAAGGTTGTGGCGGGAATTTCATCTTATTGCGTGCCGCACTATCATTCTTCCAAAAGCAGCCCTCTCGCTGTTGCCAGAGAGCTTTCCAGGAGCTGCAATGATATCACATACACGCAGGTTTGCAGGGGTATCAAAAGCGTAGCTGCTGCAAGAGAAACTATGGAGGCTGCCGCAAGGATAAGGGGTGTTACAACCATTCTTTGCGTTACCGGCGATTACGCCAAAAAATCAGATATACGCGTTTTTGACTTGCTCAAATCTGTTAAAAAGACTGGCCTCAGGGCAGCTGCGGCAATAGTTTTCACAAGGAACAGCGAAGCGCGTAGGGTTGCAATGAAAACAGCTGCCGGCGCGGCAATCTTTTACACCCAGCCTGTTTTCCCGGAAAATGCCAGCAGGCTGCTGAAGCTTTTAAAACATCTCTCAAAAGTGGATTGTGAAGTCAGAATCGGTGTTCTCATCCCTTTCTCCTCTTCTGTTTGCCGGAAGATTGCAAAGGAAAAACCAGACTTCAGTTCTGACTATTCTTTTGTGCCTGAATTGGCAGCGGCTGAAAGGAAAAGCGCGGCGGCAGCTTACAAAACAACCCTCAGGCTTGCCAGGAGGAACCTCACTGCTGCGGTGAAGGCTGCCACAGCCATGAACAAAGCCAAAGCAAGCGCCTGCAGGGTTACAGGAATCCACTTTTATGGGTTGAGCGACAGGATTTTTGGCAAGGGAAGCAGCGCTATCCGCGTTTCAATGAGGCAGCTGCTCGGCGGCATTCTGGAACAGTCAGGAAGCAGCAAAAACGATTAATAAACAGGTTGTAGATACTGCGATTACACTTTTCAGCAGTGCATTCTGCTTAAACAGATGCGTATTTGGCAAATAATGAAAGATAGCGCACTTCTATTGCTCCAGAAAATTGGATGCCGGTTTTCTGGGAGAGTGTTGCGCCCATGATGCTGATCGTTCTTCTTAACTCATCTGGCTCAAAAAGTGATGCCATTTGCTGCAAAAACAGCTGCTTAAAGCCTTCTTGAAATTGGTTGTGGTTGCGCAGTTGAGGACTCTGGGCTTGCAAATCGTGCCAGAATGCAACAAACTCTTTTCCAGCAGCCGTGGCCCTGTAATGTGCATATATTATCATTTTAAAAGTGGTATAATCAATAAAGCGCTTGGCAGCAGCTTCATTATGACCCAAAATCAGATGATAGTAATCGCGTAGGTTGGCTGCTGTTGTTCTATGGTTTTCAGGACTATTTTCATCTGCCAAAACACGTTTAAAAGTATCAAGCGTCTCATCCCACTCCTGACGCGAATTCAGATAATGGACATGTGTACGCGCAAGTGTTTTGTGATAGAAAATCTGAGTAGCTAATTTCCACTTGTCATCCAGTGAAAAGTTGCCCCAAAACTTGCGGGGCTCGGTTATTGGTACAACAACGCTGTTGAAGCCTTGTTTTTTCAGAACAATGCCAAATTCTGCATGATCTGAAATATTATCACCTTCTGCTGAAAGTGAGTGCGTATAGCACACTGGGAGACAAAGTGTGGCTGGTTGGAAAATGTTGAGAAATGTGACACTCCTATTGGAAGGGGAATACTTAACATATCCTTCCAGTTCACCATCGCCCCCTGACTTTCTAAAGAGCATCTGGCCGCACTCTACAGAGTCCAGGAAGCTTTCTCCCGACCTAAGGGCGTAGACGCGCTCAACTACTTCATTCTCTGGAATTTCATTGGCTCTGCTGAAGGTTACAGTAGCCTTCGAAGTGACGAATTCAGTTTCATGCCGTTTAACTATTCCGGTACGACTCCAGTCTATTAGGTACTCATTGCCATCGAAAGGCACAATCACCACGTCATGTGCCATCCCGGTCCCATGATAATCGGATAAGACAAAGTATTGTGCAGGAAGGCCGATAGTCCTCAATAGGAGGAAATCCTTCAGGGCATTTTCTGAACAAAAGATTTGCCTGCCAATCTCTGTTGGCCACCTTAGCCATTTTTGCTGAAGAATGGCCTCCTGCCACCCGTACTCCTTGCCAGAGAGCACTGATGCCGTTGCGGTCAAGACATCTTCTATTGAATTGCTGGCTCTTAAAATTCCTGAGCCAGTCTCCACAAGGAAGTCCGTCACGTCCTT
>ORMF012249465.1_pt1 | contig 24867 bp, 22 predicted proteins | sample 1779871 | NCBI WGS metagenome assembly ORMF01 (sample SAMEA104232316, study PRJEB22302) | groundwater metagenome | biome: forest; feature: aquifer; material: groundwater | place: USA | collected 2011-08-07 | depth 5.4 m | reverse complement strand
TTCGAGTTCTTCCCGCCGAAGACTCCTGAAGCCGTAGACAACCTATATGCCACCATTGAGGAGCTCGCGCCGCTCAACCCGTCCTTCGTTTCCGTTACGTATGGGGCGGGGGGCAGCACACGCGAGCTGACGGTCGAGCTAGTCGGCCGGATCAAGAACGAGCTTGACATCGAGGCTATGGCGCACCTCACCTGCGTGGGCCATAACTCCGATGAGATTGCCGCGACGCTCGATAAACTCAGCGACGCGGAAATAGAGAACGTACTGCCGCTCCGCGGTGATCCCCCGCGCGGCGAGAAAGCATTCGTTAAAGCCGGTGGCGGGTTTGAGTACGCCCATGAGCTGGTACGGTTCATTAGAGGCCGATACGACTTCTGTCTCGGGGGAGCGGGCTATCCTGAGGGACATCCGGAGACGCCAGACCTTGAAACAGGACTGCGCCATTTGAAGCAGAAGGTAGACGCGGGAATCGATTTCCTGATCACCCAGCTCTTCTTCGACCCGGCCGATTACTTCCGTTTCGTGGACCGGGCGCGCGGGGCCGGTATTGACGTTCCGATCGTGCCCGGGATCATGCCTGTTACGAACGTCAAGCAGCTCGAGCGCTTTACGTCGATGTGCGGCGCCTCCATCCCGTCCAAACTTCGTGCGACTCTCGACAGAGTCAAGGATGAAGATGAGGCGGTCATTTGCGCGGGCATCGAGTGGGCCACCGGTCAATGTGAGACCCTGCTCGCTGGAGGCGCCCCCGGTATCCACTTCTACACGCTGAACCGCTCACGATCGGCCCGCCGCGTATACTTAAATCTGTTCGGTGCGTGAGTGTTGTTATAATAAGAATCGCGCGGATCGAAGGTTACTTTCGAGCTGATTTTGATCACATTGTCCCAGCGCAAAGTAAATAACTGTAGTCCATACCTCGTTCGCCGTGGCAGAATTGGAGAAGGCGATCCTGGTACTTTTACCGTTTGACATGCCAGTGTATGCTGTGCTAGAATTGGACGTTTGCCGAGGCGAATTACGCTGCCCGCCCGGGCAGCGCATGGTAGTAGAAGAGGTCGTTGGCTCTACCAATAGGGCAAATCCTTCAGCGTGGTCCATGACGCGCGCATGATGGATGGAAAGGAGGGACGACTTTGTCCACTCTAGGCTCTGTCCGATGGCAGCTCGTTTTTGGAGTGACTGTGACCATGGGCTTCGCGGCCTTTGGTTCCGTACCTTACAGCGCTCCTAAACCTGACGACAGTAACAGCGTACGGCTTGAATCCCCGATAACGGTGAAACAGGCCGAGCAGCGCGAGCCGATCCCTTATCCCACCCTCAGGAAAAGCAGTTCTGAATTGCGCAGCGGCACCAGTAAGACCGTTCGCAACGGGATAAACGGCGAGAAACTGGTAATTTACCGCGTGACCTTCAAGGGCGAAGAGGAGATCAAACGAGACTCGGTCTCCAGCAAAGTCCTAAAGAAGCCCACTCCGGAGATCCTGGCAATAGGTCAGCGAACGCAGTTAGCCTCGCGCGGGTACTTCTCCGGACGCAGAAGCATGATTATGACGGCCACAGGCTATAGCGACAGCCCGGCGGAAAACGGGGGCAATCGTTCCGGTCGGACGGCGATCGGGCTGAAGATTGGCCACGGTGTGGTCGCGGTGGATCCACACTTCATTCCCCTCGGCACGAGGCTCTATATCGAAGGTTACGGGTATGCGGTAGCGGCCGATACTGGAAGCGCCATAAAGGGCGCCCGGATTGACCTGGGTTTTGACACCCGTCGAGAATCCAATCGGGCGGGTCGAAAGAAAGTCATCGTCCATATACTGAACTAGGCGTTGGGTGTTGGCTGTTCGGTTTTGGGTGTTGGGAATGGTAGTCCCGGCCCAATACCCAACACCTAATACCCAATACCTATCATGAATCCCGCTCTTCCATCTGACGCCCACGCTTTGCTCCGTGCCCACGGACTCCGGCCCCGCAAGCGCTGGGGTCAGAACTTCCTCTGTGATCAAAACGTGCTTGATCGGATTGAGAGGGCAGCTGCCCTCCATTCCAGCGATCACGTCCTCGAGATTGGTCCTGGACTCGGCGCGCTCACTCGCACACTTGCTGCATCGTCCGCACAAGTTACCGCAGTCGAGATCGATCCGTTCCTCGAACCAATCCTCCGCGAAACGCTGGCCGATATTGAAAACGTCCGCCTGATACTCGCGGATTTCCTCAAGCTCGATTTGACTGAGCTCCTGGACAGCGCGACGCTGCCGGATCTCACGTTTCACGCATCACGCGTTGCGCCCGGGATCGTAGTCGTCGCTAATATCCCTTACTACATCACGACACCGATTATTGCGAAGCTGTTCGAACACAAGAACCGGATCAGCCGAATCATCCTCACCGTCCAGCAGGAAGTCGCCGACCGATTGGCTGCACAGCCGGACACGGAGGCGTATGGATCGATGAGCGTGTTCGCGCAGTTCCACTCAACGGTCGAAGTAATCGGCAAGATCTCCCGTCATGTGTTTCTGCCTCAGCCCGATGTTGATTCGGCGATAATCCGGCTGACGCCGCTGATTCCCGGAAGAGTTTTAGTAACCGACGAGGCCCGCTTTTTCCAGCTCGTACACGCCGCGTTCGGCCAACGACGGAAGACCATTGCGAACGCGCTGGCCGGAGGGAGGATCGGTATGGATCGCAGGTCTGCCACGCTGCTGCTGGAGGCCGCGGGAATAGATCCTGGGCGGCGAGGTGAAACACTCAGCCTGGACGAGTTTGCGCGATTGGCGAACGCGGAGGGGCAGGAGTGAAGGTTACGGTCGTGGAACGATAGGCGATGTCCGTTCTGCCATATCGAGCAATGCGGACCATCCTCGATCAGGAGAGAATTGTGAATTTCGATCTGTTGAAGCGGTTGTGCGAGACGCCGGGTATACCGAGCCGCGAAGAGAAAATGCGGACGCTGGTCATCGAAGAGCTGAAGCCGTTGACCGACAGTGTGGCCATGGATTCCATGGGCAATGTGATCGGAATCAAGCGTGGGTCCGGCGGTCCGAAGGTGATGATTGCGGCACACATCGACGAGATCGGATTCCTGGTGAAATTTGTGGACGACCGGGGATTCATCCGGCTCCATCCCGTGGGAGGCTGGGACCCGCGAGTGATGGTGGCGCAGAGGGTCTACGTTCACGGATTTGGCGGTCAGCGATTGCTGGGAACCCTCATGCCGGCTGCGAAACCGATCCATGTGCTCACGGACGAAGAGAAGAAGAAGAACCCCCAGATCGAAGAGTTCTTCGTGGACATCGGGCTTCCGGGAGACAAGGTCCGCTCGATGGTCGAAGTGGGCGACATGGTCACCATGGCCCGAACGGCCGAACAAGTCGGCGACATGGTCGTGAGTAAGACGCTCGACAACCGAGTCAGCGTTTTTGTAATGATCGAAGCGCTCCGGGCAGTAGGCGATCACAAGTGCGAGATACAGGCGGTCGCCACCACGCAGGAGGAAGTCGGCTTGCGCGGCGCAACGACGGCGGCTTACACCTTGGAGCCGGAAATCGGCATCGCCGTAGACATCACCCTGGCGAACGATTTTCCCGGACCGGAGGATTACGAACATATCACACGTCTCGGCGGGGGCACGGCGATAAAGGTGATGGATTCTTCTCTCATCTGCCATCCGAAACTCGTCCGGCACTTCCGGGATGTGGCCGAGAAGCACGGGATCAAGTACCAGTTGGAGATACTTTCTCGCGGCGGTACCGATGCGGGCGGCATCCAGCGGTCCCGCGGCGGAGTCCCAAGCTTTACACTCTCAATTCCAACCCGATATGTCCACACGGTGAACGAAATGGCCTCGGTGTCAGACATCGAGGCGACCATCTCCCTTCTCGCCCGCTTCCTCGAAGTAGCGCATACCAGGACGTATGGGTATGATGGAGACGTCGCTTAGGGAGTAATGGAGTGTTGGAGTACTGTAGGGACACGCTCCACTACTCCACCACTCCACCACTCCACCACTCCACCACTCAATGATCAACAACCCCGTCTTCGGCAATGAGCTTCGGAAGAGCCTGTTTCGACGGAAGCCTGTGCAGTGCTGGGCAGTATGGGCGGGCGGATTTGGGGCGCTTGTGTGGATAGCTTCCAGCCTGCCGACGACCAACTCTGACATTTTCATCTGGTTTCCACAGATTATGCTTCCGATAATTGCACCTGCGTTCGCCGCCGGGGCATTCGCCAAGGAGCGCGAGCAGCGCACCTGGCAGGACCTGTGCCTGACACGTTTGACCACGCGTGAAATCCTATTCGGCAAGTTCTGGGCAGCGTATTTACCGGTGGTGATCGTCCTGTGTACTCTCCTTCCGCCCGTCATCCTCGGTCTTTTCTGGGCGAAGAGCACTGAAATTGCGCGCGACAACGGGGGTATCTATTATCGAGGTATGTCGGCGGTCGAAGCTATGTCCTTTTTTGACCCCTGGAGAGTTGCCGTCCCGATGCTCTTCAACTGCATCCTCCAGGCCACTTTCTACGTCTCTTTTGCCATGGTCTGCTCCCACTACTGCCGTAAGGCGCGTGTCGCACTGGGTGTCTCATACGTCGCCCTGGCCGTCTACGCCATCTTCGGGTATATCGTGGTTTCGGCGATCGATAATCCGATTGGAGCGATGTACTTGCGGCGGTCAACAATGGCCGTGGACGCTGGGGCCCGGATGCACCTTCTGACTTGTGGCGTGCTGACGATCGGTGCGTGGGTCTTATTGTCGGTCGGACTCCGGTTCGACCCGGAGAAATGAATTGGACCGCGTAGCGATTTTGGGCGCGGGGAGCTGGGGGACGGCGCTGGCAACACTTTTGCCCAAAACGCCATCGGTAACCCTTTGGGCCCGCGACACCAACCTCGTAAATGCCATCGAATCGCTCGGGGAAAATGTGCGGTACCTCCCCGGCTTACCGCTCTCCGAGAATATCCGGGCAGTCTCACACCTAGACGAGGCGCTCGAGGACGCGAACTGCGTGGTCTTCGCCGTGCCCTCCGCGGGAATCCGGGAAGTAGCGGCGGCCGCCGCACCCCACATATCCGGGGTCGAGCTGGTCGTCAGCGCCTCCAAGGGATTGGAGGATACCACTGGCTTGCGGATGTGTGAGGTGATCCAAGAAGTGCTTCCAGGAATCGCCGACCGTGTATCCGCGCTTTCGGGGCCAAACCTCGCGCTCGAAGTCGCGCGCGGAATCCCAAGCGCGAGCGTAGCTGCCTCGGCAGATGCTGAAATCGCCCGATCGTGCCAGTCACTCTGGATGGGCCCTGCTTTTCGGGTCTATGCCAGCACAGATCTCGTAGGCGTAGAGCTGGCAGGCGCGATGAAAAACGTCATCGCGATCGCGGCGGGAGTCTGTGAAGGGTTGGGTTTCGGCGACAACAGCCGGGCCGCTCTCATGACACGGGGCTTGGCGGAGATTACGCGCCTCGGCGCGGCGCTCGGCGCTCAGACGGCGACGTTTCTAGGCCTTGCGGGCGTCGGGGATCTTATCGCAACCGGAGGGAGCCGGCTGTCGCGCAACTACCGCGTTGGGATCGGTCTTGGCCAAGGCCGCACCCTGGACGAAATCCTGGCTGAGATCGGACAGGTCGCAGAGGGCGTCCCGACCACGCGGGCGATCTGTGTTCTTGGAAAACGAACAAATGTCGAGATGCCGATCTCCGAAGCCCTATACGTTATCCTCTTCGAGAATGCATCCGTCCGAGACTCCATCACCAGCCTCATGCTCCGTCCCCCGAAACACGAAACGGATATTGGAATCTAACCAAGAGTACACAGTGGCAAATGAGTTGTCGCTAGCAATACATGACAACTGATCAACATTGGATTGTCTATTTGGTCCTTCTTCTACCCTCTGTGCCCCTCCGTGTTCTCTGTGGTTAACAGTCCGGCTTTCCGCTCGGCCTGGCTCCAAGCGAATAGGGACACGATCGTTGCGAGGTATATGATGGCGTTCAGACGGACAGCCCGGACCGGTCCCATTGCGTCGGCCAGGAAACCGATTTCCAGTCCACCGAGAGGCATGAGACCCTGGAAGACCAGGGAGTAGATTGCCATCACTCGGCCGCGCAGCTCGGGCGGCGTGTCCTCCTGGACCTTTGTGTTCGCGCTGATGGCGAATACGATCATACTGAAGCCGCCCAGCCAAAGGCTCGCTAACGCCGCGCTGAACGTCGGCGAGGATGAGAACGTAAAGAGGGCCGCGCAAAAGACGGCCGCACCGCCATAGACTAGACTTCGCCTTGCAATTCGGTCTCCGATCCAGGCGACGGAAAGACCGCCCATCGCCGCGCCGAATCCATTGACGGACACAATCGTACTGAATCCCCGCGCACCGCGTTCGAAGTGTTCCGCGAAAGCGGGATAGAGTGTAGAGACCGACCAGGCGAATAAGCTCGCCGCACCCACCAATGCGACTGTGCGGAATAGGGCCGGCGAGCGCCATACAAAGCCGAAGCCCTCCCTAACCGGGAAGGTTCCCTCGCGCGGCACGTATAACGGAAGCCGCATCATTGCCAGCGAGATGATAACCGCAATAAAACTGAGACCGTTCAGCGCGAAACAAGCGGCGGCCCCCGCTTTCACAAGAACAACGCCGGCTAGAATCGGACCCAGGAATCTGGCAAAGTTGAATCGAAGCGAGTTGAGAGCAATGGCGTTTGCGAGAGCGTCCGGCTCGTCGATCATCTCCCCGACGAACGCCTGTTGGGCCGGCATCGTGTAGGCATTTACGATTCCGCCCAGCGCCGCCAACAGGGCGATATGCCATGGCTGGACGGGCGTCCATCGGTTTGACGCGAGCGCTGCCAAAATGAACGCGAGCAGCATGGCCGCGGCCTGGGTCCAGATCAGTATGGACCGTCGTGAATAGCGGTCGGCAGCCCGACCGCCTGCAAGGGAAAACGCAACGTAGGGTATCGCACTGGCCCCGGATACGATCCCCAGCCAGGCGGAAGAGTGCGTAATGGAGTAAACCAGCCACTGCTGGGCGACCAATTGCATCCATGATCCGGCCACGGAGATCAACTGCCCGACGAAAAAGAGTCGGAAGTTCGGAAACCGCATCGCGTAGAACATTCCGCGCGGTCTCAGGACGATCTCCGGATTGGCGGCGACATTATCGCTCACGGACTTGATCCTTTATCAAAGGCAGACACTTCCCGTTTTGCAAATCTCAATTCCACTTCAGGATAACTGATTCGCCGCCAAGTCGTCAGTAGACTCGGACGTATTTCAAACATCCCATCCTCACGGAGGAGAACAATCATGCGTACGTGGTTAGCATTGGGTGCGGTTTCCGCCGCCTTCGTTTGCGCCCTGGCCGTTCCTGTGGCGATGGCGCAGCAAAAAGATGAGAAGTCATCGCAGGATCGCGTGAAGTCTGAACGAGAGTTGAGAGACCTGGAATCTCAGCGCGATAAACTGGATACCCGAATCCGGGAACTTCGAAGGGGCCTCGGTCGCGATCGAGAAATCCGGATCGAGCGAAACGTTGTTCCAAAGGTGGAGATCCGGGAGCTGAAGGGTTTGTCCGAAGACCAGCGCAGGGAAGTGGAGCGCGCGATGGAGGAGGCCCGCAAATCCGTTCACGAAGCTCTGAAAAACCTTCCGAACGAGATCCATATTCCGGATGTTAGCGGTATCGTGGACAAATCGCTTCGTTTGTACATCGACAAGGACGGCAAGGTAATCCGATCTGAGGGCAAAATGTCCGACGAGGAACGCGAGAAGCTTCGCAAGTCGCTCGAAAAGATGCGCGAAAAGCTGAAGGACAACAACGCGAATCTTCGCATCCATATGGAAGAGCTTCACAAGAACCTGCCGAACATCCGTGCGTTCGGTCTTGGCGAATCCGGGAACAATGGTGAGCTCCGCAAGGAGATGGAAGAGCTTCGCCGCGAGATCAGAGAGCTGCGAGACGAGGTTAAGAAAAAGAAGGGCGGAGAATCCGCCAATCCGGCAGTTGAAGTGTTCAACTAGACCTGACGGCCGTTTTCTCAGTTGCTGACTTCAACGTTTTCGCTGAGTGTCATCCTGATGTAAGAAGGATCTGTTTTTCGTCGCGGTAATTCAACGCCGAACGCCAAAAGCGGTTCCGTCGTACCTCAGGATGACAACTTTATGATATCGGTCCTGGCGATCTCTCCCCGGCCTAGGCTCAGGCCACTTTCACCCGATTGCCCACAATTCTCACGCCAGTGAATTCCGCGACCTCTCTCGCCAGCCAACGCATCTCCCGTTCATCATCCGATTCATCGATCTTGAGCTCGTGACCGTCGTCGTGGACGATGACTACAGCATACTCTGCGTGTTCGTCCGCATCTCTCGTCCGGGTCACGCGGATGAACTCGATCCGGCTCAGCCACGTCAGCGGTTTGCCGAAACGCAGAAGCGCGCCCTTCGACATATCGAAGCAATACGCCGTGCTCCATCGACGGATGAGGTACGCATAGATTGGGACCATCGCCGCGATGAACAGGACCGCCATTAGCCAGAGGAACCCAAATTGGTTTATGTGTGGGTTGAAAAGGGCGGAAAGTTCGGTCGTCGACTTGACCGTCGGTCGCCGCGATTCATAGATTACGCTGAGTGTACCAAGAACGAGCAGGCTGGCGGACGCAAAGAGGAAGAGGGGGCAGCCTGCAGCCACCATCCGCCGCTCGACCGGCGTCGTCAGCGTAAGTCTTTCGTCATCGCGAATGATGTCGTATCGGCCCATCGCGGAACAGTTGACCCTTTTAATCGATATTGCTGTGTAGAACTGACAAACGGAATCCGGTACTTTCCTAATTCCCCATCTCAGCGTCGATAACCTGATTTATACCTCCCGGAAATTGAATTTGCCATGAAACGAATGGCGGAATTGAAGGGACCCAGGACACTCTTGCCGAATGTTCTTCGGCTGGACAACGTTGACAATATATTCCCGGAGGCTTGTGGATATGAATAGAAGAGAGCTCCTCTTAGGGGCCGGCGCGGCTGCGCTGGGGATCGGCTTAAACGGCGCCGCGTGGGGCTGGACCCCGAGTGATAAGAAACGCCGGATTCTTATGTTCACGAAGTCATCCGGCTTCGAACACAGCGTCATCAAGCGTAATGATGGTTCGTTGGGATACTCGGAACAGATCCTCACGAACCTCGGCTCCAAGCACGATTTCGAAGTGACGTGCACCAAAGACGGGTCTGTCTTTACTCCGGAGAATTTGGCCAAGTATGACGCATACTTCTTTTACACCACGGGCGACCTAACTCTGCCGGGCACGGACAAGAATCCGCCGATGACCCCGGAGGGCAAAGCCGCTTTCCTCGACGCGATCATGCACGGTAAAGGGTTCATCGGCACTCACGCCGCAGCGGATACCTTCCACACCCCGCCCGAGCTTCCGGACCGGGCTACGCGGTACGTCGATCACGGTGACAAGGCCGATCCATATGTTCGCATGATCGGCGCGGAATTCATCAAGCATGGGCCGCAGCAAATTGCAAAGTCCATCGTGATCGATCGCAAATTCCCCGGATTTTCCGAAGCAAAAGAGAACTTCGATCTCATGGAAGAGTGGTACTCTTTCCACGATTTCGCCCCCGATCTGCACGTCCTGCTGGTTCAGGAGACCAAGGACATGAAGGGCAAGGAGTATCAGCGCGCGCCCTATCCATCGACCTGGGCTCGAATTCATGGCAAAGGCCGTGTCTTTTACACATCCATGGGCCACCGGGAGGATGTCTGGACCAACGCTAAGTTCCAGGATATGCTGCTCGGAGGCATTTCCTGGGCCGTGGGCAACGTAAAGGCAGATGTGACGCCGAACTTGCAGTCGGCCGCGCCGGGATACAAAGACATTCCGCCGATGAGCTGAATGGTCTAGTCGGACGGTTGTTGTCCGCGAGGCGCCACAAAAGTGAGACTGATGCCGGTGGAGAAGGAAAGACAAAATGCCTGAGGTTTACGATCTCGATGCCGGTTCGGAAAAGGACCCCAAATCCGGAACGCCGGGTAGATCGGGAGTGCGGTCCGACGCATCCGATAAACCGCCCAGGTCTGCTACGTCCGCGCTGCCCGAGCCCGCCGCCACGGTCCATGACGACGACGGTAAGTCGGCGAGCCGGATACAAATCGGGGACGACACTCAATATAAGTCCAAGAGAAAGGCTCCCGCGCCGCCGAACCCCAGGACGCAGAACGCCAAAGCGGTCGTATTGGTGCTGGTCGCACTAGGCGCAGTCGCGTTTATTATTTACTATGCGCTGGCGCCGAAGAGACCGTCCGGCATTGTGACGGAGAAGCCGTCTACAGCCACGAACCGTCCGCTCGCCAATATGGGATCTCCTGGGCCGACGCCGAACCGTACCCCCATCAACCGCTCATACAATCCCGGAATCAACAATATGAACAACCCCACGGGGCGGGCGCCAGGGTTCGCACCGGGATCAGACGATCAGCGGCCGCCTCAAGGTGACGGAATTCGCTAATCGGGCTCCGCGAAATGGCATGCGGCGAATTGGCCGTCACGCATTTCCCGAAGCATCGGAACCTCGACCGCGCAGATGTCGTGCGCAAGAGGGCAGCGGGTGCGGAATCGGCAGCCGGAGGGAATCGCGACCGGCGTCGGAACGTCGCCTTCGAGCGGGGGACGGGTTACGCGGTGCGATGGATCGGGCACCGGCACCGATGCGAGCAGCGCCTGTGTGTAAGGATGCTTCGGAGCGGAGAATACACGGTCGCTCGGTCCCTCTTCCACAATAATCCCCAGGTACATCACGGATACTCGGTCGCACGTGTGTCGTACGACCGACAGGTCGTGCGCTATGAACAGATAGGCAAGCCCGCGCTGTTCCTGCAGGTCTTCCAGTAAATTCAGTATCTGAGCGCGCACTGAAATGTCGAGCGCCGATATCGGTTCGTCCAGAATGATCAGCTTGGGGTCGGTAGCGATTGCGCGGGCAATGCCGATCCTCTGGCGCTGTCCCCCGGAAAACTCGTGGGGATATCGCAGCGAAAAGCCAGGGTCGAGACCGACCTGACTTAGAAGTTCTCTTGCTTTCTTCAGCCGGCCTTTACGATCTTGTACGATGCCGTGGGCGCGCAACGGCTCGGAGACGATCTCACCGATCATCATTCGGGGGTTGAGGGCAGACATCGGGTCCTGGAAAACGATCCCCATATCGCGTCGTAGCGTTCGCAGCTTTTCCGGACTAAGCGAGGCGAGATCGGCGCCTTCGAATTCCACTTTTCCTGCCGTGGGCTTGAGGAGCTGAAGGATCGCTCGACCGGCCGTACTCTTGCCGCACCCGCTCTCTCCTACGAGCCCTACCGTCTCGCCCGCTCCAACGGAGATGTCGATTCCGTCGACCGCCTTCACGGTCTCGCGGATCGTCCGCAGACCCTCCCGCCGGGAAACGTGAAAATACTTCCTTAGTCCTCGAACCGTGAGCAGACCATTCTTCATGGTTGGTAGAATACCATAGCTGGCGCGAGGCGCGAGGTGCGAGGCGCGAGGCACCGGCCGCAGTTCGTCCATCCTCGTTCTCGGTCGTTGGGTCGTTCCGATTGGCAACCGCAGGTATGCGACCTAATGGTCGACCTAGTTCTGGTGCACCGCTTCCTGAGACGCAATCGGCACCGGCGTCGGCTGAGGCAGAGGTGGGGGTTTCTCGGCAATCTTGGGGAAGAAGTAGATCACGAGCATCTGGACCGACGCGCCGACCGGAACCGCCAGCAGCATTCCCCAAACCCCGAAGAGCGTGGCCCCGCACATGAGGGCGAAAATGTTCACGATCGGATGGAGTCCCACGGAGCCGCCGACCAGGCGCGGCGTAATCCCATAGTCGAACGTGACATGCATCGCGAAAAACCAGAGCACGCACACGGCTGCGTAAACGGGCGGCGAGAACTGCAGCGAACCAAATATGACGGGATTCATCATCAGGGCTATCGTCGTAACGGTGCCGACCGTGATCGCCGGCCCGATATACGGCACCGCATATAAAATCCCTGCCGCGAGGCCCAGGAATAGCGAGTATCGGAGTCCTGCGATCGAGAAGATGATGCAGGCCGTGATCCCATAGAGAACACAGACGATTGTCAGACTTCGGAAGTAAGCGCTGAAGATGTCAACGATCTCTTCACTCATGATGGCCATGTTCGCCTGATGCCGCGCGGGCGCCAGCGAAATCAACTTTGCCCGAAGGGCCTGGAAATCCATGAGAAAGTAGAACAGGGCCAGCGGGATTATGATCAGCCAGATCGCCCTGCCCGCGAGGCCAAACGCCGTTCCTTTCAGGGCATCCAGCACGACGGCGGCGGCGCTGGCAACCGGGCCCGTGCGGTCTTGAAGCGGGTTCTTCTTTATCCCGATCTTTTCGAGCAGTACGTGGTGATCGGTATACCAGTGGTCAAATCGCCGTGTTACGTTCTCAATACTCGGCACGAGGTTTGTGCTGAGGTGCTCCACCTGGTTCAGCACCGGTGGCACCACGAGCATGATCATAATGACGATCACGAGGAAGACCAGCAGGTAGATTGTCAAAACGGCCCGGGTTCGGGTCACGCCCTTACGGGTCATTTTCGTGACGAGGGGATCTAGCAGGGCGGCGAGGAAGAAGGCGATTAAGAAAGGCGGAAGGACATCTCGAACGCGCCAAAAGAAAAAGCAAGCAGCAGCCGCCACGACGAAAAGCACGGCTAGCCGCTTGCGTTCTGAGCTTATCGCTCCGGAGGGATCTCCTCCTGCCGGAGGCGGCAGGGGATAGGAATCCACTGAGATATTCTTGTCCTGTCGATTGGTTAGGTGAACAGTAATCAGTAATTTGTAATCAGTAATCAGTCATCCGCTCTTGCAGGGAATGAACATGAGACCCCAACTGATAACTGATGATCGATGACCGATTACTGGCCCCTTAGACGTTCGCGCTCGCGCCCTCGTCCGCACTCCGCTCCATACGGTCGGCCACCGCCTGTTTTCCGGTCTCGACCGCCGATTTTACTTTGGTGGCGACCTGCTGGCTCAGGTCGCTGATCTTCGTACCCAAGTCCGTCAAGGTGTGGCTGATGTTCTCGCGAGTTTCCTTGCCGGGTCTCGGCGCGAGCAGAAGTCCGGCAATCGCTCCCACAAGCACGCCGACGCCGATGCCGGCCAAAACGCTGAGCATTACGCTCCGCTCGTTATCCTGATGTTCCGATTCCATTATTACGACCTCCTGATCGTTAACGTCCGACAGAACTTCTCTGTAACTCTTCCAAACAACCGTCGGCAGGACCATCGAGAACCTGCTCGATCGTGCCGCCGCCCATCACTCGATCGCCGTCGTAAAACACGGCGGCCTGTCCCGGCGAAATCGCTCGCTGCGGCTCATCAAAGCTGCAGATAGCTGTACCGGCCGATGATCCGGGCTCTACAAGAGCACAGGCTGCGATGCCATTATATCGAATGCGCGCATAAACTTCAACCCGTGAATCCAGCCGGCTGATCGCGATCCAATTTAGCCCGGACACCAGAAACCGCCGGGCAAACAGCTCGCCGTCATCTCCTACTACGACCGTATTCGTCAGCGGTTCCAGCCGGACAACGTAGAGCGGACCGGAGTCGCTCGCCGGGAGTCTCTTCCGCTGACCGATGGTGTAATTTGCGATCCCCTCATGGTCCCCACGCACCCGGCCGGATGTATCAACGATCTTGCCTGGGCGAACAGATCCTTTCGCCGTTCCTGCAAGAAACGCCGTATATCCCTCCTTCGGGACGAAACAGATCTCCTGACTGTCGGGCTTGTCCGCGAGCGCAAGGCCAAGGTCCCGCGCGATCCGGCGCGTCTCGGATTTGTTCTCCAATTCTCCCAGTGGCATCAGCGTGCCGGATAGCTGAGCCTGAGTCAATGTGTAGAGCGCATACGACTGATCCTTATGCTGATCGAGCGCGCGCCACAGCTCGTGGCGGCCCGTCGATTCGTTGAACCGGATGCGAGAATAGTGCCCAGTAGCGAGATAATCGGCCCCCAAGCTCTTTGCCTGGCGGAGCAGCTCGTCAAACTTCACGCTGCGATTGCATTCCACACAAGGATTCGGCGTCCGGCCCTTTGCGTACTCATCCACGAACTTGTCGATGACCTTCTCGGCGAAGTAGTCTCGGAAATTGAGTACGTAGTGCGGAATCCCGATCCGGTTCGCGGAACGGCGGGCGTCCTCGACGGCACCGAGCGAGCAGCACCCTCCATGCTTGCCCTGCTCCGAATGCTCCTGCCAAATCTGGAGCGTGATGCCGATCACGTCATAACCCTGATGCTTCAGCAAGGCCGCCGTGACCGCACTATCCACCCCGCCGCTCATAGCCGCGACGACAGTGCTCCTCTTACTTGTTGCATGAATTCCAGGCATTTTGTATCGACTTCGAAAGACCCATCTATAGTACCCTGTGTGCTTTGACCAGAGGCGTCGTGGGTATTGGGAATTGGAATCCTGTGAGTGACGTGCGGAGAAACTGACGGCAGCGTAATCGTTCCGGCAATCAGCGCCCGGAGCGTGATTCTAAACAAAAGATGTGGGATAGGACTTCTTTCGCACAGGCGAGCGCCTGCCCGCGGTGGCTTACCAGGTGTTTCTCTTCCGGGGATAGTTCGGCCATATTGCGGCCGAGCTGGGGCAGATAAAAAATGGGATCGTATCCGAAACCGTACTCTCCGCGAATTTCACCAGCAATCTGGCCTCTGCAAACCCCGCTGCAATGGAATATCTTGCCATCCGGGGCGGCAATGGCTACCGCACAATTGAACCGTGCCTCGCGCCGCTCGTCCGGCACGCCTTCCATCATTTCCAGGATACGGCGCATCTTCTCTGGAAACGGCGTCTCTTCGCCGAGGAACCGGCGCGACCGAAGCCCGGGCTCTCCTTCCAACGCATCGATCTCGAGACCGGCGTCATCGGCTATGCAAACGCGACCGGTTGCGGCGACGGCTGCCCTGGCCTTCAGCTCGGCGTTTTCAGCATAGGTAGTCCCAGTTTCCTCCACTTCAGTGTCCGCGTCAGGAAAGTCGGCGAGTGTTAGGATCTCCAGACCGGTATCGGCCAGGATCTCCGCCATTTCGATGCCCTTCTTGCGGTTACCGGTGGCGATGACGAGGGTGCGGGGAAACATGGAGTGATGGAGTAATGGAGTGATGGAGTATTGGGTTGGAGTGGGTCCATTACTCTACCACTCAAGTACTCCAACTAATTACGGTTATTGGGTTCCACGAACGATCGGTATGCTTCGAGGGCCTCGTGCGCCTGCTGTATTCGGAACAGGATTCCTTCGGTATTGATCGCGGAGTCGAGGCATTCCGGACGCAGCATCGAGACCATTGGATCCACTCCGTCGCCCGAGTGACGAACATAAGGCGCTATGATCGGATGGATCGACTCGCCGTTGGCCACGAACCACTCCCGGAGTTCAGAATATCGGCCGGAGTCGCCCGTCGTTACTCCATGCTGGGCTGCAAAACAGAGGACGCCTACGAGCTGTTCGAAGCGGCCCTGCACGACGTTGTAATCAATGTAGGCGGATTTGCGGATTTCCGGCGATGCGATTCGTACTACAGCGACCGGTTTGGCATCCCGACTGCCGAACAGTACTGAGCGAAGCCTGGCCACCCTTCGATTGAATCGTCGGGATGCTAGCTGTGCGCGCAGCCCGAGCCGGGTTATCGCGGGGACATCCAACGCGATGCGAATCATTTGCGAATCTACCTCAAGGGAAAATAGGTACGCGGTATTCAGGTTTTCGGAACTTACTATTTATCGGGTAAGCGTCGGGGGCTTACTGCTGCTTCAATCGGACGAAGTTGACCTGCAGGTCGCTCAAGACCCGCCTTATCTCCCGCAGTGTGGATTCGTCTATCAGCGACTCCAGTTTGCCAACGAGAAATGCGGCGCAGTCGATAGCGGTTTTGGCTTCGTCCAGGTTCTGCTCGACCTGTCCGGTGCTGGGGTCCGCCACCAATCCCAGGGAGATCCAGGCGCCCTGATGGAGGATGTCGAAGCACATGAGCAGGCGGTCGCGAACCTTAAGTTTGGGCAGCGCCTCTCGGCGTATGTCCTGCTCCTGCTCCGGCTGGGGGGGAGCTTGTGAACTCTCTTCGTCCGGCACGGCTTCCGACGGGGACTGCTGCGCTTCGTCTTTCGCGCGGCGCTTGTCGACGACGCTAAAGCCATCTTCCTCTTCAGCGCTCATGGGGTCGCAATCCCTCGGATACTGTTCGCTTTCCTGCCGGGCGAGTTGGCTGAGTATATCATATCGGGTATTCCATTGCAATATGGTTTCGGCCTATTTTTATGGGAATGTTAAGGAGTGATGTGTGATGCATGATGCGTGAATGGTTAATGCGTCAAATGTGGTCGGACGATAGACGACGGATGATGGACGATGGATGGAGGTGGCAATGAAACTCAATGAGCTGGCCGATTATCTAGACGAATACCTCGCGATCAAAGATGTGCCGGATTGGAAGGATGCATTCAACGGGCTGCAGGTGGAGGGGCGGGATGAGGTGAAGCGCGTCGCCGTCGCGGTGGACGTCTGCCAGGCGACGATCGCCGAAGCCCTTGAGGGCGGCGCCGACATGATGATCGTCCACCACGGCCTGTTCTGGGGCGCGAAGGCGCCATTGACCGGCGCTTATTACAAGCGCGTGTCCGCACTGGTCAAGAACAACCTGGCCCTCTACTCTTGCCACACGCCCCTCGACGCCCACCCAGAGGTCGGAAACAATCATGTTCTGGCGCGACAATTGGGACTGATTCCGGCTGGGATGTTTGGCGAGTTCGAGGGCCTGCCGATCGGCGTCTGGGCCGAGACGGAGATGCGTCTGGACGAACTGGAGAATCGAATACTCGGAGCGCTGGGGGTCGAGCCGCATGTCATCGCGACCGGTGCGGTCACCGTGCATAAAGTCGGTATCCTATCGGGCGGGGGAGGCAGCTGGATCGACCGGGCGGCAGCCATCGGATGCGATACTTACATCACCGGTGAAGGGGCCCATCACACCTACTTCGACGCCGAAGAGCGGGAAATGAACGTCATCTACGCCGGCCACTATGCAACGGAGACAGTCGGTGTCCGCGCTCTCGGAGACCATCTGACGAAGCGGTTCGGGCTGCCGACGTTCTTCATCGATCATCCTACTGGAATATAGGACATTTAGGTCGTATATCTCCTAGACTCACGTCGCGAAAACAGTTCTTTCGGCCCATGAACGGATTGGGCGGACGAGCGTAGAATAGTCATATATGCAATGGCGTCCCACCATGGAGGACCGGCCGATGATGACTTGCGCGCTCTGTTACCGCTCGAACCCAGATGAAGCGGCTTACTGCCTGGGTTGTTTCTCAAAACTGAAGGACCTGCCGCCGGATCGCGAGCGGGAATACATCGGATTTGTCCTGGCCGAGCTGCCGGCCTGGCAGTCTCATGGATTTGTAACAGAATCGGAAGCGCGCGTGCTCCACGGCGAATTCTCCCGCCGCGCGCGCGTTGCAGCCCAAAGCGGCTCAACGATACTTCGGTCCGTGACCGTTGCGCCACCTGTGTCGAACCAACCTCCCCAGTCGCATCCAGGACCGCAAACACCGTCGCCGGCGCCTCGGATACGGTACCAGCCGATGCTATCGTCCTATGGGCTCCCTGCGGCGCTGCCGACCGGCCCGGACTTCGGCACTGCAAGCTCCGCTCCAGCTCCGCCGAACACGCCGCCGGTCTCTCACACCTTACCGCCTCGCGCGACGGCACCGCCGCCCACTCCCTGGCTGGCAGAATTCCTGGAAGCTCACTGGCTGAAGCTGCTGGCGGCGCTCGCCGCGCTTTTCATTTTTGTCGGGATGCGCCAGATTCTGCAATGGGAGTGGGTGAGCGCACTGGTCATCCATCTTATCCCCGTGCTTCCCATCGGTCTTACTGTTGCTTTCTATTTCTTCGGTTTCCGAGCGCTGAAAACACGTACCATCGGGGGATTCGCGTACTGCGCGGTTGCGATCGTCCTGGCGTCCTTCAGTGTCTTTTCCGTCAACAAGCATTGGCTCAGCGGCGCAATCCAGCCTCAATCTCTCACGGTTCTCCTGGGGATTTGCACGAGCACGTTGCTGGCCGGAGTGACGCTGTGGCGGACGCGGGACAGCGGCTTTCTTCATCTCACGCTTGCCGGCGCCGCCGCGTCACTCTATTCCGCACTCCTGGTCGTGCGGCCGACTTCCTGGTTCATGCCGAAGCCAATGTGGCTTTTTGCCGCGGCGTTCGAAGGGCTCGCGCTGATCTACCTCACTGCCGCATGGCGGTTGGATCGCTCCGATAGCGACGAGGCTACAGCCGCCGAAGCGGGGATGATCCTGAGGATGTGGGCGCACATCTGCGTTACGCTCGCGGTTGCAATTACGCTGGTCCCCATCGCAGGTGGAACGGGGCGTTTAACAGAGTCTGGCGTGATGTTGATCGCCGCGGCCGCGCTTGCGGCCATGACCGCGCAGTGGTTTTCTAGTTCCGCCGCAACCTATGCCGCCGGAGCGCTGAGCGCGTGCGCTGCATTTCTATTTACTTGCGACATGCCGTACGATCGCTGGTACGAATACAGCGGGGCCGCAGCCGTTTTGGCGGTTTTCTACCTCGGCATGTCCGCGCTCAACGAATCCCAAAAGGAAAACGCGGCGGAGCGTCCTCCCATTAGCAAGTCGTACCTCGACATGGCTATGGGCGCAGCCGCCCTGGCCGGTGCACTGCTGCTCGCGCGTTTGGCCGGCGGGTTATCCGGTGCGGCAAGCCCGGTTACCGCGTGGGACTGGCCGCAAGGCGTGGCGATTGCGTCCCTTTGCGCATCCCTTTATGCTTTCTTTGCCATCCGGCTGCGAAAGCCCTCGGTCCTCTATGCCGCGTCCGCAATGGCCACCTATGCAATAACTCTCGCCAGCAATCGCCTGCTTCCCACATCGACCATCTTTGGCCAGCACATGTTTGCCCATGATCTGCTCCCGTTCATCGCAGGCGCCCTGATATTGGGAACGGTGCTTAGATCTGACACGAAGAATTCGAACGATGAGCGCCTCGACTGGGGCCTGCCGATCGTTCACTCTTCCCTCGCGGCCCTTTTTGCCGGATCAGTGTCCGCGATCTTTGTCGGAGCTCGAGACTGGTCTGGTTCGGCGCCGCGGCTCGTTCTCATCCCATATTCGCTGCTGGCGGTGATCGGGGCATGGCTGTCTCGACGTGACGAGGTGGAAACGCTCCCACGCACATGGTGCGCCGTGGCGGTCACGACGACGGTCTCGGTCACAGCGTTGTGGGCCGAAGCCTATTGTCCCGGGCGGCCTTGGACGCCGGTCCTCGCGGCGGGACTATCGACCATCGGCGCCGCATGGGTGGTTCACGCGTTCGCGCAATTGACGCGACGAATCTCGGACAGCGGGGTCTTCGAATCGCCGCTTACGTGGATGGCGGGGCTGACTGCCGTTACCGGCGGAATCGTATGCTGCGGCGCGGCAAACGAAGCGATGGTTTGGATGTCTATTGGATTTGCCGGGGCGTTCCTGCTTCTGCTTCGGCTCGGACTTGTCGATCGCACCAACATCCTCATCTCCGGCAGCTTCGTCTCGCTCCTCATATCCGCTTTCCGTCTTGGTTACGCGGCCTCCCAACATGGCGCCTTGTCGGCAGAAGCGGGCCTGGTGACGGTCGTATTCCTGTTAATTACTGGTTCCGCATATGGCCTTGCCGGCGCAGCGGAGCGGCGGACCGATCTGGCCTGGCTGGCGGCTGCCGCGGCCGCGATGGCGGGAGTCTCCGGTTGGGCGTTCGGCGACAGCGGGTCGGCAATTCGTTTGGCCACAGCGATAGTGTCTGGGCTCGGTCTCATGGCGGCTTCGATAGGTACGGGAATTTCGGCGGCAAGAACAAAACAGTCGTCATTCAGTTATGCGGCCGCGCTATTCGCGTTAGGGGCCTACGCACGGCTGGGGTCTCTCTATTTCCATCCCCTCCCTGTCTGGACCGCTCTCGCCATACTGCCTGCCGTACTCGGACTGGCCGTGACAGCGCGACTGCTGCGGGTCGAAGACGACTCGCTGTTCCACGATCCGTTGCGACATATTGCCGCGGCAGCATCCATTGTCGGCTTGTCCATCTCGCTCATACACGCGGTCGATCTAGGAGCGTACAACCCCATCGCTCTGGCGCTGCTGGTTTACTCGATCGTATTCGCTGCGGCCGCGCTCGACTCAAGCTCGGATGGACTTACATGGGGGATTGCATCCGCGGCGCTCTTGGCCGGCGGATTCGGATTTGCGTTCGCGGCGGGGCGTGGCGCTGAGCTTGAGGACGCGGTGACTGCGGCACTACCGGCTGCCGGAGTCATTGCGTCAACTGCTTATGCGAGGATCGCGTGGCGCTCGGAACTATCGATTTTCGGAAATCTGTCAGCCCTCGCGGCGGTAGGTGCGTGGATCGCGACGGCGATCCGCGTCCTCGAAGTACCTTCCCACTGGTGGTCTTTTGCCGCGCTCCCGGCGCTCGTAATAATCTACGCTGCGGGTCATTCCCTGCGCGATCGGAAGGAATCCGCTCTGGGAATCCCGCTCAGGCAGACGGCGGCGGCGGTCTCCCTTCTTGGATTATTCGCAGCAGTCCTTGCGGGAATAGACGATCCTCGGAAGACATCCCTGCAAGTCACCATTACGATTACCGCATACAGCCTTGTTTATCTGGCGGCAGTCATTCTGCGCCGAACACCGGAATGGACGGCCGCGACCGTCGGGACGCTAACCCTGGCTTACGGTTATCGGCTCGGGACGATCGGTTTGTCCGAGCCGAAATGGGCATTCGGCTTCGCGTGTGCCGCCGCTTTCTGGCTGCTGGTCGCTCGGGCCGTCGAGCGCCGGGAAAACATCGCGAACCTGTCCGCGCCCATATACAGCATTGGTTCGTGCGTAGCCGCGCTGGCCTCGGCGGTTGGTTTGGTGTATGTGAACGAGCCGCACCAGGGGATGTTCACGATCCTCGCGCTGGCAGTCGCGGGGGCTGTGTATGCGGGCCATTTCTTCATGGGCAAGGGCGACGCCTACGCCCACGCCGGTTTCGCGGCCTACTTCCTGGCATATGCCCTCTATCTATACGACGGTATGAAACTGAATCCCGGAGTAATCGACCTCTACATGATCCCCGTGGGGCTCTATCTACTGATCATCGGTCACATCGCCGGCAAGAGAGGGCAGGCCGATTCGGCGGCGGCGCTCTGGTGGATGGGGCTTCTGACCGTCCTGACACCGACATTCGTCGCCTTTTACACGCGTTACGAGAATCGCGGCACACCCATCCACGCATTTCTGCTTCTCTTCGAATGTGTCGGCGCAATCGGCTGGGGGATCGCCCAGCGTATCAAAGCGTTTGTATTCGCCGGCACGCTATTCTCGCTGGCCTATATCGCGACCCTGGCATACGGCGTCGCCGTCGAGATCTGGTCCGGCCTGTTCGCGGTGGTCATGGGAGTCCTGATCCTGATGTTCGTCTTTTACGTCAGTCTCAACCAGGAAGCGCTGCGCCGCTGGATGAACCGGATGGGGGAGGAGTGGAGACTTTGGCGGTAATTGGTAGTGAGTGGTGAGTGGTGAAGCAATTACGTTAGGCCGTAAATGCGGATCGCGTTGCTCTGGAAGAGCTTCCGCTGATCGGTTTCCGGCCAGGCGCTGACAATAATTCGGAGCGCTTCCACCCACTGTGTGAGTGTCGAAGTGAGCGAACACACCGGCCAGTCGGATGCGAACATCACCCGGTTGTCACCGAAGGTGGAGACCGTATTGTCGATGATCGGTCTCAGGTCGTCCGCAGTCCACGCGTTGGGCTTGGCGGAAGCGACGATCCCGGAGACTTTACAGACCACGTTGGGCCGCTTCGCTATCTGGGTCATCCCTCGTTTCCATTCGGACCGATCATTTGACTGGACATCGCCGTTTCCGCAGTGGTCGAGAATGAACTGAGTCTCCGGGCAGAGATCGGCGAGGCGCGCGCCGTCCGGCAGCTCGTTCGAGCGCAGGCACAGGTCGAACCGCAGCCCGAGATTCCCCAATAGTCTAATGTCACGGACGAACGAGTCGTTCAGACAGTACCCCGGGGGAGTGCTCGCGACATGCAGGCATTGGCGAATCCCCTTTACGTACGGGTTCGGGGCAAACCGCCGGGCATACGCCTCAAACCCGTCCGATCCCGGCCTGCCGCCTATCACCGCGCCCACCATCGGATTGTCATCACGTTCGCAGAGGTCCAGAACATACTCAGCCTCGGCAGTGTGTTGGCCTGGATCGAGATCAACTTCCATATAGATGGTCCGCTCGATCCCCAATCCCTCCGCTTCCCGTAAGTAGTCGGACATGAGGTGGCTCTTTGCCAGCGGCCCCTCGGTAGGAAGCCATGGAAGGCGCAGAACGTCGAGGTCCCAGAGGTGTTGGTGGGGATCGGTGATGGAGTCGCAATAGCGCATGGGAGCAGTTCTTTGGAGTGCGGTGGCTCGACAGCCTTTTCAGGTTCGGTGACCAACAGACGTAGAAAGCGGTGTCGAGCCACCGCACTCCAGAGTCTTCCTCATTTGCATCTGATCGTCCTGCAATCTCCGCCTTGACGACGGTCACCCCGTCTGCCATACTCGGTCCATCCTCCAAATGGGAAAGACGTGCCATGAAAGCGATCGTAGTTACCGAGTTTGGCGGGCCGGAGATCCTTCGAGTTCGGGAGGTTGAAGTCCCGGCTCCCGGTCCCGGAGAGGTCAGGATCGATGTCCGAAATGCCGGCCTGAACTTCATCGACATCTACGAGCGGCGGGGAGAGCTATCGAAGAGGTTGCCGTACACACCCGGTCGTGAGGCGTCGGGAACGGTTGAATCGGTCGGCGAGGGAGTGATAACCGTAAAACCGGGCGACCGTGTCGCTTATCTCGGCGCTCCCTGTGCATACGCCGAGCAGATCACGGTGCCCGCGGAAAACCTGTTTCCCATTCCGGATGACCTCACGTTCGAACAGGGCGCCGCGTTCCCTCTTCAGGGAATGACCGCCCACTACCTCCTCCACGAATACAAGAAACTCGCGCCCGGCACGATCGTTTTGATCCACGCGGCAGCCGGCGGGATGGGGCTCCTCCTGGTCCAATGGGCCAAACATCTCGGCGCGAATGTGATCGGCACCACTTCGACAGAAGGCAAGGCCCGCGCCGCGAAGGAAGCGGGAGCAGACCACGTCATTCTATACACTCAACAGGACTTCGTCGAGGAGACCAAGAGGCTGACGAATGGTCACGGAGCCGATCTCATCATCGACGGCGGCGGCAAGACCACTTTTGCGGGCAACTTGGAGGCGTCGGCAATTCGGGGCCATGTCGTCATCTATGGCGCGGCCAGTGGCCCCGCCGATCCGATCATCCCGAATTTCCTAAGCCGAAAATCCCTGTCCGTCTCAGGAGGAATGCTGAACAACTACCTGCTCACGCCGGAAGAGAGATCGCGTCGGTCGAACGACGTCTTAAACGCGAACCGCGACGGCTGGCTCAAGCTGCGAATAGATCGTGTCTTCCCGCTGGAACAGGCGCCTGAAGCGCAACGCCGGCTGGAAACCCGGCAATCCATCGGCAAGATCCTATTGCGGATCGGCACAGACTAATCTGGAAGGAGCCGGACGCCGGTTCAGAGAACTCGGATACGATCAGCCTGATAAGGAGTGCGGGCCTATGCGGCAACTTGTGCCATATTCGATCATCTTCATACTGCTCCTCGGACTCGTCGCGGGATGCGGGAAGAAGGATGAGGCAGGCAGCGGTAATGTCAGGGATGGCGCACCGTCCGGCGGAGCATCCGGCAAGATTACGTTTAAGACTTCGGACGGATGGACCATCCACGCGGATTTCTATCCGGCCCCCGGCGCGAAAAAGGCAGTTGTCCTGCTTCATCAGCGAGGCGGTTCTGCGGCGGATTGGCAGCCGCTGATCCCGAAGCTGGCATCGGCCGGGGTTTCCGCTCTGGCCGTGGACCAGCGAGGCGCGGGACGATCACGGGGTCCTCGAAATGGTGAAGACGCCCCTTGGGATACGACGCAGGACATTTCCGCAGCCATAAAATGGCTCAAAGGCAGGGGCCTTGGCGAAGATCAAATTTCACTGGCCGGGGCGTCCTATGGGGCCAACAATGCGCTGATCTATGCAGCCGCCCGCCCGTCGACCCCGTCAGTGGTCCTCATCTCACCCGGCACAGATTATCACGGACCTAAGATCGAACCGGCGGCAAGGTCATATTCCGGCGGACGCATCCTTGTTGTGACGGACGCGGGCGATTCGATCACCAATGGCGGACCACAGGCTATACTTACGGCCGCGAACCGGGCCGAGATCAAAACTTATGACGGAAGTGACCACGGAACTGCCCTCCTCTCGTCCCACCCGGATTCCGTCGACCTCATTGTGAAGTTCTTGACCAAATGAATACGGCGGCAGAGCTGGGATTGGATGGCCAGGCCGCCGTCATCACGGGCGCGGGACGAGGAATTGGACGGGCCACAGCCCTTGCCCTGGCTGAAGCGGGGGCAAACCCCGTGCTCGCCGCCCGGACAGTCCGCGAACTGGAGCAGACTGCCTCCGAAGTCCGAGGGCTGGGAGTCGAATGCCTGGTCGTTCAGACCGACGTGACCAACGAAGCCGCCTGCGAGAACCTCATCGCGGAGACGATTGACTGTTTTGGCCGGATCGATATCTTGATTAATAATGCGGGCGACGGCCGCTTCAAACCTATCTGGGAAATGACCACCGAGGAGTTCGACCTGAACCTTAACACCAATCTCCGCGGGACTTATTTCTGCGC
>ORMF010220034.1_pt1 | contig 24923 bp, 26 predicted proteins | sample 1779871 | NCBI WGS metagenome assembly ORMF01 (sample SAMEA104232316, study PRJEB22302) | groundwater metagenome | biome: forest; feature: aquifer; material: groundwater | place: USA | collected 2011-08-07 | depth 5.4 m | reverse complement strand
GGTATGCGTGGTTTCTAAAATCAATTGGCGTAGCCCGGACCGCATGGAGCAGTGCCCCACACGCGGCGTTGGCCTGGTCGTCGTGCCCGCGTGGAGGGTGGTCCACGATGTCCTTGCCCCGTCCGGTGACGCGCACAAGCTGGCGCAGTTCCGCAAGCAGTTGCCGGTTGTCGAGCAGTTGGATCGCCCCGGTGGCGAACTGCGGCACTATCTCCAGATAGATGTCAGACTTCGTGCGCGTCGAGGGTTCGTAGAAAATCCCGTTCTCACGGAAGGCGCTGACGACCCATTCCGCGCTGTACCGATCTCCGACCACGCGAGCGCAGCCGTAACGCTTCAACAGCGAGGCGTATTCATTGACCACTCGGGCTGGATCAAATGGTGGTCTGCGAGCGCGGCATACGTCGAGGACTAGGCGCCTGCCTTCAGCGTGTGCTATGGCAAGCGTGAAGCTGTCTTGCGCTCCGCCTGATGGATCGGTGAAGGCGACGAATCTAGGTTCGGGCACAGGTTCGCGTTCATGGATGCCTTCTGCTACTGCGTTGTCAATCCACTCCGGTTGCAGGAAAGCCTCTACGTCCGACCGGAACTCGGCCCCGTACTCGGCGGCGGCAGCGACAGGATCGTCGCGGTAGGCATCGTCGATAATCGCCTTCGGTACTGTCGGGTTGGTCGTCAATGTGTCGGACTGAAACACCAACACCGGATCGCCGTCATGGCCGTAATGCTTCTGGTACGCGGTCCACAAGGCCCCTCTGCGGGCGTAGGGCGACGAGAGGCAAACCAGCAGCGAATCCGGCACCGTAGCCATTGCTGGCCTCAACGCATCCAGTATCTCGGTGTCAGGATTCGCGCTTTCCTCGGAGCGCCAGTACGCGATTTCGTCGCAAATCGCAGCGACCACGGTGTAGCCACGCACGCTGCGGAACGACGCAGTGTGGATTTCAAGGGTGATCGAGTTCGTCAGGTCGATGGACTCCACGCCGACGCGTTCAATGAGTCGCGCGAGCATCGGCACGCCTTCAAGCAGCGCCCGGATATACCGCAGAATCACGCGCGCCTGCTTCCGGTCGGCAGCAAGCACCATCAGAGTTCCTCGCTCACCCGGCGACAGGTAAGGGCGGTAGTCGCGGAAGCACGCGAGGTACACGGCAACCAGCGCCACGATGAACGACTTGCCGCCACGCCTGCCGATTACGAGCCATGCTTCGCGGGCCTGCTTGGTGGGGGGCGAAGTGCGACCGGTTAGCTTGGTAAATCGGGCGGTCTGTGCCGGGGTCATAGGCAAGCCGAACAGTGCCGCGATCACTACTCGCCAGGTTCGCCAAGTCCAAGGCTTGCGGAACCAGCCGGCGAATAGGTTCTCGTCGGCCATCGCATCGAGCAGGGTGAGGTGCGTGGCTTTCGAGCGCAGTTTCACGGGATGTCCTCTGCGTCCTCTACGGGGGCCTTCAGGCGCAACGGTTGGCGTTTGGCCTCGATGTACGTGGCAAGGTCAGGAATAATTTCCCTTGCTCGGCGCTCAAGCCCAAGGGTCCGTAGGACTTCCCGTAGGTCAGCGGCTATGCGCCGGAATGCGTCGAGGGCAGGGCGTGTTTCACCGTGTTTGAAAGGGCCGCTTCGAGTCAGTTCGTCCCATGCGAGGCGCGTGAGCACTTGCAGGCGCGCGGCGTGGTCAATGAGCGTGCGCTGTGGCGCGGTCACGTTTTCCTCGCCGCCCAGGTGCGCCGTGAGCACAGCCTTGGTTGCGGCATACTCTTTCCCGGCAGTGGAGCGCAGGTCGAGATCCGCATACCTCAAGGCCCGGCTCCCGCTCGCGTGGCGTAGCAAGACTTTCCGGGGCCGAGCATTCCCCGCCGAGGCAGTATTTTTGACCGGCACGTAGCGGCCATTGACCAGTCTTCTCGGTCGAGTAGGGCGATCCGGGATCGAATCGCGCCAGTTGGCGGGCAAAGCGGAGGTGACTTTCGGTATCTTCCGAGCGCTGCGTACCTTGCTATTTCGTCGCAGTGCCATGTGAGTCAATGACTTGGCCACAGACGGCGATCATGTAATCCCCTCGGGGAACCGATAATTGAGGGGGTAGGCACTTGTGGACAACGCCGACCAAGGTGGATTACACGTAACTCGGTTATGTCTATGGATCCGCTTGGAAGTGCTCGCCGCGATGCGATTCCGCGAAGCGGATCAATTCGCATCGCATGGCGAGCGTTCGTTTTATTGTTTAATTTCTTAACTACTTCTTGATGCACTATGAGTCTTGTCCTTCCACGAAAGGATATTGACTCCTCTGCTTGAAGGTCTATGTATGTGGTGGGTAAGGGACACGCGTCCTTCCTGCAAAGGAGTCCGCTACTGCGCGTAGTCCTTTGTCTGAGGGACAAATTCGTCTCAATCGTGCTCACGGCTTAGTGCTCCTTCTTCAGGCGATTAGTCAACCAACTCAATTCATACCAGGCCGGAGCGGCACCAAATGGATCTCGCGTCCTCCTGATGAACTTTTTTGCAATTAACCCGTCGAGCGCACGCTTCAGGGTGTCGGGTGAATCGCCCCAATGAAATCTGCGCTGCAGCTCTCGGAGCGTCGCTGTTAGCTTTCCGTTGTTGTGACCTCGAAAGCGAGCCATTAGATGAATAAAGACCTGGAGTTCTTTGAATCTCAGCTTCGAAAATTCACGACTTTCTAACAATGCATGATGCAGCGGAGTCCAAGACCATTCGCGGGAGTTGGTTGGTAAAGGGTGGTCCACGCCCGGCGTCCAGCGTTGCTTCTTGAGCGTTAGTTTCTTTGGCGCACGCTTTTTTGTTGTGGTGGCTACGGTGGGCTGTAGTTCTGCCTTGTCGTACTCGGCGTCGCCGGGATATAAGACTTCACCTGTGCGCTTAGAGACGCGCGGGACCATCGAATCGCCTTTCCCCGACATCGGTTCACGATCCGTCCGATCCTTAACTAACCTACGACGCTTCCTGAGTACGGGAGGCGGTGGAGAGTCGCCGTTCCACTGGGAGGGGTCGTCTTCGCTGATCCCGTCGATCATATTGTTGGCCTTCGTCTAATTCGCAGAACCGGTTTAGTTCGCGGGGGTGCTCGGAAGCGAAGTCGAGGTTGTGGGCGCGAATCCTCACGTGACACAGCGGCCACAAGCATTCCTGCTATAGCGTCTAGAAACGGAAGTGCCGCGGGATTGATTCCCGCGTCAGCGCTCTTTGGATGAGCGATGGAGGCGGTTTGTTGCGGAAATCGCGGGTGAGGGAGGGGTGTGGGTTGGTCTGGAGCGCGTTTAACTAGCTTCACACTCTCCTCATGATGTACCTGCCTTACTGCTTGCGACGCCTTGCACGATGGGCTTGAATGGCGTCGATATGCTCAGGCAAATATAGCCGTCGTTCGTCCGCGCCGAATCGAATGGGGGAAATCCGCCCCTCTCGCTCGTAATAGCGCAGCGTCGATGTGCTCAATCCGACAGCCGCCGCCGCTTCGGAAATCGACATTGGATACTTCTGTTGCCTCGCTGCCGCTCTCACTCTCATGGCACTTTCCTTCATTTCCCTCGAAACGCAAGAGGCCCGCTGGGTGGCGGGCCTCTCTGGAATGCAAACGCCGCGGAGGTCCGCGGCGCTTTTTCAACGATACATTCTAGCCACTTCTATGGAAATGTCAAGTACATCAAGACCGTCGGAAATGGTGCAATTTCCGTCTACGTTTACCAAACGTCGCTGCAAATCGTCATGTTCGGCAATTGTCTCAATGATGTCGCATTGAGCGCAAACCAAGCGCTGACTACGACTAAGGTCGGTAGTAGTCACTCTGTGGCAGGTATACGATAGCTTCGAATTGTGTTGCGCTCACGGGGGGGAGTGTGATTGCGTTTGGTCTACTTCTATGGGCTGGTGCGGCGTTCTTTCTCCTAGGCGCATTGGGGATGGATACGAGTGTGCAGACAGAAGTCGGTGTTCGGGTACACAACATCGGCCTTCTCGGATTTCAGCAGATGGGAATTTACACTGGCATCGGTCTATTCATCGGCGGCGCAATCTTCATCGCGGTTGGATCTCGAAATGCGTCTACTAAATCGGTGGAATCTGCCGGCGCCGCGGATACCAAGGCATGCCCATTTTGCGCCGAAACAGTTAAGCGAGCCGCAATTGTCTGCAAGCACTGTGGAAAGGATCTTCAAGTTGCCCCGAAGCTCGACTCGGACGACGGCTATGGTGACAGGGTGATCAGCGAAGGCGTCTTAAACGAGAGAATTAGAGCACTACAAGCAGCTGGCTATCGTGTGGAGGGACCTTATCAAGGCCCAGTTAACCAAGGTTGGATCGTCACCCACAAGACAGGGGCAATCGTTAGAGTTCCAACCGCCGAAAGATTGATCGACATGGCAAACGGACTTGGCAAGTTGTGAATCGCCTGCATGGAAGCCCAACTGCATGCTGCGCTGTCCGCGCTTAGCCAGTTCATTCAGACCGGTTAATAGCTGATGCGTAGAGCGACTGTGCAGTAGACCGCACCTTAGAGCGTCGCTCCTATTAGTGAAGCATGCATGGAGCGGTGGGCGTTGATCGCAATGGCATAAGTGGAAAAAGAGTCGCGCAAACCGGAGGAAGCAATGGCAAAGAAGAAGGTGAAGAAGTCAGCGGCGAAGAGGCGGAAGCCGAGTGCGGCGTTCATGAAGCCGATGACCCCGAGCGCGACACTCGCGGCCGTGATCGGGGCGAACGCAATGCCGCGCACCGAGGTGACCAAGAAAATTTGGGCCTACATTAAGCGAAACGGCCTGCAGGACAAGAAGAACATGCGCATGATCCATGCCGACGACAAGCTGAGACCAGTGTTCGGCGGCAAAGGGCGTGTGTCGATGTTTGAGATGACTAAGTTAGTTCAGAAGAACCTGCGACCAACAGGCATAATAAAGATAGACCCCGACGAAGGTGATGATCCTGGACCGCGTATCAAATAACCAATGGCTTCCAAAAAAGAAATTCTTGATGAGATCAACTTCCTAAGCGACCGTATTAGCACTCAAGTGCGTACGGTGGCTCTGAGCGTAATGGCCTTTGTGTGGCTATTTTTGGCGGGAGGTAACGATGCGCCAGTTCTAAAGATTCAGCCAGATCGCACGCTTCTGCTGGTCGCGGGTACCTTGTGTCTTGCCACGCTGCTCTTCGATTACCTCCAATATGTAATGGGCTATTTCGAGAGCAAGCGTGTCCTGCGGAAGGGTGAGCGAGAAAAGCTGCAGGACTTCAAGTACGACTACGGTTCCACTGCGTGGCAAATGCGGACGTTCCTCTTTGGGGCGAAACAGATTCTCGTGGTAATAGGTCTCGTTTGCCTGTGCATTGCAGTTGGAGGGGCATTGGTTGCCGAAGCGAATTAGAGTTCACGTACTTTCACGTACTTCAAAGAAGGAGCGGTCGCTGACAGAGAGGTCTGATGCTGCACGATCTAGAGGAATTTGTCTTGAAGTGCCGCGTTCACGATCTCGCGAATCGGTCGCAACGGGTGATCCTTCGGAATGTAGTCTCGTAGCGTCAGGTAACTGAACATGCCGTCTTGGGTTACGTCCGCACTGCGCATCGTTGTTTCCCTTTTGTTTGCGCCATAGCCTCTATGGGGTGGTTCCCGCCCCTTTACCCCTTAGGCACGTACCCCGCTCGGTCTACGTCTGTTCAATTGTTGAGCGCGGGCGCCTCAGATAAGCCAGCCCGTTTGTGCCTGAGGACGACAAGCCTAGAATGTTCCAAGAGGTCACCGTGTTACAGAAACGGGGGACAAACGGCATGTCTTCAACCGAAGTTCCTGACAGCCCCTGGAAGGTCCTTGCCCAACCCCTACCTCTCAGTAGGAGCAACTCCACTGCGCCTATACCCTTCGGTTCTGGCTCGTTTGCTATGTAGATGTGAAAGGGCGATCCAGCCATGAGTTCGCCGCTGTCTAACGTGCTGGCGCGCGGCTACTTCCCGAAGGAATTGCCTCCACCATTCAACACGGGGTTGTTTGGTGCGTTTGCGGATACTGCGGCCGCCGCCACCCTGGAGTTGGACACTACGAAGAAGGGGAGCGCGAACAATCTAATAACGCGGCCAGCCATCCACAATCTGGCACGGTCGGGGACTCTGCGACGAACGCTGACCATTCCAAACCCGGTAAATCAGTATCAAGTTGCGCGGGCAGTTGTCGAAGGATGGGGTGATCTGAAGTCTGTGTGCGTACAGTCATCACTCTCCCTAACGACACCGAGATATCGGAAACATGGTCCGCGCGCCATCAGTCCGAGCAGCGCTTTTGATTCGATTCCAGTGGCGCGAGCGCGATCACGAACGGCCTCTCGATACTTGCTCGCTACCGATTTGAGTCAGTTCTACCCGAGTATTTACACGCATTCAATTCCGTGGGCGCTTCATACCAAACCCGTGTCAAAAGCCAAGCCGAACGACTACTCGTTGCTCGGAAACGTACTGGACTTGGCATTGCGGAACGGCCAGGACAAACAGACGATCGGCATCCCAATAGGACCAGATACATCGCTCGCGATTGCAGAGGTCATTCTCTCGTCTGTAGATACCAAGCTCAGCGGTCCAATCACTCAACGTGGATTCCGCTACATTGATGATATCGGCTGCGGATTCCGAACGATTGCTGAGGCTGAGGATACGCTTGGGCAGTTGCAGCACTTGACCGGCGACCTTCAACTTCAACTGAACCCAAAGAAGACGCGTATTACCGAGCTTCCATCTGAGCTTGAGGCATCTTGGGTTCTGCATCTCCGCCTGTTTGCATTCAGAGTATCATCATCAAGCGCACAGCAGACTGACTTGTTGAGCTATTTCGGCAGGGCCTTTGAGCTTGCAGCTGCTCATCGTGAGGAGGCGATTCTTCGCTACTCAGTTCAGCGGTTACGATCGGTGAACATTTTCGAGAAGAACTGGTCATTGTACGAAAGCCTGCTTCTTCAGTGTCTCTCTGTTGAACCCGGCACCGCTCCTGCAGTGATTGGGGAGTTGTACAAGTACCACCTTTGCATGCCTCTTGACCGAGTACGAATATCTGCATCCTTGCAGCAGCTAGTTGAAGATCACGCACCGTTACACCACGGCAGCGAAGTTGTTTGGGCGATTTGGGGCGCGATTTGTCTTGACTGTAAACTCGATGCGAAAGTTGCTGAAAAGGCATTACTAACCTCTGATCCCTGCGCCTCGCTTTGCGTATTGCATGCAATTGCTAAAGGATGTGTAGTTGGTGTCGTAGACGCCTCCAGCCTTGAGGCGCTTATGCACGAAGGGGAACTCGTCGAGGACCAATGGCTCTTAGCTTATGAAGCAAACGTGAAAGGCTGGCTTCCAAGCGTGGGGGGCAAGGACTTTGTGGCGACCAGCAAGCATTTCGGTCCGATGAAGGCGGCGGGCGTCTCTTTTTACGATACTGCCGCGGCGCTTAGCATTACAGTCAAGTCCACTGCGGTTGGGGGTTACGATGGGCACGAGAGCGATGGCGATCTTGATCTGGAGTACTTGCTTCATGATGTATCAGGCTAGCGCTTCCAACGATCGGGCTAACCCCGGCGTCGAGGAGCACTCCGTGCCAACTAAGAACAGCGTTAGAGCACGATGTGGAAGCCATATGATCGACCATAATCGATATTTGCAAACAGAAGAATGACGAAGAAAGCGCTGAACCGGAGCCTACACGCCGCGAAGGCGTCGAAGCAGGACGAGTTTTATACGCAGCTTTCGGACATCGAGAAGGAGCTGCGGCATTACACGAAGCACTTCATGAACAAGACCGTCCTGTGTAACTGCGACGATCCCAAGGTCAGCAATTTCTTTCACTACTTCTCGTACAACTTTGAGAAGCTGAACCTAAAAAAGCTGATCACCACCTGTTACAAGAATTGCGACGCCGATCTGTTCAGCAAGCACACGGCGACAAAAGGGATTTACCTCGAATACGACGGCGACAAGGACGACAACCGCGTTCCCGACCCAGACGAGATCGGCATCCACAAGCTAAAGGGCGACGGCGATTTTCGCAGCGAGGAATGCGTGAAGCTGCTCAAGCAAGCGGATATCGTCGTCACCAATCCGCCGTTTTCGTTGTTTCGAGAGTACGTTGAGCAGTTGGTGAAGTACAAGAAGAAGTTTCTGATCATCGCCAACCACAACGCCATCACCTACAAAGAAATTTTCGCCTTGCTCAAAGGGAACAAGATCTGGCTTGGCTACTCGCACCCCGTCAACTTCGTTGTCCCGGATCATTACGAGCTGAGGGAGATAAGAAGCTGGCGGGATGAGAACGGAACGAATTGGCGAAGTTTCGGAAACGCTTGCTGGTTTACAAACCTCGATATCGCAAAGCGGCACGAGGAATTGATCTTGTACAAGACGTACGACGCGAAAAGCCACCCACAATACGACAATTACGATGCAATCGAGGTGTCTCGCTTCGCTGATATCCCGTCAGACTATGACGACGCAATGGGCGTCCCTGTAACCTTCCTAGAGCACTACAACCCTGAACAATTCCAAATTCTAGGGATTACGGATCGCGGCAATGCTTGGGGGCTCAAAACCAAAGAATACACAGATGCCGACGTTCCAAACCCCGGCGATCTGAACCGACGCGCCGCGATTAAGATCGGCAAGACCTACAAGCCAACGTACGCACGCCTTTTGATCCGGAAGAAGAAATGAAAATAGATCTCGAGAAAATCACTGTAGAAAAACTGACTGACGGCTTCGCCGACAACGCCGAAGCGGGCGTCGTCGCGTATCGTGGGAAGCTCGACATTCGTCCACCGTATCAGCGGGAATTCATCTACAAAGACAAGCAGCGCGATGCCGTGATCGATAGTGTCCGGAAGGACTTTCCGCTGAACGTGATGTATTGGGCGGTGCGGGAGGACGGCAATTACGAAGTCATCGACGGCCAGCAGCGCACGCTTTCCATCTGCCAGTACGTCAACGGCGATTTTTCCATCAAAGGGCTGGCTTTTCACAATCTCAAGGACGACCAGCAGAAGCAGATTTGCGGTTACAAGCTGATGGTGTATTTCTGTTCCGGCACTGACAGCGAAAAGCTGGATTGGTTTAGAACCATCAACATCGCTGGCGAGGAACACACCGATCAGGAATTGCGTAACGCCGTGTATGCCGGGCCGTGGACTGCGGACGCCAAGCGATTCTTTAGCAAGACGGGTTGCCCGGCCTATGGGCTGGCAAGCGAATATGTCGATGGCAGCCCGATCCGACAGGACTATCTGGAGACGGCGATCGATTGGTTTTCCGAAGGCAAGATCGACGAGTACATGTCGATGCATCAGCACGACAAGGACGCCAAGCCGCTTTGGGGGTATTTTCAGACGGTCATCGGCTGGGTGAAGGCGACGTTTCCGGAATACCGGCGGGAGATGAAGCACGTGCGCTGGGGGCCGCTTTACAACGGGTACAAGGATAAGAATCTGGGCGCGACAAAGCTCGCGAAAGAAGTCGCCAGACTGATGGAAGATGACGAGGTGGGGAAGAAGTCGGGGATTTATCCTTATCTGTTAACAAGGGACGAGCGATACTTGAATCTGCGTGCGTTCTCGGATAAGGAGAAGCGTGAAGCATACGAGAGACAGAAGAGCAGATGCGTGAAGTGCAAGAAGAAGTTTGACATCAGTGAGATGGAAGCCGATCACGTCATGCCGTGGCACGAGGGCGGGAAGACGAACGCGGCCAACTGCCAGATGCTGTGTAAAGACGACAACCGAAGAAAGGCCGGGAGATGACGGTTGCTGGGCAGCTCGCTTAGAAAGCTCTAAAACACTCTAAAACAAACCGGCTGCAGTAGCGCTAAGGCAGCCACGCACTCCACAGCCAAGAGTGCCCAGATTCGCTCTGGTCGGGGTGACGCAGGTCTACTGGACTTGCCGAAACCGACTGAACCGGAAGCAATGAGGGCACCGAAACACGACGCTTTCATTCGCCCTGTCACTCGCCCAACGAAGCAAGATCTCGTCGCAGTGGCCGCACACCCAGTCGGTGTCGCCGATGTTGATGTCTGTTGGCGCGAACTTCAGACTGAGAATCGCCATCTTGGGCGGGTCAATGTCTTCGATGTCCACGTTCTCCATGCGGAGGCGGCGCATGGCGGAAGTGAATCATCGGCGCGGCGAACTGGCAATCAGATCTACGGATGCCGCCGCACCGACTATTGTCGGCATGCGTTGACCGACCCCCGAAGGAAAAGCTACCGCATCAACGCCCGCACCGCGTCTGCGTTCATTACGAGCGGTTGGCCGGCGGCGTAAGCGGCTGCCGAGCCTCAAGATGCATATCGGCACTCTTGCAGCGCAGTTAGCAGAGAATCTGTGAACTGACCGACCGATTATCTTGAAAGATCGCGCTCTATGGGCGCAAGATGGATCCTACGCCGGTTGTCAGAAGTGTGAACCGAATTGTCAGCCACCCCAAGCTCTATGATGCAGAACGCGAGAGAAACATACTTATGACACTCAAAGAGCACATCGAGGACATTCGGGCAGGTATCCGATCAGGGCGCTTCACGAACGAGGCGTCAATCTCGCAAGGAATTGTGCTGCGTTTGCTACACGCACTATCGTGGCCCGCGTATGACACGCACATCGTTTGTCCGGAATACTCGCTTGAAGGGAGGCGGGTAGACTTCGCGCTTTGTCATCCGCCCACAAGACCCATCGCCTTCATCGAGGTCAAGCAAATTGGCCAGAGCGAAGGGGCCGAACGACAGCTATTTGAGTATGCGTTTCATACTGGGGTGCCGCTGGCAATACTGACCGATGGCCAAGAGTGGAACTTCTTTCTCCCTGGTGAACAAGGACCATACGGGGAACGTCGCGTATACAAGCTCGACATTCTCGAACGCGAGGTTTCCGAGTGTGCGATGCGACTAGAGCGTTATCTAAATTACAACGCAATTGTGTCTGGTGCTGCACTTGGCGCAGCGCGCGAGGACTACCGAAACGTTTCGCGCGAACGCCAAATGAAGGACACCCTGCCAGAGGCGTGGCAAAAACTCATCGAGGACGAAGATGATCTCTTGCTTGAGCTTCTTGCTGATCGAGTTGAAAGTCTTTGCGGCTTCAAGCCCGATCCCGACACCGTTGCCCAATTTTTCCGAGAATGCGTCGGTCTGAGGGCTACTAGCATGCAATCTATACAGTCCCCGCAGCCACGCCAAGCGGCACTGGCAGTAGCGTCGCGCGGAACTCGGATTGCTGTTCCGAATCCCGTGGGCTTCTCCCTTCAAGGACAATTTGTTGTCGCGCGCAACGGGCGCGAAGTTCTGATTCGGTTGTTTGAAACACTCAGTTTGCGCGATGCTACGTTTCTGGAGAGGTTCGCGGCGCTGCCCACACATGGTCGCCGGCGCCGATATTTGGCACGAAATGCAGAGGAGCTATACCCTGGTCGCCCGGACTTAGCGCGGGATCATTCAACGCAGCTGAGCACTGGGTGGTGGCTGGGCATCAATCTCAGTCGCGCTGCAATCACGCGCATCGTCGAGATGGCGTGTGACGTTGCAAATCTGCGATTTGGCCAAGACTTGCAGATCAGTCTGGGCGAGTGATGTTCGGTCTATTGCGCCACGGGCGGTGCGCGCCTGCAATCGCCGATTGACCATTGGCTTTCTATATTAACATTCCTCAACTATTGACTTCTGCGTTCTAGAGGTGTTAATCACTTCGCGCCTTGCGTTCCCACTTCCGGAACGGATACAGGGACACTACCCGGTGGGGTTGACAGAACAGGTGATGCTCTCCGACGCGCACGGAATGGGTTTGTGGGCCATCCAGAACCCGCATCTCATCGCGGCACACGCTTTAACGCTTGGAGTGTCCAGTTCCCAGACTGATCTTTTCTTGTAATGCACTCAAAATGAGTCCGGATCATGGCTCCAAAGCTATTTTGTGAATCAACAAATCCAGTAACAACATATACGGAATCGCCAACGTCTCCGGCATAAAACGTGCTGTAATCGGGAAACTTGGCGGTCGTAGGCGCTACCAGACTTTTCTCCACAAACCCACGGCATTCCCATTTCGCGGCACTCGCTTCGGCCTGCTGTCGTTGACGCGCAATGTCAGCTGGCGATGACGATGATGCTGGACGTGAAGTATTAGAGCGGAAAATGGAATCCGCAGAAATCCCGATGACGAGAGCTAGGATAACGATCCCAATCGCACTCCCGCAGCCAATCGGAGTCCTTGCGATCCGCGCGCCACACTTCGGACACGTCGGAGCAGTGTCACTAACCTCATTGCCGCATTCCTTGCACTTGATGAGGGCCATACATTCCCTGCGTGCAGAGTGGGCCAATAGTCCAAGTTGGACTATAGCCCAACATGGGTTTCCATGGCGGCATCAAGAGAACGATGCCGCGTGGAATCAACCCATTCGAGACTCTACGGCCACTTCCTTGCGGGATTGCGGGCGCATCGGAAGGCAATCGGCGTTACCCAGAAGGAGTTGGCGGCGCGGTTGAAAAATCGCCAATCATTCGTGTCGAAGGTTGAGAGGGGAGAGCGGCGAATCGATATTGCTGAGTTTGTTGAAATTCTCATCGCCTTGAAGTGCGATCCCGTACATTTTCTCCGCAAGCAATTGGACGGGTTCGATGCTGCAACATTACGGCAACCAAAGCCGCGAATTCGAAATCGCTAGTCACGTCGGGCCGGAAGACCATCGAGGCTGGTCAATCGATCTACCTACGAAAACGCGCTCAGAACGTACAGGAACGGCCCTAGAACATGCGCTATGGGAGGGGGTGGGTTTTGTACCCCACCCTCAAGTCGCGTCCTGGGCCTCAGGAAGGCCGTTCCTGAACCCGCTAACTCGGCCGGTCCCGCCGCGCGGCGTGTTGCTGAAGAAACACCTCGAACTCCTCCGTGACCGCTTGCCCGATCAGCTCGCGCGCCCCGCGGCGCAGCAGCTCCGCGAGCGGATCGACAACTTCATCTTTCTTGCGAAACCGAACTACCGTATCCTGATGCATGGTGGCGTGACTCCTGGTTGGTTGCTGAAATCCGACATCGACACTCGAATTCCAGCAGGTCACGCCGCCTTTCTCAACTCACCTCCATACACAAGATTCGGTTATAGCTCGATCATTTCCGTTCGTGGACAATTGGGGCAATCGTATCTGCAAGAGTTTCGATTCTGGCCGAACCACGACGATTCAGGGTTCCACAAAAGGGTGCCCCGCCGGAACGTTGCCCACGGCGGACGAATGGGGAAACCAAATTTGCAGGAGCCTGGACAATCGCCAGGACTTTTATGACACCACAAAGGGTTGCCCGGCGGGTACATTACCCACTGTCGACAACTGGGGCAATAAGGTATGTCGGCGATACTAGGAAGTTAGTCGACGGATTACAACCCGTAAACCGCGTGAAGAAGATGATCGCGATCCCGAATGGCCGCAAAATCCGTTCCGACTGCAAATAATTCGGTGAGACGTCGCCCCGCTAAGTTCGCCTCTGAATTGCGCGTCTTACTTCCGCCACCGCCGCTGCAACATCGCATTGAAATAATTCGAGACACTCCACCATCTTTCCCTGTCTCCAGAATCTACGGCTGACGCTCTGTCGCCGCAAGTTTAGTTGCGCAGCGTACTCAATTCGACCCGCATCCTTGCAATGCTCAGCGAAGTCTAGCTCCCAGTCGTATATTCCCCCATAGCCTTGTGAATTCAAGGTATCAATTCTCGCGTTTGCGTTATTGGCCATTCCGATTTTTGTCAGGGCACCGCGGTCCGAGTGCGCAACGTAAACAAAACCGACTTTGTGAGCGCGGCGGGCAAATACAAGTTGTCTTACGTCACACTGCGCGCAGTGCCCACCGCTTGTTCGCATGCTGTGACCAGCTGCCGCGCACTGTGTCACACCAATTGCGAGCAGCATTCCCAATGCGCTCATTTCAGTCCGATACTCTTGCTGCGACATTCCAGCGGCATCATAGACCCGCGATAGCGGAACCTCGTAGCGCTCAAGAAATCGAAGTTGATCGTCTGTTAACGTGGTCATTCGCTAACGTGGGCGTTGCCAAGTGGGTAATACCGAGGCACCGGACAAAGTCAGGGTAAGGCGCGCACGGTACCTCGTGTAATCGAGGGTAAACGCAAGATCCCTTTGTGCTGGGTAACTCGTCTTCAAGACGGGTGAGTAATTTACGTGCATTGCATCAAAACTGGTATTGATCCAGCGGGGCACGTCGTCATATGGCCGTTGAGTCAGTCCGTCCAAGATCTTCGCGATCTTTTCGTAGTGAACAGGATTTGAAGTGCGCAGACGCTCTAGCACGCCAGATCTGTTTAGATCAAGAGACGTAACTGCTACGAATGGCGCAGCCGACGCGTTGGACACCGACCAAAGCACTAGACCTAGGAAAGCAAGTACCCGACGCATATCTCCCCCTTAACCCGTTACGATGATCTGCTGTCAACCTCACGCCCGGAACTGGATATTGGACAATATTGACATGCCGCGGATCGAAAAGTTCTTGCTCGCTGTGGTGGGCCCAGCGATGGGACCATCGAGGGCGTCATCCGGCACTTGCAGTCGTTTGGGCGCGGAGCCGTGTAGCGTAAGTCATTGACCCAGAACGACCGCACCGCCATTTGCTAAACTCACACAGCAGGGGCCACTGGTTCGATCCGAGCGTAACCGACTTGGTCAGGCTTACGGTGAAGGTATGGAGACTCGTGCCGGTCGACCAAGATGGTTGTCGCAATCCAATGTTCGTTTCGGCAATATTATGAGAATCAAAAATCGATTCCTGGGCACCTGAAGGCCCGTAGGACGCGCGCGGGATAGGAGTTCTCCAAGGGCACCCCCACCCCGAAATCGCGTCCTGAGACTCAGGAAGGCCGCTCCTGAGCCTCCAAGCCGACCGCATTAGGCCGCGAGCGCAACCCCCGAAATTGGGCGGCGAAGTTGGTATATATAGCCCGAGGATTCTCGTGGGGTCGCCACTTCCAGACGGGGTCAGGTCTCGGACCTGCCCCCGTTGTCCAACGTTGTCCAAGTGACCGGACGATCAGTCCTCGCCCGCGGGCAATTCGATCAGGGTTTGAGTTCGCTGCAGATCGAACCAACGGCCTCGATCGTCTCCCCTTCGGACCGGATGTCTTTCGCCAACGCCGCAATCCACTGGTCGAATACTTGATCGTTGTCGTTCCACACCAGGGGCTGATCTCGGGAGATCGGTTTGTCCACCACGCGATGAACCGCCTCGTAAAGGGGAACGGTTCCCGGCGATAGCGCCTGCCGGGCATCGTAGTGTCGCTCGATCTGGTGTGTTCGAAGCGCTACCGCCTGTGCGCCAAACAGAAGCGCTACCGCCATGTACTGCTGGGTCATCTCCACCGATTTGCGCGCGAGGTTGGCCGCGCCAAAGCCCTGGCTGTTGATGTTCTGATTGAACTGCTCCGCATGGGTCGGGAAGTGCGGAACGAGCGGATTCCCCAGGTGAACGATCAGCGGCATGATCGAGTTTCCGCAGATCTGCAGTCCCTTGAGCCCCATGTTCACGCGCCGCTCGGGATTCCCGACCAGAGACGGCGTCAAGCCGTTGCTGAATTCAGGGGCGACCAGGAGCGAGATCGTCGCGTCGAGATGCTTCGCGAGCAGTCCCAGGTAATACCTGAAATGGTCCATCGCCACGCCGGTGTACTGACCGAGGAAATTCCCGCCATGGAAACTGACCCTGGCCACCGGGTCGATCAGCGGGTTGTCGTTGGCCGAGTTGGCTTCCGTCTCGATCTGCTCCTCGATGCTTCTCAAGCCATCCACGATCGGTCCCATGAACTGCGGCATGCAACGCAGCGAATAGCGATCCTGGATGGGCTCGCTCCCCTGGAAATCATGCTGTCCGTCCAATTCGTCGCGGATCAGTTTCGATCCTTTGAGCAGTTTCAGCATCTGATCGGCCGTCCACACCTGTCCCGGATGCGGTTTCAGTTCATGGATGTAGGGGTGAAACGACTGATTCGTTCCCCGGAGGCCCTGGAAGTAGAAAGCATGCGCGGCAAAGGCGAGCGCCAGCAGATTCCGGCCGTCGAGAATGCAATTGGCGGCGACACCGGTCATCACCGACGTGCCGTTGATCATCGCGAGTCCCTCTTTGGGACGCAATTCCAGCGGCTGCAGGCCGAGCTTTGCGAGCGCAGCGATCGAATCCATCGATTCACCACGGAAGTCGACGCGGTAGCAGCGATCCAACCCGGCGAGCGCGCCCGCAATGTAGGCAAGCGGCGCGAGATCTCCGCTCGCGCCGATCGAACCGTACTCCCGGACCTGCGGCGTCACGCCTTCGTTCAGGAAGAGTTCCGCTCGCCGCAGCAGTTCACGCCGAACCCCCGACGCCCCTTTCAGGTGGGAGTTCAGGCGAAGCAGCAGAGCCGCGCGAACGTCCTCCTTCGGCAAATACCCGCCGGCGCCCGAGGTCATGAACCGCACCAGGTTGTTTTGAAGTTGCGTGACTTCGCCGGCCGGTATCGCGACGTTGGCCATGCCGCCGAAACCCGTGGTGACGCCATAGACCGGTTCGCCCGCTTCTGCGACCCGATTGATGTAGCCGCAGGAATCGTCGATCCGCTTCCAGAGTGCCGCGTCCTCCGAGATCGCCACGCGCGCGCCGTGGCGGGCGATGGCTACGACATCGTCAACGGTCAAGCCTGCGCCCCGAAGCGTAACCGTCCGGGAACGACTCTTCGTCGATGCGCTCATCGGTCCATTATAGGTACCGCTCGGAAACTTTTCGCCGGAGATCCCGTACGCCATCAAGTTGGCTTGGTGCGAACGACGGGGTCAGGTCTCGGACCTGACCCCGTTGTGTGACCCCGTCGTGACGGTGCACAACAAAATCGGGATTTACCGCTCTCCCCTCATTGGCGTTTAATGGGAGCAGGCTAGTGGCTGCAGTATGACGATCAGCTCCGATCACAGGAGGTCGTATGGAGAAACTGCCGCTCGTTAGGGACCACATGGACAAGCACGTTGCGACGCTCAGTCCGGAGGTCAATATTCTGGATGCGATCGGATTTCTGCTGGAGAAGCGTGTCACCGGCGCGCCTGTCGTGGACAAGTCCGGCCGGTTGGTGGGGATCCTGACCGAGAAGGACTGCCTCAAGCTGGTCTCGTCCGGCATCGACGGTAACCTGCCGCGCGGCAGCGTCGAGACTTACATGACACCGAATCCGGAGACGATACCGCCGACCATGGACGTGTTTTTCGCCGCGGGGCTCTTCCTTACGCGCGACTTCCGGCGCTTCCTGGTGGTCGAGAACGGCACGCTGGTGGGCGCGATTACGCGCTTTGACATCCTGCGGGTGATCGCGGCGAATCTCTCCATGGCCGGCCGGCGTCGCTAGCTCCGAGTCGGGGATCAACGGTCGCGAAGGGATAGCCTCGATTGGCTGCAACCGCGTGGTTCAGAACCTGCGGCCGAAAGCTTGAGCACGGTGCGATGACCGCAATGGTTACTTGCGGAGCGAGCGCACCAGATTCAAGTCAAGAACTCCCGCCGCGCCCCAGCCCCTAGAGCCGGCCGGAACTGCGGGACGAAACTTCTCGTAGAGCGCTTAGCTGCGCTCGTTGAGATCTGCCGGCTCAAAGGCCATCGCGAGCGCGGTCATCGCTTTCTTCGCGGCCATGTAGTCAGCCCCGAACTTGGACTCGCAGTATCGCTGCACGCTCGCCGGGTCGGACCGTTTTCCCTTTTGCGACGGCGCGGAGGCTGTCAGTCGTATGGACCACCGGCACGGCCCGACGCAGGAGATTCACCGACACTTCCTCGCCGCGCTTGAGTTTCTTCCGTTTGGTTTTCAGGTCCGCGGGTTTCGGATGAAAGATCCCGAGCGACTTGCCTTTGGCGTAGGCGTTCATCCCGGCGACCGCGCGACCGAGCGTGAGCGATTCCTCCCAAACGAATCCGAGGCGCTTTGCGACCACCGCCGTCCACAGCGTGAGGACCGGCGCGCGATTGATGACGATGCGCCCTGAAGTGCCCGCGCCGGGCACAGGAAGTTCATCGAACAAGCATTGTCAGTGGGAGGCGATTTCCGCTAGTCTTAAATGGAATTAGGTTCTATATAATAGAATCGGCTAAGACAAAGAGGAGCGCGTAGGTCATGCCTCAAGCTAAAGGTTTGCGCCAGGTTTCCTATTTCGACTGCATCGGCGGCGGCCAGGTCTACATCCAGGGCAAATACGCCTACATCGCCCACATGGATGCGCCGGCCGGGACGTCGATCGTCGACATCAGCGACCCGCTGCATCCGAAGCAGGTGGCGCACATCGCCATTCCCCAGGGTGTTCATACCCACAAGGTGCGGGTCGAGAATGACCTCATGGTGGTCAACTGGGAGTGCCCTCCGCCCTACGTCTATGACGAGAGCTTCCAGGGTGGCCTGCTCGTCTACGACGTCTCCAACCCGACCAAACCGAAGGAACTGTGCTTCTGGAAATGCGGCGGCGCCGGCGTGCACCGATTCGATTTTGACGGCCGCTACGCCTATGTCACGCCCCCGGTCGATGGCTACCACCTCAACATCGCGATGATCCTCGACCTGAAGAACCCATCGAAACCCGAGGAAGTGGGGCGTTGGTGGATGCCCGGGCAGTGGGTGGCCGGCGGAGAAACACCGGACGAGGGCTACCGCATGACCTGGTGCCACCATGTGCTGCGCCGGGAAAACCGCCTTTACCTTGCATACTGGCACGCGGGTCTGGCGATCCTCGACATCGAGGACATGAGCAAGCCCAAGCTCATCTCACGCTTCCAGTACAGCCCGACCTTCGCTCATCCGACGCATACCGTGCTGCCGATCCCGTTCCCGGTCGCCGGGCGAAAGCTCGCCGTGGTCGCTGACGAGGACGTGCGCAAGGTGCGCCCGTCGCCACCGGCCTTCATGTGGATCTTCGACATCACCGACGAAAAGCAACCCGTGCCGATCTCGACCTACCAAGTCGAGGGCACGGAGAACACGAACATGCCGGAGTTCAGCGGCTGCCATGAGCCGGCCGAGCAGGTCTACGGCACGGAAATCCCCGTAGCCTGGTTCCAGTTCGGACTGCGCGTGGTCGACATCAAGAACCCGCATGCACCGAAGGAGGTGGCTTACTTCGTACCCGATACGCCGGCCGGGTATGACCGACCGCAGACCAATGACGTGTTTCTGACCAAGGAAGGGTTGATGTACGTGATCGACCGCAACCGGGGTCTGCACATCCTCGAGCGCACCTGATGCCGGATGTCATGAAGAGCGCACCGCCCAAGATCCCGGTCACGGTCCTGACGGGTTACCTCGGCGCCGGCAAGACCACGCTTCTGAACCGCATTCTCACGGGCAGCCACGGCAAGCGATACGCCGTGATCGTGAACGAGTTCGGTGAAATCGGGATCGATAACGACCTCATCGTGGAGTCCGACGAGGAAATCTACGAGATGAACAACGGCTGCGTCTGCTGCACGGTGCGCGGCGATCTGATCGGCGTGCTCCAGCGGCTGCTGCGCCAACCCGGGCGATTCGATGCGATCGTGGTCGAAACCACCGGCATCGCGGACCCGGCGCCGGTGGCGCAGACGTTTTTCATGGATGAGGAGGTGAGGGCGGCCACGGCGCTCGATGCCATCGTCACCGTCGTCGACGCGAGGCATTTCCCGCTGCAGATCGGGGATCGACCGGAGGCGGAGGACCAGATTGCGTTCGCCGACGTCGTGCTCATCAACAAGGTGGACCTCGTTTCGGCGGACGAACTCGCCATGGTCGAAGCGGCAGTCAGGGCGATCAATCCCTATGCGGAGCTGCACCGTACGCAGCGTGCCGGAATCGCGCTCGAGCGTATCCTGGACCGCGGCGCCTTCGACCTGCAGCGCGTGCTCGAACACGACCCTGACTTCCTCGGACACGGGCACGACTGCGCCGCGGGCTGTGCTCACGTGTCGCATGCGCATTCCACCGAGCAAGGGAAGTTTTCTCCAATCCACGACAGGACGGTGCTCTCGGTTTCGCTGCTTGCCGGCGAGATCGACGGCAACAAATTCTTCCCCTGGATCCATGCACTCGCCCAGGCGGAGGGAGCCAACATCCTGCGCCTGAAGGGCATTCTGGCGCTGCGCGGGGAGGATCACCGCTATGTGGTCCAGGGCGTGCACATGATCGTCGAGGGCGAGCAACAACGCCCCTGGAAAGACGACGAAGCACGCCACAGCCGGCTCGTTTTCATCGGCCGCCACCTGCACGAGGACCGCCTGCGGGCCGGCCTCCTCGCCTGCACGGACTAAGCATGACACCGGCCACGCTTGCGCTCGGCAGCCCTTGTGCGGCAGCTCTTTTTGCGGGCGATACCGCGCTCTTCGCACTCGTGGACGGCACGATCCACCGCCGGGCGGGGACTGACCGCAGTAACAGAGCCCACAGCGCGCTCCTTGCGGCCGCTCCGACCGCCGACCGCGATGGGCTCCTCACCTCGGGCGAGGACGGCCGGGTCTGCAGGACCGATGGCTCCGGAGAGCCCATGGAACTGGCGGCCGTGCCACGCAAGTGGATCGGTTGCGTTGCCTCGAGCCGGCGCGGGTCGGTGGCCTTCGCCGCCGGGCGCTCAGTCTGGCTGCGCGACACCTCAGGCTCGCTTGGAGAACTACAGCATTCGCGCAGTGTCTCCGGAATCGCATTTTCACCGGATGGGTTGCGAATTGCCGTCGCACGCTACGGGGGCGTCACCATCCACTCGGTCGTGGGGGACGCGCCCCCGCTCGAGCTGGAATGGAAGGGGATCTATGCGGGTCTCGCCTTCTCCCCCGACGGTCGCTTTCTGCTTGCCTTCATGCAGGAAGAACTCCTCCATGGCTGGCGGCTCGAGGATGCCCGCCACTTCCGCATGACCGGGTACTCGGTCCGCATCAAGGACTGGGCATGGGGCACCGGCGGCCGCTGGCTCGCAACCTCAGGGGCCGCCTCGGCGATGGTTTGGCGCTTCGACGGTGCGGACGGTCCGATGGGCACGACCGCGCTCGAAATCGCCGCACCTCGGGGCGACGTCCTGGTGACCGCGGTGGCTTGCCGCCCCGGGCGCGAAGAACTGGCGATCGGCTACGCCGATGGTGCGTTGATGGCGGCCTCGATCGACGACGCCGAGGAGCGCTTGATCCGACCCGCAGGTGGCGGTGCCGTTACGTCCATCGCCTGGCACGATAGCGGCTCGCGGCTTGCGTTTGGATCCGAGCGAGGCGATTGCGGGGTGCTCGATGTCGTGCAATGAGCACAGGGAGACGGTCGATGGATAAGACGGTAGTCAAGGCGTTTCAGATCCTCGAGTTGCTCGCGCTGGACGACGGACAAACGAGCGTGACGAAATTGGCGGTGAAAACCGGATTGCAGAAAAGCAACGTCCACCGGCTGCTTGCGACGCTACGCGCGCTCGGTTACGTACAACAGGGAGACTCGAAGCTCTACGAGCCGACGCTTCGGATTTGGGAGATGGGCCAGCACGTGTATGGGCGCCTGAGCATCGCCCGGGCGGCGCGGCCCTGCCTGCGCCGCCTGGTCGAGGAAACGGGAGAGTCGGCGCACCTTGCCATTTTGGATCGCAGCGAAATCGTCTACATCGACAAGGTCGAGACGGCCAATCCGGTCAGGGCGTACACGGTCATCGGCGGCCGGGCGCCCGCGTACTGCACGGCATCGGGCAAGGCGCTCCTCGCGTACGAGCCCATGGACACGGTGCGTGCAGTCGCCGGCAACATCCGGCGCCTGACGCCAAAGACCGTCGCCGACTTGAAGGAGTTGACGAAGGAACTGACGCGCGTGCGCCAACAGGGGTACGCCATCGCCGCGGGCGAGTTCCGCTCGAACGTCGCCGCCCTTGCCGCGCCGATACAACTCGCCACGGGCAAGGTGATTGCCGTCGTCGGCATTTCCGGGCCGCTCGACCGTCTGCGGCCGCGCAAGATCAAATCGCTCGCTTCCGCCGTGGTCGGGGCGGCGCAAACGATCGCGCGCATGATGGCTGCGCCACGCTGACCGTGCAGAGGGTCTAGGCGCATGTGCGGGACGTTCCGGCCGGAAGACGGCAACCTTTACCGGGCCTTCGTGCCGCCCCCCGACGAGCTCGTGGCGCGAACGCGAGCGGTCGAAGCGTCGATGGGCGGAGAGCGTGTACCCGAAGATGCGTGGAGCGCGTTCTTCAGCGCCGCGTGCGGCGCGATCGCCTGGGCCCACTTTGAACGGATGTTCCTCGCGCGCAAGGCGGCCGCGGCGTTCCTCGCCGTCCAGGCCTCGACCCGGCGCCGCGCCCGTCCCCGCTCCGCCTTCCGCTGCGTCGCGGATTGAACTGAAAAACGAAATAAGGATTGTCAGTGCGACGAAGCTCGGCTAACCTGAATATGGAAAGCAGTTCCAAATAATAGAACGATGATGCCGGAGCCCCGCGCGGCGCCCCGATCGAGGAGGAAGTCACCATGTTCGACCGTAGAAAACTGTTCCGAACCCTGGCCGCCGCCGCGTGCATCGTTCTGCCGGCATCGTGGATGACCGCTCTTGCGGACGACTACCCGAGCCGCCGCGTAACGCTCATCGTTCCGTTCCCGCCCAGCGGCGGCGCCGACATTCTCGGGCGCGTCATCGCGAAGCACATGACGGAAGTCTGGAACCAGTCGGTCGTCGTCGAGAATAAGCCCGGTGCCTCCGGGACGATCGGCGCGAAGATGGTCGGAAGCGCTTCACCGGATGGCTATACGATTCTGGTCGGCGCCAGCGGATCGCTTACACCGGAAATTGCGAAGACCCTCGTTCCGGTTTCGTTGCTGAGTGCGCCGGCCTACATCGTCGCGGTGAATCCGACGGTTCCGGTGTCGACCCTCAAGGATCTGATCGCTCACGCGAAGGCAAATCCCCAGAAAGTGTTCTTCGCCTCTTCGGGTCCGGGTTCGGCATCGCACCTCTCGGGCGAGCTTTTCATGGGCCTGACGCAGACACAGTTGACCCATGTGCCGTACAAGGGCATGGGCCAGGCAGTTCAGGATCTGATCGGGGGCCAGGTCACCGTGATGTTCGGACCGCCGCCAGTGCTATTGCCCCACGTCAAGAGCGGCAGGCTGAAAGCGCTCGCTCTGGCCAGCAACGAGCGCTCGCCGCTCTTTCCAGAAATCCCGACGGCGGCGGAAGCAGGCTTGCCCGGATTCGACGCGGGCGCCTGGTACGGGTTGCTCGCGCCCGCGAACACCCCTCGCGAAGGCGTCTCGACGATCGCGGCGGAGCCCGCGCGAGCGCTGCAAAAGCCGGAAGTCGTGCAGGCGCTCGCCTCGATCGGCGCGACGCCGATCGGAAGCAAGCCGGAGGAGTTCGCCCGCTACCTCGATGCCGACATCGCCAAATGGGACGACATTCTGAAGAAAGCCGGCGTGCCACAGAAGTGATGCCATGATTCACGAACTTCGCATCTACCAGGTGGCGGCCGGGCGCATGGCGGACATGGACGTCATGATGAGCCGGGATTGCACCCCAGTGTTCCAGCGCTACCGGATGCCGCGCCCGCTTGGTGCGTGGAGCGCGAGCGCGGGACCCCGGCTTCCCGCCTACATTTGGATGCTCGCGTGGCCGTCCCTTGAAGAGCGTAACAAGGGCTGGGCCGCATTCGGCGCCGATGCCGAGTGGCAGCAGATCCGGCGCAAAGCCCATGAGAAAAGCGAATTGACGGTGCGCGTCGACACCCAGTTCATGGTGGCATGGCCGCAGCTCACGCCGGCGGACGGTGCCGACCTTTCGCCCAGGGGCGCGGTCACCGACCTATGGCTCATGCGCGTGCATACGGGGCTGGGGGGCCCCGCCCGCAAGTGCTTTCTGGAGACCGACCGTCGGATCCTCGAAGCCCTCGGTGCGCGGGTAGAGGCTGCCTTTGACCTTCTCAGCGGCGAGGAACTGCCCGTGATTGCTTGTATAGTGCGTTGGCCGGATGCGGCGCGCCGCGGCGAGATCCTCCAGCAGTACGATGCACATCGCGACGTGCGCGCCGCGCGCGAAACAGAGCACGCCGCGCTGGGCTGCGACGTATTCATTTCCTGCGACCGGTATGCAATGAATGCGGCCTCGCCCTTCGGAACGTAAGCCGCCTGGCCGGACGAAACAAGAAAGCGAGCGCTCGATCGTGAAGGAAATGTCCGTTCCGCGCGAGGAGGCGCTCAAGCTTCTGGAACGGCTCGGTGCGAGCCCGTCGGTCAGGAGTAGCGGTGGCGGAGGTGCAAGGTTTTCCGTCACCTCCCCGATAGACGGCGAAACGCTTGCCTCGGTCCCGGTCACGGACGCGGCCGCGACGCGCAAGGCGATCGGCGCCGCGCAGGCGGCGTATCTCCAATGGCGCGAAATCCCCGCCCCGCGCCGGGGTGAGCTGGTGCGGCTACTCGGTGAAGAACTGCGCGCGGCGAAGGGGGATCTGGGGCAACTGGTCACGATCGAGACCGGAAAGATCCGCTCCGAGGGCCTGGGCGAAGTCCAGGAGATGATCGACATCTGCGAGTACGCAGTCGGTCTTTCCCGCCAGCTTTACGGCCTCACGATGGCGACCGAGCGCAAGAGCCACCGGATGATGGAGACTTGGCACCCGGCCGGCGTGGTGGCGGTGATTTCCGCCTTCAATTTTCCTGTGGCGGTGTGGTCGTGGAACGCTGCGCTCGCGTTCGTGTGCGGCGACAGCGTGGTGTGGAAGCCCTCCGAAAAGGCGCCTTTGAGCGCGCTTGCCGTACAGGCGCTCTTCGAGCGAGCGGCGGCGCGCATGGGCGATGCGCCGGCGAACCTCTCCACCGTGCTGATCGGTGGGCGCGAGGTCGGTGAGGCGTTGGTGGACGATGAGCGGGTTCCGGTGGTATCGGCGACCGGTTCAACGGGAATGGGCCGGCAGGTC
>ORMF010750147.1_pt1 | contig 24937 bp, 24 predicted proteins | sample 1779871 | NCBI WGS metagenome assembly ORMF01 (sample SAMEA104232316, study PRJEB22302) | groundwater metagenome | biome: forest; feature: aquifer; material: groundwater | place: USA | collected 2011-08-07 | depth 5.4 m | reverse complement strand
TCCGGTCGGCGGGTCAGCCGTCCCCGAGCGGATGGGTCATCGCGGCCGGGTCGAGCCAGGCGTCGAACTCCTCCGCGCTGAGATACCCGAGCTCTAGCGCCGCCGCCCGGAGCGAGGTGCCCGTTCGGTGGGCGTGGAGCGCGATCTCGGCCGACTTCTCGTAGCCGATGTGCGGGTTGAGCGCGGTGACCAGCATCAGCGAGTCCTCGACGTGCTGGCGGATCCGGGGCAAGTTGGGTTCGATCCCCACCGCGCAATTGTCGTTGAACGAGCGGAGCGCCTGGCCAAGGAGCGTCGCCGCGGTCAACGTGTTGTCGAGGATGACCGGCTTGTAGACGTTGAGCTGGAAGTTGCCCTGCGAGCCGGCAAAGGCCACCGCGGCGTCGCAGCCGAAGACCTGGACAGCGACCTGGGTCAGTGCCTCGCTCTGGGTCGGGTTGATCTTGCCGGGCATGATCGATGAGCCTGGCTCGTTCTCGGGGATTAGCAGTTCGCCGATGCCGGCCCGCGGTCCGGACGCGTACCAGCGGACATCGTTGGCGATCTTCATCGCGGCCACGGCCAGGGTTCGCAGGCCCGCCGATGCCGCGACCATCGCGTCGTGGGCGGACAGCGCGGCGAACTTGTCGGGGGCGCCCCTGAACGGGCGGCCGGTCAGCTCGGCGATGTTCGCGCAGGCCAGGTCGCCGAACCGCGGGTCGGCGTTGAGCCCGGTCCCGACGGCCGTGCCACCGAGGGCCAGCTCGTACAGGCCGGGGAGCGTGGCCCGGATCCCGCCGATGGCCGCGTCGAGCTGGCTGGCCCAGCCGCCGATGACCTGGCCGAGGGTGACCGGGGTGGCGTCCTGGAGATGCGTCCGGCCGAGCATCACGACCCCGGCATGGGCGGCCGACTTGGCCCGGAGCGTGTCGCGCAACGCCTCGGTCGCGGGGATCAGCTCGCCCTCGATCTGCTCGACCGCGGCGATGTGCATGACGGTCGGAAAGGCGTCGTTCGACGATTGCGAGTGGTTGACGTCGTCATTGGGGTGGATTGGCTTCTTGCCGCCGCGGCCCTGACCGGCGAGCTCGTTGGCACGCCCGGCGATCACCTCGTTGGCGTTCATGTTCGTCTGGGTCCCCGAGCCGGTCTGGAACACGACCAGCGGGAACTCGCCGTCGAGCCGACCGTCGATGACCTCGCTGGCCGCCCGCTCGATCAGGGCGACCTTGTCGGCCGGAAGCTGACCGAGCTCGAGATTGGCTCGGGCGGAGCACAGCTTGAGGATCCCCAGGGCGCGAATGACCGGCCGGCCCCAGGTGAACCGCCCGACTCCGATCTGGAAGTTCTCGACCGAGCGCTGAGTCTGGGCGCCCCAGTAGTGTTCGGCCGGGACGCGGACCTCGCCCAATGCATCCTTCTCCACCCGGAAGGTCTCCTTCGAACCCCGATCGGTCATGCACCCGAGTGTACGTCGCTCCGAACCGCCGGTGGCGAGGTAGCCCCAGGTCGTGGGGAACCCGACGGTGCGCGGCTTGTGCCGCCGCCCGGCTACAATCCGGCCGATGTCGTCCTCTCGCCTGTGGGATCGCGCCGCCAGCCTGCCAGCCCCGGTCGACGGCCGGCTGGAACCCGAGCTCGCCGTCCTGCCCGAGGCCCTGCCCGACGTGGCGATCCTGTTCGCCTTCGCCCGTGACGCGGAGCTTCGGTTCCGGACCCTGCGGCTGCGGATCGAGGAGCGGACCGCGACTGCGGTCGGCGAGCACCTGACCCTGATCGATCTCGCCGTCCGCCACCCCGGCCACGCCCGGCTGACGACCAGCGAGCCGAGTCGCGGCACCGCCGCGAACTACGAGGTCTGGGTTTCCGATGGCGAGATCGTCCGGACGTACTCGGCGCCGCACCGACTGGGCACCGAGCGCCCGGTCCGGCGGCGGATCGTTGGCCTCGAGGATCCCGACCTGCCGGGGATGTCGACGGTCTATCGGCCGCTGACGGCGCTGCCCGCGGAGACCCTGCCGGAGACGTTCGTCCATCCGGCCGGCTTCTGTCAGAACGTCCTGGGCACCGGGGTGTGCTGGGTGTCCGGCACGACCGAGATCTCCGGCCGCGAGGCGGTCGTGCTCGAGTGCGACCATCCCCGGACCATCGAGATCGCGGGCGATCGACCCGATTACCACCTCCAGGTCGCTTTCGACCGCGAGACGGGCATCGTCGCCCGTCTCGTCGAGACGATCGGCGGGACGATGGCCCGCGATGCCACGACGGTCGAGCTGAGCCCCGATGCCGCGCTCCCGCCGGCGATCTTCGACTTCAGCTTCCCGACCGGGACGACGCTGATCTACTGACCCGGCCTGGTCCGAGGACCCGCTCTCACACCGACAACCGAAACGCCCGGCGGAGGTAATCCGCCGGGCGTCGATGTTGCGAGAGGTCGGGCCAGGGTCAGGCCCGCAGCTCGAGATCGCGCTCGATGGCGGCGAGCTCCTCGGCGGAGCCCTGGACCTTCGGGCCTTTGAACCAGTTCTTGGCCGACAGCATCCACCATCCACCCGCGAAGATGACCACCACGCCGACGGCGATCGGGGCGTAGTTGAACGTGGTCGCGTTGACCGGGTTGACCTGCGGGAGCATGAACAGGATCGCGATGAACACGACCCAGATCGTGGCCACGGTGCCGATCAGCCGGCTTCGCTTGCCCAGATTCCACGGGCCGGCCTGGAAGGAGTCTCCAGCCTTGAGCCGCAGGAAGACCGGGATGATATAGGCGATATACAAGCCGATGACCGCGATCGAGGTGACCGCCGCATAGGCGACCGCGTTGAACAGGTACGGAAGGCCGAGCAGGAACGCACCCACCGCCGCGAACCAGATCGAGTTCGTGGGGGTCCGCGTCCGCGGATTGATCCGGTGCCAGAACTTGCTGCCCGGGATCGCACCGTCGCGCGAGAAGGCGTAGATCATCCGCGAGTTGGCGGTGACCGACGACATGCCGCAGTAGAACTGGGCGCCGATGACGACCAGCAGGATGAACAGACCACCGGTCTGGCCGACGGCGTCGATCCAGATCTGGGCTGGCGGCACCAGGGCGGCCAGCGCCCGGTCGTATCCGCCGTTGGGGTCGATGCCGTAATTCATCGCCACGAGGAGGATGAACCCGAAGATCACCGACACGACGACCGAGAAGACGATCCCGCGCGGCGCCGACGTCGACGCATCATGGGTTTCCTCGGACATGTGCGCCGAGGCGTCATAGCCGGTCAACGTGTACTGGGCGTTGAGGAGGCCGATGAGCGCCACGTAGAACACCGGCAACACCGGCGCGACCCCATCCGCGCTGGTCCGGTTCACGAAGCTCGTGAAGACCGTGCCCAGGTCCGAGTGATGCGGGGCCAGGAAGAACAGCGAGATGAAGATGATCGAGACACCGGCGACGTGCCACCACACGGAGACGTCGTTGAGCAGTGCCACGATCCGGATGCCAAACGTGTTGAGCAACGCGTGCAGGACGAGGACCACGGCGAAGATCACGATCGTGATCCACGGGTCGGTGCCAACCTGGAACGCGATGTTCAGGAAGCCATTGATGAAGAACGCCAGACCGAAGTCGATCCCGGCGGTGACGGCCACCTGCCCAAGCAGGTTGAACCAGCCGGTGAACCACGACCAGGCCGGCCCGTTGGTCTTGGCCAGCTTGGCCGACCAGTAGTACAGACCGCCGGCCGTCGGATAGCTCGAGGCGACCTCGGCCATGCCCAGCGCCACCAGGGTGACGAAGAATCCGGCGACCAGCCAGCCCCAGACCATCTCCGCCGGTCCGCCGGTCTTCATCCCGAATGCGAACAGGGTGAGACACCCGGACAAGATCGAAATGATCGTGAACGAGACCGCGAAATTGGAGAAGGTCTTCATCCCTCTCCGGAGTTCCTGCGCGTAGCCGAGCTGGTGTAACTGCTCGGTATCGCTACCTGCCACGTTGTACCTCCCTATCGGTTGGACGACCACGACCCGGAGACGCGGGGACCTGGATAGGGCGGGGCCGAGCGCGACTGGCGGCATCCCTCCAACCGCCGGAGTCGCCAAGTCGGCGCCGTCGTTTCCCTCCGGCGGCCAACGATAGGTTGCCGGCGGGCAGTGTCAAGATGAATATCGGCAGTAGAGACGGTCGATGGAGGCGAGACATGGGCGATCGACTGGCGGGCAAGGTGACGATCGTGACCGGCGCCGGGTCGGGGATCGGGCGGGCCAGCGCGATCCGGTTTGCCGAGGAAGGCGCCCGGGTGACCTGCGTCGACCTCGATCGAGACCACGTCGAGACGGTCGCTGCCGAGATCGGCGCTGCGGCGGTCGCAGTGGCCGCCGATGTCTCCGACGCCGCCGCGGTCAAGGCCTACACGGACGCCACGGTCGAGCGCTGGGGTGGCCTCCACGTGGTCTTCAACAACGCCGGGGTCAACCTCCCAGGGGTCTTCCACGAGGCGAGCGACGAGGTCGTCGACCGGACCCTCAACGTCAACGTCAAGGGCTGCATCTACGGCTGTCGCTATGCGATCCCGCACATGCTCCGTGGCGGCGGTGGCTCGCTGATCAACACCAGCTCGGTAAACGGTCTCGTGGCGGAGCCGTTTCTGGCGATCTACGCCACCTCCAAGGGCGCGATCATCATGCTCTCCAAGGGGATCGCCCTCGACTATGCCAAGCAGGGCATCCGCTGCAATGCGATCGCCCCGGGCTGGGTCGACACACCGGTCAACTACGCCCATGCCGAGATGCTTGGCGGGCTCCAGAAGGTCTACGACGAGATCGATTCGTTCCAGCCGATCGGCCGCCCGGGCGAACCGCGGGAGATTGCCAACGTTGCCCTGTTCCTGGCCTCCGACGAGTCGTCGTTCGTGACCGGGTCGGTGCTCGTCGCGGACGGTGGGATGACCGCCAAGTAGGTCGCGCAGGACGCACCCGCCGCCGTACGATGGCGCCCCACGTCAGTCGACGCCGGCCCGGACCGGCCCCAGGTCGGAGGCACCCATGAGCGACCACGGCCATGCCAGGCATCCCCGCCTCGAGGAGCTCGAGGCGATGGTCCGCGATGGGCAGATCGACACCCTGGTCGTGGCCATCACCGACATGCAGGGCCGGCTGATGGGCAAGCGCGTCCAGGCCCAGGCATTCCTCAACGGGGTGATCGATCACGGGGCGCATTTCTGCACCTACCTCCTCGGCACGGACATGGAGATGAACACGCCCGAAGGGTTCCGCCTGATGAACTGGGAAACCGGCTACGGGGACTGGATCGCCTCCCCGGTCTGGGACACCCTGCGGATCCTGCCCTGGCTGGACAAGACCGCCCTCGTCCTGTCCGACACGATCGACGAGGCGAGCCACACCGAGATCCCCGTCTCGCCGCGGACGATGCTCAAGCGCCAGGTCGCCGCGGCGGCCGACTCGGGCTACGTGATCAAGGCCGGTTCGGAGTTCGAGTACTACGTCCTGAAGACCAGCTGGGAGGACCAGGCCAAGTCGGGCTGGGTGGTCCCGGAGCCGTTCGGGACCTACAACGAGGACTACCACCTCCTCCAGGCGACCAAGGCCGAGCCGCTCCATCGCCTCCTGCGCAACCAGATGACCGAGGCGCGGATCCCGATCGAGTTCAGCAAGGGCGAGGCGGCGGCCGGTCAGCATGAGGTCAACATCCGCTACGACGAGGTCCTCGAGTCGGCCGACCGGAGCGTGATCTTCAAGCACGGAGCCAAGGAGATCGCCTACCTCAACGGCTGGGGGATCACCTTCATGGCCAAGCCCGACCACCGCTGGACGGGCTCGTCGGGGCACCTCCACATGAGCATCTGGGACAGCGACGGTGCGAATTCGCTGACCCACGACCCGAAGTCCAAGGCGGCTTACGGGATGTCGACCACGATGAGCCACTTCATGGGCGGGATGATGAAGCTGGCCCGCGAGCTGGCCGTCTTCTTCGCCCCCAACGTCAACTCGTACAAGCGGTTCGCCGCCCTCAGCTGGGCGCCGGTCAACGTGGTCTGGGGCCGGGACAACCGGACCACCGGCTTCCGGGTCGTCGGCGACGGCCCGCAGCTCCACGTCGAGTGCCGCTTCCCGGGCGGCGACATGAACGCCTATCTGACGTACGCCGCGTTCGTCGGGGCCGGCCTGTACGGCATCCGCCACAAGGTCGCGCCGCCGGCCGAGTACAAGGGCAATGGCTACCTGGCCACCGGCTGCGACAAGATGCCGCGTGCACTGTGGGAGTCGATCCAGGCGCTCGAGCGCTCGGAGGCCGCGGTGGAGATCTTCGGCGAGGACGTCGTGGCCCATTACCTCAACGCGGCCCGGGTCGAGCAGCAGACCTATGACGCCGTCGTTCATCCCTGGGACCGGGAACGCTATCTCGAGCGTTCCTGACCGACCGGCCCGATCGGCCGTACCCTGAACCGACCCACTCGACCACGAGGAGAACCGAACCCGATGCGCCTCCAGGACAAGGTCGCGATCATCACCGGCGCCGGCGGCGGGATGGGCCGGGTCGCTTCGCTCATGTTCGCCGCCCAGGGCGCCAGGGTCGTCGTCGCCGAGTTCGGTGAGGCGGCCGGCCAGGAGACCGTCCGCCAGGTCGAGGCGGCCGGCGGTGCAGCCACCTTCGTCAAGGTCGACGTCTCGAACGAGGCATCCGCGAAGGCGATGGTCGAGCACGCCATCGCGACCTATGGCCGGGTCGACGTCCTCTACAACAACGCAGGGATCATGCCCGAGGCGGACCATTCGGTGACCGATACCGAGGTCGCCGTCTGGGACCAGGTCATGGCCGTCAACGTCCGGGGCGTGTTCCTCGGTTGCAAGTACGCCATCCCGCCGATGGTCGCCCAGGGCAGCGGCTCGGTCATCAACATCGCCAGCTTCGTTGCCCTGCTCGGCTGCTCGGTCCCGCAGGACGCCTATACCGCCTCGAAGGGTGCCCTCCTGTCGCTGACCCGCAGCCTGGCCGTCCAGTTCGGGCCGCACGGCGTGCGGACCAATGCCATCTGCCCCGGCCCGGTCGAGACGCCGCTCCTGATGGACTGGCTGGTCAAGGATGCCGAGGCCAAGCGGATCCGCCTGGCCCGCAACCCGACCGGCCGGTTCGGCAAGCCCGAAGAGATCGTCCAGATGGCCATCTACCTCGCCTCGGATGAGTCGCGCTGGACGAACGGCGCCCAGCTCGTCGTCGACGGCGGGATCAGCATCAACTACTTCTAGGCCCGGCCGTGACCGACCTGGCGATCGGCGTCGACATCGGCGGCAGCGGGATCAAGGCCGGTGCGGTCGATCTGGCCAGTGGATCGCTGCGCGGCGAGCGCCTCAGGGTCGCCACGCCGATGCCATCCACGCCTGCCGCCGTCATCGAGGCGACCGCCCGCTTGATCAAGCGGATCACCCGGGCCCAGCCCGACGCCCAGTCGGCCAGCGTTCGGGTCGGTGTCGGGATCCCCTCGGTGGTGATCGACGGGGTCACCCGATCGGCGGCCAACATCGATCCGGGTTGGGTCGGTTTCCCGGCCTCGTTCGAGTTCCGGCGGGGTCTGTCGCGCGGTGTGGCGATCGTCAATGACGCGGATGCCGCCGGGGTCGCCGAGATGCGCTTTGGCGCGGGACGTGACGAGCGTGGGGTGGTGTTCGTGCTGACCCTCGGGACCGGCGTCGGGTCGGCCCTGTTCGTCGACGGGACCCTGGTCCCCAACACGGAGCTCGGCCACATGGAGATCCGGGGCCGGGATGCCGAACGGCGCTCGGCGGCCGCAGCCCGGATCCGCCGCGGTCTGTCCTGGAAGGCGTGGGCGGCCGACCTCGACGAGCACCTCATCGCGATCGATCGGCTGTTCAGTCCGCGCCTGATCATCCTCGGCGGCGGGGTGAGCAAGAACCCCGACAAGTTCGTGCCCTATCTCACGGTCCGGGTCCCGCTCGTCCCGGCCCAGCTTCGGAACGACGCCGGGATCGTCGGGGCCGCGATGTTCGCGGCCGAGCACGGGTCGGAGGACGAGCCGGCGCTCAGGCCAGTCGCCGTCGACCCGACCGACCGGCCGTCGGTGGTCCCGCCAGCCGTTGACACGGCATCAGCCGCCGAGACCGAGGCCAGCACGGAGCCGGTCGAACCGACGGATCCGGCCGGCGCCGCTTGACCGATCGACCGGTCGACCGGGTCGAGGTCGCTGCCGGACCGGAGGCGATCTGGGCAATCCTCGATGACCCGGTCGCGCTCGGGCGGGTTCTGCCGGGCTGCGAATCGATCGTCCGCGATGGCCCCGACCGGTTCTCGGCGGTGATCGCTTCGAAGGTCCAGTTCATGACCGTCCGCTCGGACGTGGTGGCCTCGCTCCTCGACGCCGACCCACCGCGCCACCTCCGGCTGGTGCTCGATGGGCGGCCCCGAGGGTTGGGCGGCTCGTTCCGACTCGACGTCCCGTTCGACATCGCCCCCTTGGCCGACGGCCGCTCAGCGGTCAGCTACCAGGTCGGACTCGAGCTTGGCGGGAGCCTGGTCGGGTTCGGCAGCGCGATGCTGACCGACACCCTCCGAGGCCAGATCGGCGAGCTGGTCCGGAACCTCGACTCGGAGCTCGCGACGAGGCCCCAAGGCGGCGGCCGACCCGGCGGCGATCCCGGCTAGGCGCGCTCGCGCAGCCGGCGGAGCGTCTCAACCGAGCCGCCCACGATCGGGTTCTCCCCGGCGACCAGGACCCGGGTGTCGCCGAACCTTCGGGCGAGCCAGGGCCGACTGGCGAACCCGGTTCAGCATCTGGGCCTGGGTTGCCGAATCTCTATCGGGCCTCGACCGGACCTTGATCGGCCGGCCCTCACGCTGGGGGCGACGAGCGCGTTGTTCTACACGTCACCGCCTTGAGCGGCGACCCGGACCCGCTAAAGGCCCGGCGGTTTCAGCCAGAAGGAGTCACCAATGCGCAGATTCGCCTCGGCCGCAGCCCTCGTCCTGACCATGTCGCTGGGGATGGCGTCGGGTGCGCTCGCAACCAACGCGGCTCCGCGTCCGGCGGGAGCGCCGGCAGGCGCCAATGTCGTGGTCGCGCCTGCCACCAGCCACGTCTGGAAGGCGACCGCCGGGACGACCGGGTTCCATGGCTCGTCCCGGTTGGTCATCAGCGCGACCTACAGTGGCGGCACGGCCCATGTCATCGCTCACGGCGTCAAGAAGGGCGACCGACTGCTGGCGACGATCGCGTTCCGGACGGCCAAGGGCAAGGTGACCCGGATCGTCTCGCACTCGATGACGATCACCGTGGTCAAGAGCGGCATGGCCAGCTTCGCCTTCAAGTTGACAACGGCCGAAGCACACGCCATCCGGGCCGCCCTCAAAGCCGGCGATAGCCTCTCGTTTCACCTCCGTGACGGAAGCGCACGAATCACGGCGCCGTACGTGAAGGTCGCCTGATCCGCTCAGAATCGACCGCCGCCGGGCGAGCCGTGCGCGGTGGCGGTCGCACATCATGGTGATCCAGGACCGACCGCGCCCGGGAGACGTCACGCTGGCGGGACCAGCCATTACCGCCCTTGTCGCCTCCGCCAGGGACGGCGATGTGGCCGCGTTCTGCGAGCTCTATCGCGCCTTCGCCCCGCGCGTCTACAGGTTCTGCCGATCCCGGGTGGCACAGAGCTCCGACGCCGAGGATCTCACCCAGCAGACGTTCCTGAGGGTCGTCGAGGCGTTGCCGCGCTACCAGGACCGAGGCCTCCCGTTCGGCGCCTGGCTGTTCCGGATCGCTCGCAATCAGGTGATCGATCTCGATCGCCGGCGACGCGACTACGTTGACCTGGACGAGCTGGCCCGAAGGGGCGACGAGCCAACGGCCGGCAACCGGCCCGACGACGCTGGCGATGATCGCGACACGCTCCTCCGGGCGATGGCCCGACTGACCCGCGATCAGCGCGACGTGCTTGGATATCGGTTCTTCGCCGACCTGTCGGCACGCGAGACCGGCCGGCTGATGGGTCGCGACGAGGCCACGGTCCGCGGGCTTCAAGCCCGGGCGATCGCGGCCCTCCGGCGGACGCTCGACGCCGACACGCTCGGGCGGAAGCGGGTTGCCAACGCGGCCCCGATCGTCACCGCTGCGGTACGCGGATGAGCGGACCGCAGGTCTCCGCGCCGCCGCCTGAGCTGGCGGCCGATCCCCTCGAACGACTGCTCTTGCAGCTGGCCGCCCGGTCCGGGCCAGCCCCCGGTGTGATGGAGGCGATCGAGCGGCGTGCGGTGGCGGCTTTCGAGGCACGGTCGCGGGCTACCAGCGGTGCGGGCGGGAACTCGCGTCGAGCGCGGGCTCGTGTCCGAGGCGGCCGGCCGTTCCGTCAAGCTCTGGCGGCAGGTCTCGCCGCGGCGGCGATCCTGGTGGGTGGCGGGGCGGTCGCCTCGGCCGGATCGGCGCCCGGTCGTCCGCTGTTCGCCGTCCGCCTGGCGGTCGAGCAGGCGCTCCTGCCGGCCGACCCGCCATCCGATCGGCTGACCGCGCAGCTGGCCGTGCTCGACCGTCGCCTGAGCGAGGCCGCCGAGGCGGCTCCCGACAGTGGGGCCGTCGCCGACGCGACCCGGGCGTATCGGGCGACCCTGGCCGATCTGCTCCCGCTCGTTCATCGGGCGCCGGAGCAGGCCGAGGTCGTGGTGCGCTCGCTGATCCGCCAGCTTGCCTCGATCGACAGGCTCGATGCCGAAGTCACGCCCGCGGCGCGCGACGATCTCGACGACGCGGCCCGTGCGGCACGCTGGGTCCTGGCCACGATCGACCGCGGGGATTGGGCGGATCGTTCCGCCTCGACGTCCCGTTCGACATCGCGCCGGCGGCCGACGGCCGGTCGACCGTTGCCTACCCGGTCGGTCTCGAGCTCGGCGGGAGCCTCGTCGGGTTCGGCGGGGCGATGCTGACCGACACCCCTGCGGCGCCAGATCGGCGAGCTGGTCCGGAACGTGGATCGCGAGCTGATGGCGCACCCCGCCGGAGGGTCGGCCACGTCCGGACCGACCCGCCTAGGCGCGCTCGCGCAGGCGCCGGAGTGGCTCGGCAGAGCCCGACACGATCAGGTTCTCGCCGGCGACCAGGACCCGGTCGTCGGTCGGGTTCGGCTCGTAGTCGCCCGGACCGCGGACCAGGGCCAGGGTGAAGATCCCCTCAGACCGGAGCGCGCCGATCGTCCGGCCGTCGAGCGGGCCACCGGCCCCGACCTCGAGCTCCTCCATCGAGAACGCCAGCTCCCCGTGGGACAGCGCAGCGTCGATGAACTCGATCACCCGGGGTCGCAGCGCGAGCTCGGCGATCCGGCGGCCGGCCATCGTGTACGGCGAGACCACCCGATCCGCGCCGGCCTGGAGGACCTTCTTGTCGGCGCCCTCGGCGCCGGCCCGGCCAACGATGAACAGGCTCGGGTTGAGCGCCCGCGCCGACAGCGTGACGTAGACGTTGTTGGCGTCCGAGTCGATCGCGCTGACCAGCCCGCGCGCCCGCTCGACCCCGGCCTGGCGGAGGACCGCGTCCGAGGTGCCGTCACCGGCCACGACGAGATGACCGTCTGCGACCGCCGTCTCGAGCGACTGCGGACGGATGTCGACCACGACGACCCGCTGGCCACCATGGACGAGCTCGCGGGCGACCATCGAACCGACCCGGCCATAGCCGCATACGATGAAGTGATCCCGGAGCTCTGCGACCGCCCGCTCCATCCGCCTCGCCTCCCTTCTGCCGCTGGCCACCTCGGCCAAGACGCCCTCGGCGACCACGCCGACCGTACCGAAGATGATGACCACCGCCGCCACCGACAGGATCATCGTCCAGACCCGCCCGATCGCGTCCAGGTCGCGGACCTCGCGGAAGCCGACGGTGGTCAGGGTGATGACCGCCATGTACAACGCGTCGCCGGCGTCCCAGCCCTCGAGCACGATGTACCCGACCGTGCCGACCGCGGCAACGAGGACCACCGCCGCGATCCAGAGCTGCAGATGGCGCTGGGTGACCCGGTCGAGCCGGCCTCCGGTCGACCCGCGACCCGGTCCCGTCGTTCGGAGCGCCGTCATCCGTCGAGTCTATCGGTCCGGACGGTGCCAGCCAGCCCCGTCCCGGCCACGCTAACCGTCGCGCCAGCGACCGAGCGCTACCATGGGACTCCACCGTCCCATCGCCGATCCCGAGGGCCCGCCCGATGACGACCGAATCCCGACCCGCCGGCGTGCCGGCCAGTCCCTCTCAGCCCATCGTCGCCCGGATGGTCATCGGCGGCCAGTCGGTCGATTCGGCCGACGGCCAGAGGTTCGACGTCCTCGACCCGTCCACCGGGCGGGTGATGGCCACCGCCCCGCTTGGCGGCAAGGAAGACGTCGACCGGGCGGTCAGCGCGGCCCGGACCGCGTTCGACGACCCGAAGGGTTGGTCGAGCTGGTCGGCCAGCAAGCGCGGGAGGACCCTGGCCAAGTTCTCGGCCCTGGTCAAGGCCAACCTCGAGGATCTGGCCCGGCTCGAGAGCCGCAACGTCGGCAAGCCGATCTCCGGAGCCCGTGGCGAAGCGCTCGGGGCCAGCCTCGTGTTCGAGTACTACGGCGGCGCTGCCAACAAGGTCTTCGGCGAGACCATCCCGGTCAGCAAGCCGGGCCTCGACATCACCCTGCGCGAGCCGATCGGCGTGGTCGGCCTGATCGTGCCCTGGAACTTCCCGATGCTGATGGCCAGCTGGAAGCTCGGGCCGGCCCTGGCGGCCGGTAACACCTGCATCCTCAAGCCGGCCAGCTGGACGCCGCTCAGCGCCATCCGGCTGGGCGAGCTGGCTCTCGAGGCGGGCTTCCCGGCCGGCGTGGTCAATGTCGTGACCGGGCCGGGTGGCAGTGCTGGAGCGGCGATCGCCGGTCATCCGGGGATCGGCAAGGTGGCCTTCACCGGCGAGACGACCACGGGCCAGGAGATCATGCGGCTGGCCGCCGGGAACGTGAAGAAGGTCAGTCTGGAGCTCGGCGGCAAGAGCCCGAACATCGTCTTCGCCGACGCAGACCTCGAGAAGTTTGCCCGCGAGTCACCCTATTCGGTGTTCGACAACTGCGGCCAGGACTGTTGCGCGCGGAGCCGGATCCTGGTCGAACGGTCGGCCCACGACGAGGTGGTCGAGCGGTTCGTGGCGGCGACCCGCAAGGTCAAGGTCGGCGACCCTGCCGACGATGCGACCGAGGTCGGGCCGATGGTCCACCCCCGCCAGCGCGATCGCGTCCTCGACTACATCGGGATCGGGCAGGCCGAGGGCGCCGAGCTGCTCACCGGCGGCGGCGCTCCGGACGATCCAGCCCTGGCCGACGGGATGTACGTCCTGCCGACCGTCTTCGACGGCGTCTCCAACGACATGCGGATCGCCCGCGAGGAGATCTTCGGTCCGGTCGTGTCGATCGTCTCGTTCGACACCGAGGAGGAGGCGATCCGCCTGGCGAACGCCACCCCGTACGGACTGTCCGGGTCGATCTGGAGCCGCGACATCGGTCGGGCGCTGCGGACGGCGCGGGGGGTCCAGGCGGGCGTCCTGAGCGTCAACTCCAACAGCTCGGTCCACACCGAGGCCCCGTTCGGCGGCTACAAGATGTCGGGTGTCGGGCGCGAGCTCGGGATGCACGCAATCGAGATGTACACGGAGACGAAGAACGTCTTCATCGACCTCGACTGACCCGCGCCATACGCCCGAGGTCGTCCGGGTCCACGCCGACCACGGGGCCTCGGCGCGATCGGCGTCGGTCGGTTTGTTGGCGATCGTGCTGGCCATCGCCGGAATGGGCTGGGCGGATCGCGCGCTCTCGACCCGCTGCGCTACCAGCTTCGGATCGCGGTCTCGATCGGCCCGCTCACACCCTGAGAACCGGGCTCAGCCCTCCCAGCGTCGCCAGGCCGGCGGCGGGCCGGCCTCAAGATCCGGTCGGCGGCGGGTCAGCCAGTCGACGAGCGCGAAGTAGGTCGTCTTGAACGCGATCTCGGGCCACGGGATCGATTCGGGTGCGAAGGCGACGATCTCGGTTGCCTCGGGCGTCGGCAGCGCCACGCCGCCCACGATCCGCGCTTCGAAGACGACGACCACGACCGCCGCCTCCAGCCGCGAGTAGAGGCCGATGATCTGGCCCGGCTCGACGATCAGGCCGGTCTCCTCGCGGGTCTCCCGGATCGCCGCCTCGTGGACCGTTTCGTCGACCTCGAGGAAGCCACCCGGCTGCGCCCACGCCCCGACCGCCGGCGCGATCCCGCGCCGGATGAGCAGGAGCTCGCCGCTGTCAGTGATCGGCAGGGTCGTCGCCACGAGCCGCGGGTTGACGTAGGCAACGGGGCCGCAGCTCGGGCAGGCCAGCCGATCGCGGTGCTCCCCGTCGAGCGGCCCCGAGACGAGCCGGGCGCCGCAGCGCGAGCAATGATTGAGCGTGTGGGCAACCCACCGGGGGACGCCGCGCCCCGAGGCGATGTCGGTCGAGCGACCGTCTGGGCCGCGAGACTCGCCGCTCATCGGGTCAGGCGCTCAGGACCAACCACGTCGCCAGCACCAGGAGCCCCAGGAGCGCGAGGGTCGCGGCGAACCAGGCCAGTCGGAACGCGCCCCGCCCGGCATCGACCGACATCCAGGCCCAGGCCGAGCGCCAGATCCGGATCGCGGCGTCGCCGGTCGTCAGGAACAGGAGAGGGGCGCCGATCGCCACGCACAGCTTGACCAACGGGCTGCCAAGCGGCGATCCGAGCTCGAGCGCTGTGATCGCGGTGGCGCCGCAGATGAGAGCGACCACCGACAGGCCGATGAAATGACGCTGCAGCGGCGTCGGCCGGAGTTCGGGCACGGACCGCGGCGGCAGACCCTGGAGGCTCGCCGGCAGGCGCGATTCACGGACCTCCTGGCGATCCAGGACCGGCATCCCCGGCTCGTGCCTCGGGTCGTCCACGGACCCATCGTAGCCCGGGAGGTTCGCTAGCATCCGCGCATGGACCGACTGCTGGCCATCTATCGGACGACCGCCTCGAGCGGAGCCCTCGTCGCGCTGCTCCTGGCCAACGCGGCGCCGCTGGTCGGCGTCCTGTTCTTTGACTGGAACGTCTGGACGATCCTGATCGTGTACTGGCTGGAGAACGGGGTCGTCGGGTTCTTCAACGTCCTCAAGATGTGGCACGCGGGCAGCCCGTTCATTCCCGGCCGGGTGTCGATGACGTTCAACGGCGGGCCCGCGGAGGACGCCTCCAAGGCCGCCCTGATCGGGTTCTTCATCCTCCACTACGGGATCTTCTGGACGGTTCATGGCGTGTTCGTCATCGCCCTCGCCTCCGGGGCGTTCAACCTCGAGCCCGGCGAGAGCGCGGCGGCGCCTTCGCCGTGGACGATCCTGCTGGCCCTCGTTGCGCTGTTCGTGAGCCATGGCCTGTCGTACCGGCTCGATTACATCGGCCGGGGCGAGTACCTCCATACGTCCGCGGCGGGCCAGATGTTCGCGCCCTATGGGCGGCTGGTCGTCCTCCACGTCACGATCATCGTGGGCGCCTTCGCGGTCTCGGCGACCGGCGCTCCGGCGGCCGCGATCGTCATCCTGATCGTCCTCAAGACCGGTCTGGACGTCGGCCTCCACCTGCTCGACCGCCACCGGATCAACGCCCTTCGCACGGCCTGACCACGACAACGGCCCAGCGACGCGCAGGAGTCCCGATCCTCAGACCTGGTTGGACGCATCCTCGAGGACGGCCCGCGTCTGAGCCGCCCGATGGGCGATGACCCGTTCGGCCAGCGCTGGATCGGACAGGGCGAGGATCTCGGCGGCCAGCAGCGCGGCGTTCTCCGCGTTGCCGATGGCAACCGTGGCGACCGGGATGCCGCGCGGCATCTGGACGATCGACAGGAGCGAATCGAGCCCGCCCAGGTGCTTGGTCGGGATCGGGACGCCGATGACCGGCAGGGTGGTCTTGGAGGCCAGCATCCCCGGGAGATGCGCCGCACCGCCGGCCCCGGCCACGATCACCTTGATCCCACGCCCCGGCGCCTCCTCGGCGTAGCGATACAGCAGGTCCGGGGTCCGGTGAGCCGAGACGACTCGCAGCTCGTGGGGGATCCCGAGCTCGGTCAGCAGCTCGGCCGCCTTCTCCAGGATCGGAAAGTCGGACCGGCTGCCGCCAACGATCCCGACCCGGATCTCGGCCTCATCCGCCACGTTACTGGCCCTGGGCCTTGGTGAAGCCATCCGCGCCGTCGAAGACGTGGAGCTTTTCGACATGGGTCCAGCCGGGATGCCGTGCGGCCACCCGTGCCTGGAGCTCGAGCAGCTCGGTGTCGACCGCCGGCGAGCCGTCGGCGGTGACGAAGCGCGCCCGGAGCAGCCCGACCGGATCCGTGGTCAAACCGACCGACGGGTAGACCTTCGTTCCGCGGCTCTCGACGAACTCCAGCCGGTAGGCCTCCCCGGCGAGACCCTCGAGGTCTCGTCCCAGGGCCTCGGGCGCGACGTCGGTGGCGATGAAGATGTCGAGGCCGACCGTGCGCCGGTCGAAACGCGCCGTCCGCTCGGGGCCGTACGACCAACCCGGAAGGGGCGCCGGGGCGGGCGTCGTCCGACCCTGCCGGGGGGCGAGCGCGGAGGGTCCGCGTCCCAGATTGCCGATCACCGCGTCGGTGAAGCCGGTCGTCGAAGCGGCCGTGTCAACGTCGCCGCCGGTCTGGCGAACCAGGTCCTGGGTCATCGTCCGGCCATCCTCGAGGGTCCGCAGGACGGCCCGCTCGATCCGGGTCGCAGCGTCGGGCTCGCCGAGGTGGCGAAGCATCATCACCGAGCTGAGGATGAGCGCGGTCGGGTTGATGACGTCCTTGCCGGCGTACTTGGGGGCCGAACCATGGACCGCCTCGAAGATCGCCACGGTGTCGCCGTAGTTGCCCGACGAGGCGAAGCCGAGCCCACCGACCAGCCCGGACGCGAGGTCGCTGATGATGTCGCCGTTGAGGTTGGTCGTGACCACGATGTCGAACTGGGCCGGGTCCTTGGCCAGCTGGTGGGCCACGTTGTCGATGATCAGGTGCTCGGCCGCGATCTCCGGGTACTCGGCGCTGAGCTCCTCGAAGACCGCTTTGAACAGGCCCTCGGTCAGCTTCATGATGTTGGCCTTGGTCGCGCAGGTGACCTTGCCGCGGCCCTCGCGGCGCGCCAGCTCGAAGGCGTACCGGATGACCTTCTCCGAGCCCTTCCGGCTGATGATCTTCAGGCACTGGGCCACGTCCGGGGTGAGCATGTGCTCGATCCCGGCGTACAGGTCCTCGACGTTCTCGCGGACGATGATCAGGTCCACGCCCTCGCCGGCGTAGCGGGTCGGGACGCCAGGCAGCTCGCGCGCCGGCCGGACATTGGCGTACGTCTCGAACAGCTTGCGCAGGGTGACGTTGGCGCTCTTCTCGCCGAACCCGACGGGGGTTTCGAGGGGGCCCTTGAGGACGACCCGGCAGCGCTCGATCGAGTCGCGGGTGGCCGCTGGCACGCCGCTCGTGTCGCCCCGCTTGAAGACCTCGGCGCCGGCCTCGGCTTCCTCCCAGTCGATCCGGACGCCGGCCGCCGCGATGATCCGGACCGCCGATCGAACGACCTCCGGGCCGACTCCGTCGCCCGGGATCACGGTCACGCGGTGGGAGTCGGGCATCGGTGGGTGTCTCCTGGCTCGGCGGTTCGGAACGGACGACGGTGGGGGTCGAGGTCGACCGATTCTAGCCCCAGCGGAGCGCGCCCAGCGCCGCCCGGGCCCGGGCCAGCGCCTCGTCCGCGGTATCGGTCCCGACGACGGTCAGGTGGCCCATCTTCCGCCGCTCGAAGACCCGCCGCTTGTCGTAGACGTGGAGATGGACCAACGGATCGGCCAGGGCGATCTCGGCGCCAAGCAGCTCGGCGGGGCGCTGCGGTCCAGCGCCGAGGAGATTGACCATCGCCGCTGGACCGTGTGCGTCAGGCGACCCGAGGGGCAGGCCACAGATCGCCCGGATGTGCTGCTCGAACTGGCTGGTCCGCGCCCCGTCGATCGTCCAGTGACCGCTGTTGTGGACCCGCGGGGCGAGCTCGTTGACGACCAGCGAGCCGTCGCGCAGGAGGAACAGCTCGGCGGTCAGCGTCCCGACCACGTCGAGCTCCATCGCGATCCGGGTGGCAAGCTCGACGGCCTCGTCGGCGACCGCGCCGGGGATCGGCGGCGGAGGCGGGGTGACCGACTCGACGAGGATCCCCCGGTCGTGCCGATTGTGGGTCGGCGGGAATGGCGCCGATCGCCCGGCCAGGTCGCGCGCGACGACGACCGACAGCTCGGCGGCGAAATCGAGCTCCGACTCGAGCAGCAGCCCGGCCCGCTCGGCCGCGGGGGCCAGGGCGGCCCATGCGGCGTCGATCCCGGCCGGTCCATCGGCTCCATCGATCCGGACCTGGCTCCGGCCGTCATAGCCGCCGATGGCCGCCTTGAGACGAAGGGGCGAGCCAAGCTCGCCCGCACTCACCCGGAGGTCGTCGAGCGTCCGGACCTCACGCCACGGTGCGGTCGGCGCGTCGATCGAGGCCAGGAAGCGCCGCTCGGCCAGGCGATCCTGGGTGACCCGCAGGGCGAACGCGCCGGGACGAACCGGCAGCCCGTCGTCGAGCGTGTCGACCAGCGCCGCGGAGACGTGCTCGAGCTCATAGGTCACGACGGCACACCCCGCGGCCAGCTCGACGGCCGCCGCCACGTCGTCGTATTGGGCCACGACCTGGCGATCCGCCACGGCCCCTGCCGGACAGTCCGGGTCCGGGTCGAGGATCGCGATCCGATAGCCGAGGGCACGAGCCGCCGTGCCGAGCATCCGACCGAGCTGGCCCCCGCCGAGGATCCCGATCGTCGCCCCGATCGGCACGGGAGACTCGGCGGCGCCGCGACTGGCCAGGACCTCGCGGATCGGCGGCTTGGGCACAGCGCCGAGTGTAGGCGCGCCTGCGCGTCGCGTGAGGGGAGCCCGCACCGTCACTCGGTTGCGGCTCACGCGCCTCCCGTACGATGACCGGATGACCGCCGTCTCGCTGCCCGATCGGCCGCCATTCGTCATCCGGGCGCGGATCCTGACCCCGCTCGCGGCCGGAGGGACGCGTTACGAACGCGACGGAGCGATCGTGGTCGACGTCGCCGGCCGGATCTCGTCCGTCGGTCCGTGGTCCGAGCCTTCGGGCTCAGCCGGGGGCGATCTCGACGGCGACGCCAGCCGTGCCGTCACCGGACCGCTGGTCGATCTCCGGCCATGGCTGGTCCTGCCCGGGATGGTCGACCTCCATCTTCACCTCCCGCAGCTCCCCAATGCCGGTGTCGGGGCCGGGCTGGACCTGCTGACCTGGCTCGGTCGGTACATCTTCCCGCTCGAGCGTGAGTTCGATGCAGCCACCGCGGACATCGTCGCGCCGGCGGCATTCCGGGCGATGGCCGCGGCCGGGACGACCACCGGGCTGATGTACGGCGCCGTCTTCGAACCGAGCCTCGATGCCGCGTTCCGGGCGGCGGAAGCCCACGGGATCCGGGCGATCATCGGCAAGGTGATGATGGATCGGCTGACCTACGACGAGCGCCTGCCAGCCGACCGGATCCTCGACACCAGCCTTCGCCAGTCGGCCGACCTGTGCGCCCGCTGGCACGGCCGCGACGACGGGCGCCTCCTGTACGCGTTCACGCCGCGGTTCGCGGTTTCGTGCACCGGCGACATGCTCCGCGAGTCCGCCACGCTGGCTCGTCAGACCGGGGCGTACTGGCAGACCCACCTCTCGGAGGACGTCCACGAGCTGCGCGAGGTCGCCCGGCTGTTCCCGGAGGCGCGCGACTATCTCGATGTCTACGACCGCGCCGGTGGTCTCGGGCCGAAGACCGTCCTGGCCCATGCGATCCACCTCTCGGAGCGGGAGATCGCCAGGATCGCCGAAACCGATACGGCGCTCGCCCACTGCCCGGCTTCGAACCTCTTCCTCGCGTCGGGGGCGATGCCCCTGGCCCGCTACCGGGCGGCCGGTATCCGGGTCGGGCTTGGCTCGGATGTGGCCGCCGGTCCAGAGCTGTCGATCCCGGCCAACATGCGGGCGGGTGCGTACACCCAGAACGGACTCCGCGTCCTCGAGGGCGACGGGGCCGCGGCACCGCTCAGTCCGCTGGACTGGCTCCGAATGGGCACCTACGAAGGAGCTCGGGCGCTTGGACTCGAGGATCGGATCGGTTCGATCGAGGCGGGCAAGGAGGCGGATCTCATCGCCGTCGATCCGCGAATCGTGGCGCCCGTCGCGGGGATCGACTCGGACGACCCCGACGAGATCATGTCGCGCCTGGCCTTCCGACCCCACCCTGACATGGTCCGAGCCGCCTGGGTCCGCGGTCGCCGCCTCGAGGGCCCGGCCGGCATCGATGGGCTGTTGGCATGAGCGGGGCGTGGCCAGAGCCGCAGTGTGATGCGGGCGAGCGCGGCCAGCGGGTTCTCACCCCGTGTGCAAAGTGGCGGTCGACGACCGGCGCGCCGGCCTGTCGCGGCGATTTGGCTCGTCCCGTGTTCAGGATCGAGGCCGCGGCAGCGGCTCGGGTTGCCCTTGAACGCCCGGCGTTCAGATGCGAGGAGCGCCGTTGGCTCGACCGCCCGTTTGAACGCGGCATGTTCGGCTCGGACCCCGGGGCGTGGCTACAGCCGGACGATGCCACCCATGTCAGGCAGCCGACCCGCTGCCAGACTGCTCAACAGTTCACGGCTGTTCAGCGGGAAGCTCGATGCGAGCGCGTCACGCCCGATCGACAACGCGCGGCGGTTCGTCGCGGTGTCCGCGACCAGAAGCAGGACGCGATCAATATCGCTGTCACGACGTTTGCGAGCGATCCGACGATCGAGCGCCTGGATGTCGCGCAACCGCGTCTCGGCCTCGACCGCCAGCGCCCCCACGCCGTCGGAGACCATCGCGTCCCACGCTCTCGGGTCGCCTCGAATGGGGATCGGCACTTCCGTCCGCCAGAGCAAGCCCGAACCGATCCGAATGCGAAGGCGGGCGAGGAGACGCACTTGCGCGGCGTCACGGATCGGATCGCCGCCGGGGAATGCGCGTACCGACAGATCCAGCCCGACTCCCACGCACACCCGACTCAGAACGCCGAGGCTTGCTCCTCCCTGCTGACCGCGTTCGATCCGACCGACCGTGGCGTGGGAGACGCCCGCGGCCAGGGCCACGGACGCCTGACTCAGCCCAGCCGCTCGGCGAGCCTCTCGAATCTCGTCCCCGAGAGACAGAAGAGCGCGTCGCGCGAGCCGATTCGCTCGGTCGATCGGACGTTCGCGACTGGCCATCGCCGGTCAGCGTCGCCCTCGCCGCTTACCTGCCACTTAACGGCCTCATCGGGCAGGGTCGCGGCATGACCGAGCCGTTCGAGCTGCTGATCGAGGGCGGCACGATCGTGGACGGGACCGGCGCGCCGGGCTATCGGGGAGCGGTGGCGATCGTTGGCGATACGCTGCGGATCCTGCACGGGCCCGCGGCGGAGCCCGAGGCCCTGGCGGCGCAGCCGGCTCAACGGCGGATCGATGCCCGGGGGCATGTCGTCGCGCCAGGGTTCATCGATCTCCACAGCCACGGCGGGCTGACGATCCTGGCCGAGCCGCGCCACGAACCGAAGGTCCGCCAGGGTGTCACCACCGAGGTCATCGGCGTCGACGGCAACGCGTACGCCCCATTCCGGACGCAGCACGACCTGGACGACTTCCTGACCCTCAACGCCGGCCTCGACGGTCGGCCCGAGGGCATCGCCTACGACTGGCGGACGGTCGCGGAGTACCTGGCCCGGTACGACCGCGGGATCGCCGTCAATGTCGCCTATCTGGTTGGCAACTCGGCGCTCAGGATCGCCGCGGTCGGCTGGGACGATGTCCCGGCGACGCCCGCCCAGCTCGTCGACCAGCGGGCACTCCTCCGCGAGGGCCTCGAGGAAGGCGCCTTTGGGCTATCGAGCGGGCTCGACTACCCGCCCGGGGCGTATGCCTCGACCGATGAGCTGGCGGAGCTCCTGGCCGAAGCCGCCAGGCTCGGGGGCTTCTATCACACCCATGTCCGATATCCGCTCGGCGACGGGTTCCTCGATCCGTTTCGCGAGGCAATCGAGATCGGTCGACGGGCCGGCGGCGGCCCGGTCCACATCACCCACTTCTATCATCGGGCGACGTTCCCCGGCAGCCCGGGTGACATGCTCGGTCTGGTCGACGACGCGAGGGCCGAGGGCCTCGACGTGACCTTCGACCTGTACCCCTACGAATGGGCCAGCACCCGGCTGCTGATCATGCTTCCGACGTGGATCCAGGCCGGCGGGGTCAGCCAGCTCAAGGAGCGCCTGGTGGATCGGGTGACGCGGACGAAGATCCGCGCCGAGCTCGCGGCGCGTGGTCGGCTGTTCGCCGGGGTCGGTGCCTGGGACGATCTCCGGCTGGGCTACTTCCAGCGGCCCGAACACCAGCGCTGGGAGGGCCGCACCCTTGGCGAGTACCTCCACGAGACCGGCCTCGACCCGGTCGATGGGATCTGCGACCTCCTGCTCGGTGAAGATCTCCGCATCAACCAGGTCTCGCCCGGCCCCCATCGCGCCGGGATCCCGCCGTTCCTGGTCCACGATCAGGCGATGATCGGTACCGACAGCGTGATGATCGGGGCCAAGCCCTCGCCGCGGACCTACGGATCGTTCCCGCGGATCCTGGGCGAGTTCGTCCGCGAGGATCGGCTGCTCAGCCTGGAGGCCGCCGTTCACAAGATGACCGCTGCGCCAGCCGCTCGGCTCGGCCTGACCGATCGCGGGCGGCTGGACGACGGGCTCAAGGCGGACATCGTCGTGTTCGACCCGGCCACGGTGCGTTCGCTGGCCACCTACGACGATCCCCGTCGCTACCCGGCCGGGATCCCCTATGTCATCGTCAACGGCCAACCCGTGATCGACGGAGGGGAGCACACCGGCGCACTCCCCGGTCGCGCCCTGCGACGCGGCCGCCCGGTCTGAGCGCGAAGGCGATGGCAACCAAAGGCCAAGCTCGATCGCCAATCGAACGACCCGTCCTGGCCCGGGTCGGGCGACCGGTCTCCCGAATCATCCTTGGGCAGTCGGCCTTGCCGCAGGACCTGCCCACCGTGTACGACCGGTTCGTCGAGCTCGGAGGAAACGCCTTCGAGACCGCGCGCTGGTACCCGACCGAGCCGGTGCTCGGTCGCTGGCTGGCGGGACGGACGGACCGGGCCGACCTGTTCGTGGTCACGAAGGGCTGCCACCCGGCCATCCAGGATGGCCCGCCGCGGGTCAACCCAGTCGCGATCCGAACCGATCTGACCGAGAGCCTCGACCGGCTCGGCCTCGATCGGATCGACCTCTACCTGCTCCATCGGGATGACCCCGCGGTCCCGGTCGGCGAGATCATGGCGGCGCTGGCGGAACATCGGGCGGAGGGCCGGATCGGGGCGACCGGTGGCTCGAACTGGACGACCGACCGACTTGCCGCGGCGAACGCCTGGGCGGCGGCCCACGGGATCCCGCCGTTCGACGTCGGCAGCCCCAACCTCGCCCTCGCCCATGCGACCCGCCCACCGTGGACCGACTGCGTCGTCGCGGGCGATCCGGCGTCGATGGCCTGGTACACCGCCACCCAGCTGCCATTGCTCGCCTGGGCCGCGCTGGCCCGGGCGTACTTCGTCGAGGGCGCGGCCGGAACGGCGCAGGCGACCGCGTTCGGAGCGGACGCCCGGGCGGTCGATATCGCGGCGACCGAAGCGTTCGATTCGCCGGCCAATCGCCAGCGCCGCGACCGAGCGCGGGGCCTCGGCCGCGAGCTCGGTCTGACCGCCAATCAGATCGCCCTGGCCTGGGTCCTCAACCAGCCGTTCCCCACCCGGGCGGTGATCGGCGTCCGGACCGTCGCGCAACTCGAGGAGGCCGTCGCGGTGGCCGATCTGCGACTCAGCGTCGAACAGGTCCGCTGGCTGGCCGAAGGAAACCCGGACGCGCGGCCAGCCACGCGCTGATCACGGTTCGCTGTCTCCCGGTACGCCGGATCCCGGACCTTTCGTCTGCGATGCACATCGCCGCATCGTCGGTTCGGGCCGGCGCTGCGGCTCGACCTCGACGGCCTTCATGGCGTCGTCGCGTCAATGCCACCAGGCAGGCGTCTTGGCGAGATCGTGTCAGGCGACCACCAGGCGAGCGTTCGTCACAGCGTTTGTGTCAGGCGACCACCAGGCGAGCGGCCGTCACGGTTGGGGCGGCCGCCGGACGATCGGTCGTGCTCAATCCTCACCCCAGCCGACCATTGACTCCGGACGTACGACCGCCTGGTGGGCATCTGACACGATCAAGCGCCCGACGATCGTCTGCCCGCCAGTGGGTCGGGTCCGCTGGTCGGCCTGAAAGGCAAATCCGAGGCGCGGCCAGGCCGTGCCGCTGATCACGGGTCGCAGTCACCCGGTGCGCCGGACCCGGGCATTGGACCCACCAACGGCGGACCGGCCCAGATGTCCAGCCGACCGCATGACAGGTCGATCCGGGCGCCGTCGCCGCGTGACGAACCACCTCCTCCCGGCAACGACGTGGCGAAGACGTCGCCGTCGTGGACCGTCATCGAGGTCAGCAGTCGCCCGCTTGGTGAGCGAGCCTCGACGGCCCACGGGAGCGGTCCGAGCTCACCGGCCGGGATGGGGTCGGAGGTGCCGCTGAGCGGGGCGAATGTCCGGACCGGCCGGCCATTGACGACGATCGAGACGCTCAACGTGGTGCCGTTGGAGACGCCGAGCGCGTAGACCTGGCTGGCAGCCGGTGATCCGCAGCCGGCGACCAGGCCGGCGATCAATCCGAACACGGCGAAGGTCCCTGACAGGCGCACCTTGTGATCGCTCCTTGATGCGGAGCCTAGCGGGTTCGTTCGGCCTCGTGCTTCAAGCTCGCGTTCCGCG